>Ga0265294_10009987_pt1 | contig 10867 bp, 9 predicted proteins | sample MunlanPumphouse3_FD_192504 | JGI IMG/M metagenome (GOLD analysis project Ga0265294, IMG submission 192504) | Groundwater microbial communities from a municipal landfill in Southern Ontario, Canada - Pumphouse #3 | ecosystem: Environmental > Aquatic > Deep subsurface > Groundwater | place...
CTGATCTTTTTTATATCCCATCTCCTTTCTCCGAATCGAATCTACTGTACTTGAAACCCTCAATCTATTAAAAGAAATATGGTCCGCCTATAAATTTAAATACATAATATAATAATAAATACTATAATTACACAAAAAACTAAGGAGATTGATTAGATATGGCTTTAATTGATTCCGATTCAGAAAAGGTGGAGCAACAAGAAATATCTGAAAGTTCGGCAGCCCGTAAAGCAGAGGCTGAAGAAATAAGCTGGTTGATTGATAACCTTCCTGTTACCGTTTTTAGGGTTTCGAATGAGGCTTCCTGGGTTATGTTCTATATTAGTAAAAATGTAGAAGAGCTTAGTGGCTATTCCAAGAAGGATTTTCTTGATCAGAAATTAACATGGTCTGATGTAATTTATCCAGAGGATGTATCCAAAATTGATAAAGTAATTGAAGCTGCAATGAGGAAAAATACCTCTTATACCGTGGAATACAGGATCAAAAAAGCTGATGATAAAACGGTCTTTATTCAGGAACAGGCCCATATAGTAAGTGATGAGGAAGGAAATCCGGCTTATATTGATGGGGTGTTTTTAGATATTACTCATCATATAAAAAGACAGGAAGAATCTCAAAAAGTAATTGTTAACAGCATCCCAAAACCCTCAATGGCTCTTTTTGTAGGTGCGGATAAGAAAATAAAAGGAATTAATGATTATTTTGCTGAAGTTTGCAATCTAAAAAATAAAGAGAAATTCCGAGGCATTGAGCCTTCCAATATTATTGAAAGTACCACTTTAACAAAAGGCTCCACAAAAGCTATATCCCAATATGTAATCGAGACCGGAGAATCGGTTTATAACATTGAGGGAAGCATAAAATTCAAGGGGGCCGACAAAGAACTTTCCGTTGTTGCTTCTGCTTGCCCAACTCTGGATGAGGAAGGCGAAATTATTGGCAGTCTCACAATTATAACGGATGTGACCGAAGCCAAAGAAAAAGAGAAAAAAATCCAGGAACTTTTAGCCTACACAAACAATTGTTTGAATGAATTAGGGCAGGGAATAAAAAGAATTGCAGCTGGGGATCTGGAAGTCCGTCTGAATAAAATCAAAGATGATGATTTTGGAAATACTTTTGAGGAATTCAACAAACTTGTAGGCAAAATGGATCATGTGATTGGGAATACAATAAAAGATATGCTTACAACTCTTGAAGAAGCGCAGCAATCCGAAGAAGCTGTTTCTCAGATGAATACAGGTATGCAGCAGATTTCAACGGCTTCTGAGCAAATTGCAACAGGTTCGGAAAACCTTTCAAGGTATGCGGGAGCCGCAGCTTCCGACGTAAAAGCCTCTCAGGAAATTTTTAAGAAACTTGGAGAATCTTCAAGCCAATCTGCAGATTATGCTGGCAAGGCAAATAAATCCGGAGAAGAAGCTCAAGAACTTGGAAACATGGCTGTAGAAGAGGTCGAAGAGTTTGTTGAAGGGATTTCAAACCTGGGAGAGGTTGTAACTTCCCTAGAAGATGCTGTAAATAATATAGGCGCTGTTACAGGAAAGATCAAGTCAATTGCGGATCAGACCAATTTGCTTGCATTAAATGCTGCTATAGAAGCGGCCCGAGCTGGAGAGTACGGCCGCGGGTTTGCAGTCGTTGCGGATGAAGTTCGCAAACTTGCTGCGGATTCCAGAAAGAGTACGGATGAGATAAATGAAATTGTCACCGGAGTCCAAAAAGAGACTAAAAAAGTAACAGATGCAATTGACAGAGCTCAAGTGCAGGCGGAATCCGGAAGTAAGAATATTAAGAAGGCTCTGGAGAAAAGCAGTGAGATTGCAAGTGTAGTGAATACAATAAGCGCGATGCTGGCTGAACTTGATTCTCTTGCCGAAGATGGAATGGAGAAAATAGAAAATATTGAAAAGAGCATCACTGAAGCCGCCTCTACTGCAGAAGAAAACGCAGCTAGCAGTGAGGAGACCTCTGCTGCTATCGAAGAGCAAACAGCTGCGATGCAGCAGGTAAGTGTCTCAGTTCAAAATGTCAGCAAACTTGCTCAAAAAACAGTTGACACCCTTGCTGAAAATTTTAACATTTCCACTAAACAGAGTATTTAAAATATAACATAAGTAATTATATAATAATGGGAATTTCAACTCGGGATTATTTTTATCCCGAGATTCTTGAAATTTCTATTTCTTATTTTCAGGTGAGATGAATGAGTTATCATAACCAGATCGTGAATGTGGATAATACGATTCAGGTAATTGTCTTCAATCTTGGAGAAGAGAGATATGGCGTTGAAATATCTCAGGTAAAGGAAATTATATTGCCTACCCAGATCACCCGAATTCCAAATGTTCCTGATTTTGTGGAAGGTATCTTAAACCTCAGAGGAAAAATCGCAGCCATAATAAATCTTAGGAAAAGACTTGGAAAAGAACCAAAGAAAAATGATGAAAACACGAGGATAATTGTAGTAGAGTATGATAATGCCACAATAGGAATGATGGTTGACAATGTTAGCGAAGTCAAGTATCTTTCATCTCAGAATATAGAAGAGATCCCTAGTTTTTTGGCTGTTCGGGATGAATCTAGATTCTTAAAAGGAGTTGGTAAGCTTGAAGATGGGCTTCTTACATTAATGGATCTTAAAGAGTTATTCAGCGAGGAAGAGCTGAAGGAGATAAAGGAATGAATAAGAAAGTCCACCTTCGAGCCCCAGTTGCAGTATATTATGATGGGAAGTGGGTGGATACAGAACTAACTGTAGGCGATGAAGCTCTTCTAATTGGTAAACAAGTAGTCCCTCTTCGGGAAATAGAGGATCTGGAAGAAATTGAAGTGGATAAGATCCGCTGCATTCGAATAAAAAAAGGAGAAAAGTTTACCCTCCAACTTCCTCAAAAAATCCACCAGCAAATTTTCCGATATATTGCATTTAACCTTAAAGCAGATAAATTTGCAGTGTTTTTTTTAGCATCTGCGACGGTAGGGGGGGTTGTTTCATCGGCTGCACATTGGAAAAAAGGTTATTTCAGTGTAACAGACGAAGGTTTCTGGTTTTTGGCTCCAAAGATGCAAAAAAGAATTCCGATTGATAATCTTGGAAGTGTTAAAAAAGATGTTAGAAATGTAGGCAAAAAACAGAGATCTGTACTTGTGCTTTCGCATGTTGAAAAAAGTAATGTGGTTACAAGTCTGCTCCTTTGCCCGGAAAGCACCCTTGATATGCTGAAAAATTACCTTCAAAGGATTTTGGAAAAACACAAACCCAAAATTGACTTATCAGAGGATGAGACCCAAATTCTCACCTTGGTTTATTCAGGTCTAGATTTCGCTTCCATTGAAAACATAATGGGAATTTCAACAGAAAAATTAAATGCTTATTATACCAGGCTTGTTGATTCAGGGCTGGCTAAAGTTGTAAAAATTAGAAAAGAAATTGAATTGACTCCTCGTGGAGTCAATATGGTAGATAAAATTGCTAAGAATTAATTTTAGAGGTGAGAGATGTGGCAAAAGTACTTATCGTTGATGATACGGCCTTTATGAGGAAACTTTTAAAAAACATCCTTTTTGGAGCCGGTTTTGATATAGCCGGAGAAGCTGAAAACGGAAAACAGGCAGTTGAACTGTATCAGGAATTAAAGCCTGATATTGTTACAATGGATGTTGTTATGCCTGAAATGACCGGAATTGAAGCCTTAAAAGGCATAAAAGCCCTTGACAAAGACGCTAAAATTGTTATGTGTACGGCTATCGGGCAGGAAAAAATTGTAAAAACCGCCATAAAATTGGGAGCCAGAGGTTATATTATAAAACCATTCCAGGCTCCTAAAGTTATTGAAGAGATTAAGAAAGTACTCGGACAATAATTAGAGGATAGCATGATTCGTACTCTTATTGTTGATGATTCTGCCTTCATGCGGATGGCAATAAGAAGCATGCTTGCCGGCAGTTCGGATATAAAGATTATAGGAAATGCTCGCAATGGGAAAGAGGCCGTAGAAAAAGCAAAGGCCTTGCATCCTGACATAATTATAATGGATGTTAATATGCCGATTATGGATGGGTTGACGGCTGTCAAAACCATCATGAATACGGATCCTCTGCCCATTATCATGTTTAGCACTCTGACTACGGAAGGCTCAAAAGAGGCTTTAGAAGCTTTACATCTTGGAGCGATAGATTTTGTAACAAAATCAGATAAGCACCATGAAGTAAAGAATGTGGAGCGGGAACTGGTAGATAAAATCAGAAATATCCATAAATCAAATCCCAACATAGTAAGATTACTAAACATGAGGAGGTTTAAGGGGGAAATTGTCAGGGGAAACTGGAAGGGCTCAGAAGATGTTGGAATCTTAATTGGCTCTTCTACAGGGGGGCCTTCCTCCCTTGAACAAGTAATTCCAAGGCTGCCTGGAGATCTGCCGGCGCCTGTTTTTGTCGTCCAACATATGCCTGAAGGCAGTTTTTGTAAACAGATGGCAGAAAGACTTAATTTTTTATCTGAAATTGAGGTAAGAGAAGCAAAAAATAATGAGAAAGTAAAGCAGGGAGTTGTGTATATAGCTCCTGGCGGCTATCATATGATTGTTAGAAAAGCCCTTAATGTCAAAAGAATAAAATTGATAAAAGGCCAGCCTGTCCATGCCGTAATGCCGGCAATTGATGTGACTGCAGAAAGCCTGCTAACTGTGTATAAAAAAAATATAGTTGCCACTATTCTTACAGGCATGGGCAACGACGGGGCTCAGGGGTTAAAAATAATAAAAGATGCAGGGGGCTCTACAATAGCCTGTAGCGAAGATACCTGTGTCATCTTCGGAATGCCAAAAGCCGCAATAGAACTCGGAGCTATTGATGTTGTAAAACCTATTTTTGAAATTTCTGAAGAGATTGTACACAGGCTTGAGGTGAAGCTTAATGGAAAATGATATGGCGGCTTATAAAAACGATTTCCTTCAGGAAACATATGAGTGCCTCGATATATTTAATCAGGCTTTCGTTGATCTGGAAAACGGAGATAGTGATGCGATTGATGAAATCTTTAGAATCGCTCATACCATAAAGGGAATGGCCAGGTTTCTGGGGTATACATCGCTTGAAAAGCTCTGTCATAATATGGAAGAAATCCTCAGTGGCATAAAAGATGGGGAGATCGAAATCGACGGCGACCTTGTTGACACAATGCTTGCAACGGTTGACCGAATTTCGGAGATGACAAAACAAATAGAAAGCGAAGATAATGATGCCCTTGAAATAAAAGATTTATTGGAAGCTTTTGAATCTTACAAAAATCCCGAGAAAGCGGGAGAAAAAGCTCTCTGTAATGAAAAGTCCGGGGAAAAGGAAGTTTTGGCAGAAGCAGACTTTCAGCTGAATGCCGAATCCGAAAGGCCTTGTGCTTTAGAAGCCTGTAACCTTGTACTTGATGTAACTCTTTCTGATGACTGTGTAATGAAGGATTTGAGGGCAGCTCTGATTATAGAATCTCTAAAAGACATTTGTCAGGTGGCCAAAACCGATCCTGATGAAGAGGAGATGGAAGATAACTTTGATGGTTGCTTTAAGGTGTTTCTTGCAGGCGACGAGGCTAAAGTCGAAGGGTTAATGGATAGGATTTCCGAGATTGAATGTTTTAATATTGAAAGGCTAGGAAAGGTCCAAAATTCCAAAGAGTGTGAAGCTGAGCTTTTATCTCGTATTTCTAATTCTTCTGAAGCTTCTAATTCTTCTGAAGCATCTGAATGTGATTCCTTATCTAGCTCTTCTAAAGAGCTTGAAGCTTCTAATTCTTCTGAAGCATCTGAGTCTAAAGAAGCATTTGAATGTGATTCCTTATCTAGCTCTTCTAAAGAGCCTGAAGCTTCTAATTCTTCTGAAGCATCTGAATCTAAAGAAGCATTTGAATGTGATTTTTTATCTAGCTCTTCTAAAGAGCCTGAAGCTCCTAATTCTTCTGAGGAATATGCAGAGTCTTCAAGCCCAGAAAGCTCAGATGCACCTACTCCAAATAACGCTGCTTCTCCCGTAGCTTCCTCTAATTTATCAACAAACCCTCTGAGTCGATTGTTAAATAAAATCCGAGAAGTTCTGGGGAAAATAAACAATCAGATAAAGGGTCTGAGAAGTACGGAAAGTGGAGAAATGCTTCCTGGAGATGAGAGTAGAGATTTCCTAAGGGATAAAAGAGAATCCGAGGAGCTTCATTTACCAGAAGATAGGGCTGAAAAGCTTCCGGAAAAAGGAGCAGAAATTGGAGCTGAACTTTCCGAAGCATCCATTGAGCAGGAAGCAGAAATTGGAGCTGAACTTTCCGAAGCATCCCTGGAGCAGGATGCAGAAATCGGAGCCGAACTTTCCGAAGCATCCCTGGAGCAGGATGCAGAAATCGGAGCTGAATTTCCAGAAAAATCCATGGAACAGGAAGCAGCAATTGGAGCTGAATTTCCAGAAAAATCCATGGAACAGGAAGCAGCAATTGGAGCTGAATTTCCAGAAAAATCCATGGAGCAGGAAGCAGCAATTGGAGCTGAACTTCCGGAAGCCCCCTTGGAACAGGAAGCTAAAGTTGGAGCTGAACTTCCAGAAGCCCCCATAGAGCAGGAAGTCCAGCTCCAAGAAAGCGTAATAGCTGCTTCAAATAAGCCAAATTCAACAAAGGCAAATTCGGGCAAGGCTTTCTCTGAAATAAAAGCTAAAAGACAAGCTTCTTTAGGCCCTAAATCAAGGCCTAAAAGACAAGAAACCATTCGAGTAAGGACTTCCAATCTTGACAATATTATGAATCTTGTCGGAGAGCTTGTAATAAACAAAGGCCGTTTGCTTCAGCTCTCTCAGCAATATGATTTACCGGAACTAGAAGATGCGACAGGAGCTCTTGATAAGTCAATCTCAAGCCTGCAAGATGAGGTTATGAGAATTAGGATGGTAAAAATAGATCGGGTGTTTAGTAAGTTTCCACGTATGGTAAGGGACCTGAGTAGAAAATTTGATAAAAATATCAATTTTGAAATCGAAGGGCAAGATACGGAACTAGACAAGACGATCATAGATGAAATCAACGACCCTCTAGTTCACCTTGTAAGAAATGCCGTCGATCATGGTATCGAAAGTCCTGAAGCCCGGAAAATGGCTGGAAAAAGTGAGGTTGGACACATAAAACTCTCTGCAAAAAGAGAGAAGAATAACGTCATAGTCGAGATCGAAGATGACGGAAAAGGCATGGATTTGGAATTATTAAAAAAGAAGGCTCTTGAAAAGGGACTGTATTCAGAATTTGAATTGAATAATTTCAGCGATGACGAAGTCCGGATGCTTATTTTTACCCCAGGGTTTTCCACAAAGGATAGCGCAACTGAAATTTCTGGAAGGGGGGTAGGCATGGATGCCGTTAAAACGGCCGTTGAAAAACTTGGAGGAAAAGTCAAAGTTTATTCAAAATTGGGAGAATATACAAGAATTAGAATTGATTTGCCCCCTACAGTTGCCATAATAAAATCCCTTCTAGTAAAAGTAGGAGCCGAAACATATGCAATTCCAATTGCTAACGTTGTAAAAGCTTTGAGCTTTGATATCAAGGATTACAAACGTGTGAATGATAAGCCCCTGCTCTACATTGGAAATAAAATAATTCCAGTATTAGAATTAAAAGATATTTTTAATATAAAATCTGAAAAATTAGAGAAAGAATTAGCAATTATTGTTGAGAAAGAAAATGAAGAAATTGGTCTGATAGTTGATTCGATCATAGATCAACAGGAAATTGTAATAAAACCCCTAGGAAAACTCTTCGCCAATTTAAAAGGTTTTATTGGAGTGACTATACTAGGGGATGGGCGAGTAATTCCGATCTTAGATGTATCTGTGCTTATTAAAGGTGATATTAATGATTGATGTAGCAAACCTTGGTGAAATGGAATTAGATGTGTTAAAAGAACTTGGAAACATCGGCTCAGGGCATGCCGCAACTGCCCTTTCAAAAATGATAAATAAAGATGTCTACATCTCAGTTCCAGAAGTAAAAGTAGGGGAAATAAAAAACATCTTCAATGAATTTATTCCTGATATTGTTGCGGGAGTAATTATAGCCCTTCAGGACCTTGAAGAAAATCGCTCCGGATATCTTTATATTATGTTTCCCGAAGAGTCTTCAAGAAAAATTGCAAGCGATTTATTTGGGATGGAGGATTTGGATGAAGAAATGTATGAGTCTACGATAATGGAAGTAGGAAATATCTTATCTTCTTCTTTTTGTGATGCTTCAGCCGATTTTATGGACATTATCTTACTCCCATCCCCTCCTAGTTTTGCCCTTGATGTCCCAACTGCAGTTGTAGACTCCGTAGTCTCGCAGATGGCTAAAAATAGCAACCATATAATCCTATTTGAAACTGCCCTCAGCTCCGCTTCAGATATAGAAATATATTTTGCACTGCTTCCGGAAACTGGCCTTTTTGAAGAGATTATGAAAATGACCGAACTATTATGAGTGGCAAATGAGTAGCAATATTTTGTTTACTTCAAATGAAAGGGGAAAAGCAATTTTTTTAAGCGAGAGAGATCTGCTTATAAAATCTTATTGTTCCCTTTCAAAGACTTGTTCCCGCAGGGAAGCTTGCCATTGTGACTTTACGGAAGCTGCAAAAAATTATGCAATAAGTAATGGGAGTTCAAGCGCAGGTTCAGTAATAATTGCTCTAAAAGGAGAACTGGCAGCTGGGATAGGAGAATATAAAATTGGAAAAAACCAGCTTCTAAAAGCGATGGGGCTTGGGTCTTGCGTTGGCGTTATTTTATTTGATCATTCAACAGGAATTTGCGGTATAGCTCACGTTTTGCTGCCTGGGATCTCAGCAAAAGGGGAAACAAAGTATGCTGAAACTGCAATTGAAAAAATGTATGAGGCAATGTTAAAACAAGGGGCTAGAAAAAGAAAAATTTCCGCAAAATTTGCGGGAGGAGCCCAGGTGTTTAAGCATATGAATCTGGATATCCTTAAAATCGGAGATCGAAATGCAGCTTCCGTAGAAGAAACCCTTACAAAATGGAAAATTCCAATTCTTGCAAAAGATGTGGGAGGGGATTCTGGCAGGAATGTTATCTTTAATCCTGTGGACGGAAGTATGATTGTCAAATATACTAAAGGGGAAACATTGTGGCTATAAATGTTGATGACAGCTTTCCCTTTCTCGTAAGGAAAATCTCAAAAGCTTCGGGCATTGTCCTGAACGGATATAGGGACAGTTATCTTAGAAGAAGAATTGATCTGAGAATAAAAACTCTGGGTCTAGAAAACTATACAATGTATTTGAGGTTTTTGGAAAATAATCCAGAAGAAGTCGAAGAGGCCATAAACGCAATTACGGTAAACGTTACGGAGTTTATGCGGGATAAAACTCCGTTTTTGTTTTTCCGGGAGCAAATCCTTCCGGAAATAATGGACAAGAAAAAGAAAGCTCAAAGCAATATGGTCCGATTTTGGAGTGCGGCTTGTTCTAACGGAGAAGAACCTTATTCAATTGGAATCTGCTCAAAAGAGGTTTTGCCAGAGGATTGGAGTATATCCATTTATGCAACGGATATCGATATTAACTGCTTAAATAAAGCCTCAAAAGGAGTATATAGCCAAGAACAACTGAATAATTTGGATTTGGCTCATATCCAAAAGTATTTTGAGCCAGCTGGAGAAGCTTTTAAAATAAAAAATATTCCCAAGCTTTTGCTCAGATTTAAAAGGCATGATCTAACCAGTGAACCCCCAATCTCTAAATTTTTCGATACTGTATTTTGCCGAAACGTTATGATTTACTTTAATGAGAAACAAAAAGTAAAAATGTTAAAAGATTTTTATAATTCCCTTTCAGAGGGAGGCTATCTGATAATTGGAAAGTCTGAAACTTTGCCTCCTGAAATAAGAGAATTGTTTATTCCGGTTAGTATAAAGGAGAAAGTGTTCAAAAAGGCATAATTAACAGATAATAAAATATTAATCACTATTTAACTATCTTTTTTACTTTTTTTATCACATTCTTCCTGAATATATTTTTTTATCATACCTCTTAAAAATTCCTGAATCCTTGATTCTGGAAGGGCTTTTATATATAATTATATTTTTCAGAAAGCTTTTTTTCAATTTCCTTTCGGGTTAGATCTTAAAAGTAAGAATCTGAGCTTCTATATAAAATACATATTATGTAAATTTGGGGCAGGCTCGATATTCTTGCTTTTGTACGGCAAAATTCTCTTAAATAACTCTGAAAAACTTCATTTCCTTTAAAAAAAAGTTAAAATATAAAAACCAACTCTATCTAAAAACCAACTCTGATTTCTCCGAACTTTATTTTTCTGGAGCTAAAACCAATAACGGGATAAACTAAATTAAAAAAGTAATTAATTCATTGAGTTAATTGTATAAATAGATTTAGATATAACAGCCGAAAGATTTATTATATAAAAGTTAGAATACTGTTTGCATTTATAATAATAGGATTATAACATTTGAGGAATAAAAATACAAGAAAGCTGCATAGAAAAACGGGAATCTATACAGTAAAGGCTTTCATATAATTTCTTTTTCTTCAAGTGTGTAAATCCTATAAACAACACCCAAAAATAATGGTGGTTTATTATGTGGAATAGGTTTATAAAAAATGATAAAGGATTTACTGGGCTGGAAGCAGCAATTGTCCTGGTGGCTTTTGTGGTCGTAGCTGCGGTTTTCAGTTACGTTATGCTTGGTGCTGGGTTCTATACAACTCAAAAAAGTCAGGAAGTTGTCCACACAGGGGTAATGCAGGCAAGCAGCAGTCTTGAGCCTTCCGGAGACGTTATCGCCGCCGGAAATGATCAAAAACTGGTTGGAAAT
>Ga0265294_10009988_pt1 | contig 10866 bp, 9 predicted proteins | sample MunlanPumphouse3_FD_192504 | JGI IMG/M metagenome (GOLD analysis project Ga0265294, IMG submission 192504) | Groundwater microbial communities from a municipal landfill in Southern Ontario, Canada - Pumphouse #3 | ecosystem: Environmental > Aquatic > Deep subsurface > Groundwater | place...
GGTTTGGCACAGGCGGTACGGTCAGCGGAGTAGGAAAGGTGCTTCGCAGTGAGTTCCCTGATGTGAGGATAATCGCTGTAGAGCCGCTCTCGAGTCCGATCGTTACCGAGGGCAGATCCGGCCCGCATAAAATACAGGGCATAGGGGCAAACTTTGTGCCCAAAAATCTCAACAGATCAACAGTTGCGAGGTTCGAAAGGGTAAGCGATGAGGATGCCCTTGCAACAGCCAGGTGGCTTGCTGCAGAAGAGGGGCTTTTCAGCGGCATATCTACAGGCGCAAACGTATGGGCAGCACTGCAGGAAGCCAAAAAACTTTCTGAAGACAGCATAGTTGTCACTGTTCAGCCTGACAGGGGAGATAAGTATCTCAGCATTTTTTCGGCATAATGGACGGGTCCCCGAACTGTGCGGGGCATGACATTAAGGAGTGATGAGATGTCCGGATATAAAAAAATAGAGCTTGTTAAAGAACAAAATGTCGCAGTTATAAGAATGAATTCCCCTGAGTCGATGAACGCTCTTGAAAGTCTCCTCTTTGAAGAGCTCTGCGATGCGACATCAGACGTGGAAAGAGATGAGTCCGTAAGGGCCGTGATACTTACCGGAACAGGCAGAGCATTCTGTGCGGGAGGAGACCTTAAGAGATTTTCAGAGGGATTTGATGCCAACGAAGGGTATCTTTACATGAAAAGTTTTGCCCCCTGGGTTAAGCAGTTTGCCGGGATGTGCAAGCCGACTATTGCAGCGGTCAACGGGTATGCAGTCGGGGCAGGGTTCTGTGTAGCACTCCACGCGGACATGATAGTTGCATCAGAGGACGCAAAGTTCGGGATGGCATTTGTAAACGTGGGTCTGATCCCTGACCTTGGAGGCCTATATGCACTTCCGAGGCTGGTGGGTCTTCAGAAAGCAAAAGAGCTTGTATTTACAGGAAGAAACATTTCTGCTGCCGAAGCGATGGAGATCGGGATAGTGAATAGGGTCACGTCTGCAGAAAAACTGATCGAAGAGTCGTTTGAGCTGGCAAAAAAGATCGCGCAGGGCCCGTCTTTTGCTCACAGAATGGCAAAAGCACTGATCAACGCTTCAACCGTAATGACGCTCGATCAGCTGCTGGAGCAGGAGGCCCTGCTCCAGGCGCAATGCATACAGACCGAAGATCACAAAAATGCGGTAGGCGCATTTTTCAGGAAAGAAAAGCCTGTCTTTAAGGGGAGATGAAGAGGCCGGAAAATCACCGGCCGCTGAGCAATGGCTGAGCAATAGCTGAGCGGTTGCTGAGCAATTGTAAAAGCAGGAGAATCTGCAGCCTCTGGGCCGCGGAGATTAAAAAGCACCATCGTTCCTGAAAGATCTCATTGGGAGCGATGGTGCTTTTAGTTTAGGTTCAAAAGTTTAGTAATAGCAAGGATCTAGAGCTAAAGATCTTAAGTCCCTAAATCCACGATAGAGGCACTCGGGGACGACGGAGAGTAAGGCCAATGTCCGAGAAAGAGGAAGATTGCTAACCTGCGCAGCCAAAGGCTGCAATTCTCCGCAACGCGAGCATCGCAAAGCGTTGCAAATTCTCCGCAGCGTTTCTCAGCTGCAAATTCTCCAGAGGCCGAAGGAAGCGAATTCCCCGCCCCTGCCCTTGGCCCCTACGACCGCTCAGCTATTGCTCAGCAACTGCTCAGCCATTGCTCAGCCGTCTTTATAACTTGTACGCCTCTTCAGGAGCTGCAGGGAGGTCTGCAAGCTTAGAGCGGCTCTCCGCTACGGCAGAAGCTCTTTTCTTTGTCCAGGCTTCAAGTTTTTGAGATATCTCCCTGTCATTTATCGCTATTATTCTTGCTGCCATAAGGCATGCATTCAATGAAGCGTTAAGGCCTACCGAACCGACAGGAACTCCAGGAGGCATCTGCGTGACAGAGAGCAGCGCGTCAAGTCCGTCAAGCGCTCCGCCCTTTACGGGGATGCCTATCACAGGCAGGTTTGTAGCAGCAGCCACGACCCCTGGCAGTGCCGCTGAAAGTCCAGCTGCCGCGATGATCACCTGAATACCTCTTTTTGAGGCGTTGACCGCGTATCCCTCAACGTCACGCGGGGTCCTGTGCGCGGATGCTATTGCCACTTCATATGGTATTCCGAGCTCATCGAGCACCTCAACGCCTTTTTCGATCACAGGGATGTCTGACGCCGAGCCCATTATTATCCCTATCCGGGGAGTTTTCACTTCTGATCCTCCCCTTTCAATGATTTGTCTCCTATGTCTTTCCTGTAATGCGCATCCCTAAAATAGACCGTTTTAACGCGTCTGTAAGCAAGGTCTTTCGCCTCTTTGAGAGTCGGAGCTATTCCTACTACGGTGAGGACACGTCCTCCAGATGTTACGAGAGTCCCGGTGTTGTCATGTGCTGTTCCTGCATGGTAGATGTATGTGTCGTGCACTTCCTCGTCACGGATCACTATTTCGTAGCCAGTCTGGTACTTGTCAGGGTATCCACCCGATGCCATTACGACTCCCAGTGCGAAATGTTCCGGGACAGGCCATTCGACCTTAGCCAGATCACCCTTGCAGCAGGAGAAGATCGCCTCTCCAAAATCTCCGGCAAATACAGGAAGGACTACCTGTGCTTCCGGATCTCCGAGCCTTACATTGTACTCCAGTACAGAGAGCGAACCGTCAGGTTTTATCATGATGCCGGCGTAAATGACTCCGCAAAAGGGAATGTTCTCTTTTTTGAGTCCTTCCAGCGTGGGCATCAGCACAACATCCTCGACCTTTTTCATGAAAGAGCTGTCGACCCACGGTACTGGGGAATAGGCTCCCATGCCTCCTGTATTGTTTCCCTTGTCCCCGTCAAGAGCTCTCTTATGGTCCTGGCTCGAAGGCAGTATCCTGACTGTATTCCCGTCCGTTATGGCAAGGATAGTCATTTCCTGTCCTTGGACGTAGTCCTCTATGATTATATTTCTGCCTGCTGATCCAAGGATCATGTCGTCAAGCATCATGCTGCAGATCGTCATAGCCTCTTCCTTGGTATCAGGAAGAAAGGCCCCTTTTCCTGCAGCAAGGCCGTCTGCCTTCACCACATAGGGAGCAGATCTCTTGTCGAGGGCTTTTTCGCACTCTTCAATGTTGTTGCAGCAGTCGAAGGAAGAAGTTGGTATTCCATGTTTTTCCATGAAATTTTTTGAAAATACTTTACTGCCTTCAAGCTGCGCTCCAAGTTTGCCAGGTCCCATCACAAGAATGCCTGCATCTCTCAATGCGTCAGCTGTTCCTGCCACCAGCGGGGCTTCCGGGCCAATGAAGACCAGGTCGATATCAAGCCTTTTGCACAGCGCTGTCATCTGAAAGGGGTCTGACGGGTTTCCTGCGTGACATGCAGCAAGCTTTGATATTCCGGGATTTCCGGGACAGCAGTGAAGTTTTGTGACGATCTTGGATTTTGAAAAAGCGTGGACGACCGCATGCTCGCGTCCGCCGCCCCCAAGTACCATAATCCTCATGAGAGACCCCCCTTAGTGCCTGAACGTACGGCTGCCGCCGACGAACATGCTTATTCCAAGCTCTTCAGCCCGTTTGAATACTTCTTCGTCTTTGATCGATCCGCCTGGCTGTATGACAGCAGCGACTCCTTCTTTTGCAGCAAGTTCTATAGTGTCGGGGAAGGGGAAGAATGCGTCTGAAGCCATGACTGCGCCCTTCGCCTTTTCACAGGCAAGCCTCAGCGCGTACTCTGCCGCGTCGACCCTGTTGGTGAAGCCTCCTCCTATTCCTACTGCAGCTCCGTCCTTTACCAGAACGATCGAGTTGCTCTTGGTGATAGCAGCTGTCTTCCATGCGAAAATAATGTCATCCCAGAGGTCGGGTCTTGCGTTGCCGATCCACTTGCCTTCATCCATCTTGGGAAGGACCGGAAGCATATCCTCCTGAACAAGGAAGCCGCACCTGTTTCCTGTTATCTGAAGTTTTGGGGCATATCCGGGGGTTATGGTCAGGACTCTGAGGTTGGGTTTCTTTTCCCTGAACCATTCGATCACGCCTTCACCATAAGAAGGCGCAGCGACTATCTCAAAGAATGTCTCAGTGATAGCCTTTGCAGTCTCCATGTCGACATTTCTTGTCATTCCTATTATGCCGCCGAATGCAGATACAGGATCGCACTCAAGGGCTTTTCTGAATGCCTCGAGAGGTGTCTTGCCATGAGCGGTACCGCATGGCGTTGTGTGTTTTACGATCGTGCAGGCGCAGAGGTCCTGGAATACTGAGCATCCGCGAAGAAGTGTATCAAGGTCAAGAAGGTTGTTGTAGGAAAGTTCCTTCCCTGAGTGCTGTTCGAATGGCTGTTTCTCAAGCGGGGGAAGGAAGAGCGCGGCTTTCTGGTGCGGGTTTTCACCGTATCTCAGGTCCTGTACCTTACGCAGCGGAAGGATCTTGTCTTCCCCGGTTTCTTCTTCAGTGCCTATCTCTGAGCAAAGGCCCTTGTATATCGTTGCGTCATATGATGAAGTAAGGCGGAAGGCCTTGAGGGCGAGCTTCTGTTTGAATTCAAGCGTGAATTCCTGTTTCTTCTCAAGCTCCTCAAGGACGCACCCGTAATCTGCAATATCAGTCACAACTGTTACGTGGTAGTAGTTTTTTGCAGCCGCCCTGATCAGGGAGACTCCGCCTATGTCGATCTTTTCAATAAGATGGTCGAGGTCAGCCCCTTTTTGAGCTGTCTCTTCAAAGGGATAGAGCGTGCACACAACAACGTCGATGAGCGGGATGGAAAACTTCTTTCTGTCCTCGTCATCCTGGGCCATACCCCTTCTTGCAAGTATTCCGCCCATAACAGCCGGATGGAGGGTCTTCACCCTTCCGCCAAGGATCGCAGGAAGTCCGGTCATGTCAACTACTTCAGTAACTTTTAATCCGCCCTCTTCAAGGTGCTTTGCAGTTCCTGAGCTTGAAACTATCTCGTATCCGTGTGCAGCGAGTCCCTTTGCCAATTCGAGAACACCTGTCTTATCCCAGACAGATATAAGCGCTTTTCTTGTCTCCATCATCATTATTCCTCCCGCTCTTCGATAGATATCGGATTTTCTGAAAAATGTTTTATCAGAGTCTCTTTGTATATCCTGTGTTCGACCCTGTGAATTCTCTCTTCAAGAGTTTCCAGCGTATCTTCAGGAAGGATGTCGACCCTTTCCTGGGCGAGTATGTGTCCGTGGTCAACCTCTTCGTCAACTATGTGGACAGTTACGCCGGTGTGGTCCGCCTTCGCCTCCCACGCGTCACGTATCCCGTGGGCGCCGGGGAATGAGGGCAGCATTGCAGGGTGGATATTTATGATTTTACAAGGGAACTTTCTTACAAATTCAGGAGAGAGGACCTTCATGAAGCCTGCAAGTATTATCCAGTCTGTCTCTGTATCCTTGATAGCCATGGCGATAGCTTCCTCTGCGGCCTTCCGTCCGTCCCTTTTGTAAAAGAATACTCGTGTCTGAGCTCCCAGGGCAGACGCAGTGTCAAGTCCTTTTGCGTTTATGTTGTCGCTTCCCACAAAAGATACCTCCGCAGGCAGTTCTCCGGTAATACAGGCTTTGAGGATGACTTCCATGTTGGAGCCAGTGCCGGAGATCAGGATCGCTATGCGGGGGAGGAACACTTTACTACCCTTCCGATTTTCACAGCTTTCTCTCCGGAACCGGAGAGGGCTTTTTCGATCAGGTGCGCCTCATCAGGGTCAGCGATAAAGACAAACCCGATCCCGAGGTTGAATACTTTTCTCATTTCATCTTCCTCAATGCCTGCGCTCTGGATAAGTTCAAAAATCTTTGGGCGTTCCCATGAGCTGAAATCTATTTCGATGTTGAGTCCTTTGGGGATGATCCTGATGACATTTCCGTACATCCCGCCGCCTGTGATGTGTGCCATGCCGTGTACGGCACCGGTTTCTACTGCCGCAAGGGCAGGCCTTACATATAATTTTGTAGGTCTCATGACAGCTTCTGCAAGTTTTTCGTTCCATCCGGCAGGGACCGCATCAAGTTTCGCGTTCAGCCCGCCTTTGCCGAGAGCCTTCCTTACAAGGCTGTATCCGTTGCTGTGGACACCGGAGCTGCTGAGCCCGAGGATGATGTCACCCTCTTTTACTGTGCTTCCGTCGATTATTTTGTCTTCGTCTATCATGCCGACAGCAAATCCGGCCAGATCAAACCCTTCTTCGCCATAGACGTCTGGCATTTCAGCCGTTTCGCCTCCGAGCAGGGCGCACATGCTTTCACTGCATGCGTCTAGGATACCCTCAACGATCTCTTTAAAAATATCAACGTTAAGTTTCCCGCATGAAGCGTAATCGAGGAAAAAGAGTGGTCTCGCTCCCCCCGTGACAAGGTCGTTGACGTTCATGGCGACAAGGTCCTGTCCCAGCCCGCGGTAGATCCCTGTTTCCTTTGCCAGCTCAAGTTTTGTGCCGACGCCGTCGCAGCAGGCTGCAATGCATTTTCCGCCGCCAATGCGGTAAAGGCCTGCAAATCCACCGACTCCGCCAACGCAGTTAGGGTCCTTCGGGCGTTTTTTCAGCATGCCCTTTATGGTTTCGACCCACAGGTCACCTGCTTCGATGCTGACTCCTGCCTTTTCGTAAGTAAAGTTGTTATCCAAGATCACTCACCTGCTTTCAAATCTTTTTCATCAAGATATTTCCCTGTGAAACAGGCAGTGCATATCTGATCCTCCTGCAGTCCTATCGCTGCTGTCAGGTTTTCTTCGCTCAGGTACTCAAGGGAGTCTGCGCCTACCTTTTTGCAAAGTTCAGGAAGAGTCATGCGGACGGCTGCAAGAGTCTCTTCTTTTCTGGTGTCGATCCCATATCTGCAGGGATGGACCACGGGGGGTGATGCTATCCTCAGATGCACCTGGGATGCTCCCGAGTCTCTTATCATTGAGACTACCCTCTCTGCAGTTGTCCCCCTAACTATCGAATCGTCAATTACCACTGCCTTTTTATTGTTAAAAACCTCAGATATCGGGTTCAGTTTAATTTTAACACCCAGGTCACGGACTTTCTGTGTCGGCTGGATAAAGGTTCGCCCGACATAGCGGTTTCTTACAACGCCCATTTCAAGCGGTATGTTGGACCTTTCGGCGTATCCGACTGCAGCGATCGTTCCGCTGTCAGGCATTCCCGCCGTTATGTCTGCCTCCGGGCACGGAGCCTGTTCAGCCAGAAGCCGTCCCATCTCTTTGCGTGCTTCATACACCGACCTGCCGTCGATTATGCTGTCGGGCCGGGCAGTGTAGACATACTCGAATGAACATCTCATCCCTCGGAAGCACTCGTGATGTATCTTCAGGCTTCTCATGCCTCTCTCGTCAATGACGATCATCTCGCCGGGTTCAACGTCGCGGAGCAGTTTGGCACCAACGATATCGAGGGCGCAAGATTCTGAAGCGGCATAGTAATCCTCATCCTTTTTGCCTATCACAAGGGGTTTGAATCCCCAGGGATCACGTGCTGCCACAAGGGCTCCGTTAAGGAGGACAATAACAGCGTATGACCCTTTTACCTTGCGGAGGGAATCTATGAGGGCATCCAGAGGCTGCATGTGGGATTTGTGGGCCATGAGATGGAGGATGGCCTCAGAATCTGTTGATGACTGGAAAATTGCCCCCTGTTTCTCAAGCTGGGCCGTCAGTTCCTTCAGATTGGTGATGAGTCCGTCATGCGAAACTGCGACAGCTCCCCTGGCATAGTTTGCCCCTATTGGGAGCACATTGTGCAGCTGGGATCCCGGAAGCGGTGTGTATCGCACATGTCCTATTGCGCAGGGAGCGTTTTTTTGAGTCAGGCACTGCTGTTCTATCGCATTATGGAGAAGTCCCATTCCCTTTGCGGCAGCTATACGCCCGCCCTCACTCCAAGCTATGCCTGCACACTCCTGTCCCCTGTGCTGGAGTGCGTAAAGCCCGAGGTATACCTCCTCCAGGACGGGTTTGCCTGTTTTGCTGTAAGCCCCGAATATCCCACTCATCTTTTTACGCTGATATCCTCTTCCAGATCTCTTCGTATGCACCCAGGACGTTCCCCAGGTCTTTACGGAAGCGGTCCTTATCGAGGCGGTCTCCTGTCGAGCTGTCCCAGAACCTGCACGTGTCGGGTGAGATCTCATCTGCAAGCATGAGGTTTCCTTTTGAATCTTTGCCGAATTCAAGTTTGAAGTCGACCAGGACGATGCCCTTTTCTGCAAAATATTCTTTCAGCACGGAGTTTACCTTGAGTGAAATGTCCTTGATCTTAGCAATTTCTTCCTCTGTCGCCCATCCAAAAAGGATCGCATGATCTTCGAGGACAATGGGATCACCCAGTTCATCGTTTTTGTAGCAGAACTCCACGAGAGGGCGGGGAAGCACCATGCCTTCCTTAACGCCCAGCCTTTTGCATAGCGATCCTGTAGTGATGTTCCTCACGATGACTTCAAGGGGGACGATGGAAACTCTGGTCACGACCTGATGAACATCGTCGATCTGCCTGACGAAATGTGAATCTATGCCTTTTGATTTGAGATACCCGAAAAGTTTTGAGCTTATTTTGTTGTTGAGCTGGCCTTTGCCGCTCATTGTCGCCTTCTTCTCTCCGTTGAAAGCGGTGAAGCTGTCCTTGTATTCCACTATTACAAGATCCGGATCATCTGTAGTGTAGAGCCTCTTTGCTTTGCCTTCGTATATGAAATCCTTTTTATTCAGTTCCATTTCAAGCACCTCCAAAGATTTTTATGTGCAGAGTTTTTCGTTTTGCCTGTCTTTAATTTTTTACCCTGAACTGCCGGCAGACGGTGACCAGGGTTTGATCAGACCTCCAGAAGATCGGAGTAATCTTCATTCTCAAGGTAGCTGCCGTCAAAGCAGGCTGTGCAGAGTTCTGACGAGGGAAGCCCTATCGCATTCCTGAGCTGTTCGCAGGTCAGGTATTCAAGGGAGTCCGCCCCTATCTTTTTGCACAGGGTGGGTATGTCCATCTGTGCCGCCGCCAGTTCATCTGAACTTGGAGTGTCTATCCCGTAATAACATGGGAAACAAACCGGAGGTGATGCTATGCGCAGGTGGACTTTTTTTGCTCCGCTCTCCCTTATCATGGATACGATCCTTCCTGCGGTCGTTCCACGGACAAGAGAGTCATCCACTACCACAGCCTCTCTGTCTATGAATGCTGTGCGCTGTGGGTTAAGCTTTATCTTGACCCCGATTTCTCTAACGAGCTGGGTGGGCTGTATGAATGTCCTGCCTACATACCGGTTCCTCACGATCCCCATCTCGAAGGGAAGCGATGACTTTTGGGCGTATCCCAGGGCTGCAAGTGTGCCGCTGTCCGGCATCCCTGTGACTACAGAATTTTCCGGGACTGCAGTTTCAGCCAGTTTGACACCCAGTTCTTTTCTTGCTCTGTAAACGGATCTGCCGTCTATAACGCTGTCGGGACGCGCAAAATAAACATATTCAAAAGAGCAGTGGCATCTTTTGGGCGGGCTTACCGGGAGTTTTCGGGATATCATGCCCCTCCTGTCTATGACAAGTATCTCGCCGGGTTCAACATCTCGGATTATCTCAGCCCCAAGTATGTCCAGAGCGCATGACTCTGATGCTATGTAGATAGTCTCATCTCTTTGACCGATGATCAGAGGCCGGAAACCCCAAGGATCCCTTGCGGCTATGAGACATCCGTCAAAAAGTACCGCCAGGCTGTATGCCCCCTGGATCTTCGCAAGAGATTTTTCAAGGGCTTCCAGCTGGACGACCCCCGGCTGGTGGGCCATAAGCTGAAGGATGGTCTCCGTGTCGGATGATGTGTGGAATATGGCTCCCCTGTTTTCGAGATAGCCGCTGAGGCCATGGGCGTTAGTGAGGTTTCCGTTGTGGGCGATGGCGACAGGCCCCTGGGAATAATTTGCTCCGATGGGCTGGCAGTCTTCTATCCGGGTGCCTCCAGCCGTTGCATACCTTACATGTCCTATTGCAGTATCTGCATGGATGTGGGAAAGACAGTTCTGGCTCAGTGCTTCGTGGACCAGTCCCATACCCTTCTTTATGTTTACGGTCCCGTCCTCTATCCATGCAACGCCAGCAGAAAGCTGACCCCTGTGCTGTAGTGCGCAGAGACCGAGATAGACATCCTCAAGTACTGAGGCACCGTTCATGCTGTAAGCGCCGAAAACGCCGCACATTTTTAGAAACAGCCCTCCGTGAAGGCCTTTTTCAGTTTTGAGAGATCAAGGCTGAACATATCTTTCCATTCAAACTTTTCTCCCCCGACAGTTCCTATCTTTGCGCAGGGAAAACCTTCCCATATCTTTTCAAAAGAAGGAGCTTTTTCTTTGGGAACGGCATATATGGCTCGTGCTCCGCCTTCTGAGAAGAGGAGCTCTTCAGCGGTCAGAGATGAGCTTATTTTGACATTGATCCCCCTGCCTGTAGCTATCGCTTCGTTTGCAAGTGCAACTGCAATGCCTCCGCCGGCTACAGCCCGTCCGGAAGACGCGGCTCCGTCAGCAGCGGTTTTCATCGCCCTTTCCCGGAACGACTTTTCCTTGTCATGATCAGGTCTGACAGTTTTGCCAGCCGGTTTGCCGTTTTTCATTACCTGGTAGCGCGAAGCCCCCAGCGAACCGCAAAGATCCCCAACGATGTAGAGTATGTCGCCGGTACCCGCATTTCCTGATGCAAGACGTCTGTTTCTGTCTTTAATAAGTCCGGCAGTCACCACAAGGGGGGTGGGGCAGATCTGTCCGCCTGCTGTCTCGTTGTAGAGGCTGACGTTTCCTGAAACTACGGGGCAGTCAAGGCTTCTGCATGTGTCTGCAAGCCCTTTGATCGACTGTTCGAGTTCATAGAATT
>Ga0265294_10009989_pt1 | contig 10866 bp, 11 predicted proteins | sample MunlanPumphouse3_FD_192504 | JGI IMG/M metagenome (GOLD analysis project Ga0265294, IMG submission 192504) | Groundwater microbial communities from a municipal landfill in Southern Ontario, Canada - Pumphouse #3 | ecosystem: Environmental > Aquatic > Deep subsurface > Groundwater | place...
GCCTTTCAAACCAATATTTTAAGCCTAAATGCAGCCGTAGAAGCAGCCACTGCGGGAGAAGTGGGAAAAGGGTTTGCAGTTGTTGCCCAAGAGGTGCGAAACTTAGCTTCACGAAGTGCAGAAGCTGCTAAAGAGATAAAAAGTTTGGTACAAAATGCCACGGTACAAACCAGCCTTGGAAAAAATATTGCGACACAAATGAAAGAAGAGTATTTGACCTTAAATGAAAATATCAATAATACTACAGATATTATCAATAAAGTTACCAACGATTCTCAAGAACAAAACAGCAATATTGCCAACATCAATATTATGATTGAGAATATCAATTTAGAAACCAAAAACAATGCCAAGATTGCTAACGACACCAATATTGTGGCAAAAGAAGCCGATGAAATAGCCCAAAAAATTGTCGAAGATGCGGGTGGGAAATAGTAAGAAGTAAGAGGTAAGAAGTAAAAGTTACCACAACTTACCAACTTACTTAACCAAACTGTACACAATTGGCACTTTAATCGTAATATCTTTTTCCACTTTGGGAAAAGAAGCAGTAGCTGTTTCAATGGCATTGAGGGCTGATTTTTTAAGTAAAACATGCCCTTCTAAAGCTTCTAAATTTTCCAAACCACCCTCTTTTAACAGCGTAAAAACTACCAACACTTCTCCTTGAATATGCAACTCTCTTGCTCGTTTTGGGTAGACAATATTTTGTTGTATGAGTTTGACTATTTTTTGTAAGTTTTCATCAATAAATTGTTCTTCATAGTTTTTAGGAGGAGCTTGTTGTATGGCTTCTTGGGCATGTTCAAACTCTTTTTTAGGTGTTTCTTCATTGTTTGATTCTTTGGGTTGGGGGTTGGACATTTGTGTTGGTTTTTCTTCTTTCGTACTCTCTTTTTTAGCTTCTTTGATTTTTGGCTTCTCTTTTATAACCTCTTTTTTGGGTTCTTCTTTTTCTATTTTTTTAACTTCTTCTTTAGGTTTTTCTTGTTTTTGAGCTTCTTCTTGTTTTTCTTGAGAAACCAACGCAATATGATTTAAAGAAATGCTCTGTTCTTTGCTAATAGCAATAGGTTGCACAAATGGTTTGAAACTCAAAAGTAAAAAAGTAAAAATGGCTCCATATAAAAGCAAAGTCACTAAAAAAGAGTGCGTGTATCGTTTTTTTGCATTCATACTTATCGTTTGGTGATGATAGAAATATTCTCAAAAGCGTTGGATTTGAGTAAATCAAGCACTTCGACAAAACTCTCAAAATCGGCTTTTTTATCGCATTTGATGTAAATATGCGAAGTGGGTTCAAACTCTTTTATTTTCATACTCAAAGCTTCGAGTGAAATGTGCATGGTGTTTAAAAACAAGCTTTGGTCTTCTTTTATGGTAATGGTGACTTCAGTATCCAAAGAAAGTGCGCCAGAACTTTTGGCTTTGGCTAAAGATACTGGAATATCGCCTTTGGCAATAAAGGTTGAAGTTAATAGTACAATCGCTAAAAGAACCAACAAAACATCGATAAAAGGAATAACATTGATGGAATTAAACTTCTGTAATTTCATCGTACTTACTCTCTTGCACTTCGGCATATCGGGCTAAAATATTGTAAAAGATTTGAGAAAGAATGGCGACAACTAACCCCACTGCCGTGGCTTTTAAAGCAAGCGCCAAAGATGCCATGATTTTGGTGGCTTCAATATCTCCAGTACTCATGGTCATAAACGTCAACATAATGGCTAAAACCGTTCCTAATAAGCCAATATACGGAGCATTTGAAGCAATTGTTCCAATAACCGACAAATGTTTGGTCAAGGCAATATCTAAAGCTTTTTTGGTTTTAAAAACGCTTACATCTAAGCTTTTATAAAAAAAGAGTCGTTCTATAAAAAACCACACCGAAATAAAACTCATCAACACCAAAAGGGCAATTACCCCATAATCCACCAAATTTTTTAACAGTTCAATGTCCATACTATTTACTCTCTTTTTCTATCATTTGCGCATGATTATGCCCTCTTTGTTGCACACCATACTCTTTAAAAATATAAATCTTATAAAAATTCAATCCCAGATAAAAAAGAATTAACGCACTCACAAAAGGCAAAGCAATCATTTTTCGTATTGAACCAGATTTTAAAAGTTTTAAACGCACAATTATAATCACAAATGCCCAAATAGCAGCTAAATAATTAAACACACCAAAAATATGCACCCACGTATCTTTTCGTGTGGCAAGAGGTTCTATGTAACCAAAAGGCAAAGCAAAGGCTTGAATAAAAGCATTGGTAATATTACTTGCGGTGTGATAAAAGAAAAACTCCCACAAATGAGAAAGCCCACCAATAATAAACAACGGTGCAAACGCAAATCCCAAGGTATAAAACACCTCTTTGTATTCAAGTTTCATGATTTTAGCGCCCACATACATTCCTCCCATGCTCAAAACAACGGTGGCTAAAATGGCGTAAAGGAAGGCAAATAATCCCACGGTATCCATTGAACCAAAATCAATAAACGATTCAAAATAACGTGCCGTTTTAACCCAAATAAACTCTTCTACAATCGCACTTCTTCCTAAGGCATGGTGAAATCCCATGGTAATACTGATACTGGCCGTTATAAGTAAAATAATCCACACTTCCGATTTAAGATATTTAAACTTCTCAAACAAACTAAAAGAGGGTTTTTTCACTTTAAAGCTGATTGCTTCACACGCACTGCTGCAATCCATGCACAACGTACAATCTTCCATAGAGTTTTTTGTATCAAACGTAAAAGGCTTAAGATTATACGAACACACTTTTGCACAATCAAACGTTTTACACTCATTACACGCACTTTTATAGCTTCCCAACCACGTAAACCCTACTTTTGAAAAAGCTCGGGTTAAAATCCCAATGGGGCAAATCGATTTGCAGTAACTCATCTGCTTAAACACAAAGAAAAACACAAAAGCAATCAACGTTAAAACCGTGAAAAACAGTGCGGTAGCATTAGGTGTTTTATAAATATTGGGGTACATATAATAGACCAACCACCAACCCAAAATGAGAATCATTCCTCCAATCATTGGGTTTTGTAAGGCTTTGGGCATACTTTTATTTAAACCCCATTTGGTCAAATATTTTCCCAAAAAACCATGCGGGCAAATGCCACAAAAGATTCGTCCCATGCTTCCTAAACTTACCACCATAAAAAATGGCCAAAACAATCCCCAAAACAATCCCGTCGTAAAGATATTTTCACTGCTTGGATTGATAAAACCAAAAATAATGGCATAGAAAAACAAAAAAGTTATAAACACTTTTAAGACCAATAAAAACCTTTTATTCTTAAATAAAAAGCCTAAAATAGGCATTTTGTAAATATCATTGTTGTCTCGTTTGATAAAATTAACCATTATAATCCTTTATTAAAATTTTAAAGCTAAACCGGTGGTAAAGGTTGTTCCTTGATTCACGGTTAATGATAAATCTTCTTGATTGAACACCAAATCGCCATTTCTGTCACCACTGGCACGGGCTGTATTATAATAGAACTCATCAAATACATTATCCACTCGAGCAAAAAGGGTTAAATCATAGCTGTTCACTTTCATTTTATACGTAGAAAGCAGATTTAACGTAGTCGTATTGTCGATTTTAATGGTATTTAAGTCATCGGCAAAATAGTTTGATTTGCTGTTAATTTCTGAAATAAAATTGAGTTTTGGGATGACTTCATAATCCAACACAACGTTTAATGTGTGTTTGGGAGTACGTGGAATTCTATTGCCTGTCACGTCCGATGAACTAATTTCTCCGGCATCTACACGTCCATTCCCATTGGCATCAAAATGTATTCCAAAATTTTTATAATCGGTAAATCGGGCATCTAAAAAGGTATATGCCATATTGTATTTGAGTTTTTGTGTTAATTTATCGTTGATAGCAACTTCCAATCCTTGATGTTTCGCCCCTCCAATATTATCCCATATTTCACTGGTTGAAGCGCCATAATTCCCCGAACTTTTCATGATAAAATCTTTTCTATCGAGTCTAAACAGTGAAATTTCATAAAATAAGGTATTGGCATATCCTCGTGTTCCGATTTCATAGTTGTGCGATTTTTCCTCTTTTAAGTTCTCGTTATTTTCTGTACTTCCCCACGCACTCACATCACCTGCAAAAAGTTGGTTAATCGTGGGAGCTCTAAATCCCGTTGAATAATTGGCAAAAAGTGAATTTTTATCACTGAGGTCGTAGTTCGTACCCACTCGATAGGAATAAACATTAAAATCTTTGTTCAATGTTTGATGGTTCAGTTGATTCTCATAATCCAGTTGAATCATATCGTATCGTGCGTTGAAGGTTGTACTTAATTTTTGGGTGAGTTGTTGTTTGTATTCTCCATAAATAGCATAGACGTTTTCATCGGTTATATCATTACTTTTTTCTGCTCCAGCCACATTAAGTGCTGAAAAAGCACTTGTTTTATAACTGACTTTGTTAACGGTTCGATTTTTATACTCATTGTCTCTGACATCAAGCCCTAAAAGCGTTGCAAAACGTTCATGAGACGTTCGGTATTCACTTTTCACTCCCGTTTGGGTTTGTTCATAAAAGTTATCAATCGTATAATCTTTGTCGGTATACGTACCCAAAGCACCTGCTGCATTTCGTGTTTGTGGTGCCGACCAATAATACGTCTCATCGGTATAGATATAAGCACTCAGTAACAAATTGGAATTATTGGCAAAATCTTTGGAATAGGTTGTAAAAAGTTTCAATAAATCTACATCGTACATTCGGGTATAATCACGACTTTCCATATCCCGAGTAAATGCACTGGTTGGATTATTTTTGGCTTCAGTCACCCCACCCACGGTTCCGTGTGAGTCTTTTTCTCGTTTGGAGTATTCCGTTCCAAAGGTAATATCGGAACTGTCATCAATGTAGTATTGCAATTTTCCATTAAAATATTTTGCACTGTAACCGGAATCTTCCCAATAGCCATCGGCTTTTCGTTCGCTTCCTTGAATATGAAAACTTACATCGTCATTGGCATAACCCGTTCGAGCTAAAAGTTTTTCATACCCAAAACTACCTCTTTCTATGGTGGCAAAGTTATTGGCATAATGGGCGCCTCGTTTAGTCGTAATAATCACGGCTCCACTTAACGCATCGTCACCAAACAGATAACTCGCACCCCCTTTGATGACTTTAATGGACTCAATATTATCAAGGTCAATATTAACCGCACCCGTTCTTTCAAATACGGGAACACCGTCAATCACCACTGCAACTCCAGGTTTTTCTCCCATATACATTTGGTTTTCAACACCACGAATATGAATCTTTAACGAATCACCACTTTTTATTTCTGAAGTTATTCCTGGAATTTGCTGTAAGACTTGTTGAATATTTTCGATATGCGCTTCATCGATTTTTTCACCCGATACATTGGCAACACTGGAAACTTCACTTTTTTTATCCATAAACTTATCATCAATGGTAGAGGATTCGACACTGATGGTTTCTAAAGTTTTGACAATATCAGCATAAGAAATTGTACTTGCCAATAAAAAAGTTAACAACAAATTTGATTTTTTCATCTTTTTCCTTAATATTTTTTAGAATATTAAGAAAGATGTGTTAAGAAAGTGTTAATTTTTAATTTTAATATTTATTTAAGAATATTTGTAAGATTAAGGAAAAAGGTTGTGCCATTGCTATTGGAGTCGATTTTAATCTCAATACCATGTTTATCGCAAAACTCTTTGACCATGTGAAGTCCCAATCCAAAACCTTTTTTGTTGCTGTCTTCTTGATAGTATTGCTCAAAAATATGAAAAATATTTTGTGTCTCTATGGCTTTTCCACTGTTATAAATACTTAAAAAGTTTTTGTGAAAATTGATTTTCACGCTGCCTTTGGGATGATTGTATTTTATGGCATTGGACAATAGATTGTCGCACACTTTTTGAAATCCATTTTTATCGGTGTGCAACACCAAAGAGGGAATATCCAGTTCAATCGTAATGCCGTTTTTAATATCTTCAAACTTATTAATGGAGTTTTGTAAGACTTCTTGCGCATTAAAATTATCGTAATCGATTTTGTCAATCTCTTTTTTAATCTCATACTCCATTTGATTATAGAGTTTCAAAAGCTCATTGGTAGCTTCTTTGATTCGGTGTACACGCTTTAAACTCTTTTCATCACTCAAACTTTTTTCAAGCATTTGCGCGTTGATTTGAATGGTAGAAGCAGGAATATTAAGTTCATGAAGCGTCTCTTTGACTTTTTTTTCTAAATTGGCTTCGCCTTTAAACAAAGGTTCTAACAAAGGTTTACTCAATATAATATTTAATACCACTGCAACAACAATCAAAAAAACTGTCATCAACATAAAATTATCTTGAGTAAAGCCAAAAATATGCACCAAATAGTAATTTAAAATCAAAACTAAAATGGTAATAAAAGCAATGACGATTGAATTGGATATTAAAAAGTTTCTTTTTTTAGAACTCAACTTTATACCCTATTCCCTTTACATTGCTCAAACACTCTTTACCAACAATTTTTTTCAAGTTGTTAATATATACTCTAATAGAACCTTCACTGTACTCTTGAGAACAGCTCCAAAGTTTTGAAATAATCATCTCTTTGGTAATAATCCCTTCTTTGTTTTCTAAGCACAATTCAAATAAATTAACCACTTTAATAGGCACGTTTAAATCCACCCCATTTTCATACATTCGTTTAGTTAAAGGATTAAATTCCAAACCATTATCAAATTTAACCACATTGATGTGTTTATTGCTTCTTTTAAGCAATGATTTTATCCGTAAAATCAATTCGTCCAAATCAACAGGTTTGGTTAAATAATCATCCGCACCATTTAAAAAACCTTTTTTTAAGGTCTCTTTATCATGATATGAGGTTAGAAAAATAGCAGGCGTTTCATCATTAATAGCACGTAACTCTTTTAAAAAATCCAAACCATTAAGTTTGGGCACATTAATATCTAACAAATATAAGTCATAGTTATTGTGAAAGTTTTTACTTAATGCCACTTCGCCATCATGTGCTATATCAATATTAAACCCCTCTTCTTCTAAACAATCTTCAATACTTTGGGCAAAAAGGGTATCGTCTTCCAGCAATAATATATTCACAGTGTATCCTTTCAAATAAGCAACAAATTGTAGCCAATTGAAACTTACATAAAATATTGTGTTTATAACTCTATTTATAATATAATTCCTAAATTTCAAAACGCTATAAGGGTTTTACGCTCATGTTAAAAAAAGTTCTTTTCTCTTGTTTATTGTTATGTCTTGCTTATTTTGTACTTTCAAATGAAAATGCAAAAGTTATTGTAGCAGGTATTGCTATTTTTCTTATTGGAATGTACTTCATGGATGAAGGGTTTAAACTCTTTTCAGGAAGCACCTTAGAAAGAATTTTAGAAAACTTTACAAATACGTTACCAAAAGCAATTGCTACAGGTGCAATTGCCACTTCAATTGTCCAAAGTTCAACCTTGACCAGCGTGATCATGCTCTCTTTTTTAAGTGCAGGATTAATTGGTTTAAGTGAAGCCATTGGCGTCATTTTTGGTTCAAATTTAGGAAGTACAACAACAACATGGCTTGTCTCTTATTTTGGATTAAAAATCAATATTGCTTATTATGCTATGCCCATGCTTATTTTTGGAGTTACATTACGATTTTCTAAAAACACGAAATATCAAGGAGCAGGCAATATTCTTTTAGGAGTTGGATTTATCTTTTTAGGTATTTCGTATATGATGAATGGATTTGAAACACTCAAAGATACCATTAACTTGTCGCAATACTCTATGAATGGCTATCTTGGAGTCATGGTTTACATTTTAATTGGAATTATTGCCACTGTTATTATTCAATCCAGTGCAGCAACTATGGCTATTGTTATTGCAGCCTTAGTAAGTCAACAAATTGTCTATGAAAATGCTTTAGCCATTTCAATTGGTGCAAATATAGGAACAACTCTTACTGCAATTGTAGGTTCACTGGCTTCCAATGAAAATGGAAAAAGACTCGCGGTTGCTCACTTTATTTTTAATGCTATTACAGCATTAGTAGCGTTTATTTTTATTTATCAAATGGCAGAAATTGTTGATTATGTTGCCTCTATTTTTAATGTCAGTGAAGATAATTATGTCATTAAGCTTGCTATTTTTCATACTTTGTTTAACGTTACGGGAATTATTCTTGTTGCTCCATTTACACAAAAAATGGTGACTTATTTAGAAACTTTATTTATTCCAAAAATAAAAGCAAAAAGTAAACCTTTATATTTGAGTGATGAGGTTATTGGAATACCAAAAGCTGCCATTATTAATATCCGAAAAGAGGTTATGAACTTATATCTTCAATCGCTTAAAGCCATCTCTCATGCCATGAATTTACACCGAGATGATATTTTTAGTCAAAACAATATCCAAGAAATTATCAAAAAATCAAAAACAAAAATTGAAACCAATATTGATGAAATTTATAAAGAAAATCTCAAACAACTCTTTGGTGAAATCATTCGTTTTTCTTCCCTTGCACAACAAAATATGAATGAAGAGGAGATTAAAATCGTCGGCAGACTCAAATACGCTTCACGGAAAATCATCAAATCTTTAAAAGATATTAAAGAGTTACAAAAAAACATTAACTTTTACTCTAACAGTAAAAATGAGTACATTAAAAATGAATACGACGCCATTCGAGAAGTGATTGCCAATACACTAAGAGAAGTTGAATACTTACGAACAACCCATTTAGACGATATTGACCGAATGTCAAGAATTGAAACCTTAAAACATCGGCTCAATGCTTTGGATTTAATCCAAAATGGAAAAATCGATGAACTCATACGAAATAAAAAAATCGATACCACCATGGCAACGTCACTGATTAACGATGCTTCCTTTGGATTATACATTTGTAAACGATTAATCGACATTACTATGATATTATGGGTAGAAGACGATGTCTTACTTGAACTAGGAGAAGAAAATGAAGATTAAAAAACTCATTGAGAAAATGAACTGTTTTTTCAAAAAAGATGACCAACCTAAAGCAAAGAAGTTAGAAAAACTCGAAGAAATCATTGAAAAGCTCAAAGCTAAACGTAAAAGAATCAAAGACAAACTGAGCAAAAAAAACTTAGAGAACAAAGAAAAATCGATTTTAGAAGATGAGTTAAATGTGGTGAATAAACTTCTTAAAAAAGCAAAAAAGCAGTTTGAATAATAACCTTATTTAAAACTGCTAAAATTTTGTCGTAAGGCTTCATACGCCACAATAGAAACAGAGTTCGCAATATTGAGACTTCGTGCGTTGTTGGTCATAGGTATGGTAATACACCCTTTTTCATGTTGTGCCAATAAACTTTCAGGAAGTCCTGCATCTTCTCTTCCAAAATAGAAGTAATCACCCACGTTGTACTTCACATCAAAATAGTTTTGTGTGGTTTTGGTTGTTGCAAAAAAGTGGTGAGAACTTAAAGGATTACTTGCCCAAAAGGCTTCAATATTCTCATATTCACGCACATCCAAATCAAACCAATAATCAAGTCCTGCTCGTCGTACCTCTTTTTCAGTAATTTCGCCAAAACCATAGGGTTTGATAAGATGCAAAGTACAATTTAAAGCAAATGCCAATCGTCCAATTGTTCCAACATTACCCGGAATTCTGGGTTCGAGTAAAACAATATTAAACATTACAATACAACCGTTTTATTGCCGTATACAAATACTTTATCGTCCAATAACAGTTGTAAGGCATTAGAGAGTACTACTTTTTCCACATTTCGTCCTGCTCGTCGCATATCTTGCCATGAATAAGTGTGATCAACTCGGACTACATCTTGAGCCACAATTGGACCTTCATCCAAATCATCAGTAACATAATGTGCGGTGGCTCCAATAATCTTCACACCTCTTTGATAGGCTTGTTTATAAGGATTTGCCCCAATAAATGCCGGTAAAAATGAGTGATGAATATTAAGCACTTTTTTAGGGAATGCGTCTACAAATTTGGAAGTTAAAATACGCATATATTTTGCCAGCACAATGAGTTCGGGATTGTATTCACTGATTTGTGTTATCACTAAATCTTCGTGTTCTTCACGACTCATATTTTCTGCACTGATACAATGAAAAGGAATACCAAACTTCTCAACCAAATCTTTTAAATAATCGTGGTTGGCAATGACGGCTTTAATGTTGGCATTAAGCTCACCATCAAAATAACGTATGAGTAAATCCCCTAAAACATGGGATTCTTTGGTAGCTAAAATCACTATATCTTTTTTTTGATTGGTATTGAGTTTAATCGTTGAGTCTTTAGGTAAAACTTCTTTTAACTCTTTTAAAAGTAAATCTTTATTGACATTCCCAGAAATAACACTTCGCATAAAAAATTTTTTTGTCTCTTCATCGACAAACTCGGAGTTTTGTTCAATGTTTAAGTTGTTTGCATAAAGTATTTTAGATACATTGTATACCAAACCTTTTGCATCTGTGGTATCTATTAGTAGTATATACTCTTTCATCGGTGTCCTATAAATGGTATCATTGTTAAATTTTTTGCAATGATACCATTAAATAGTTTAATTCTTAAAATTTAGACCATTTTAGAGAGTTTGAGTTTATACGCTTCCAAATCCAAATCGGTAATTTTTGCTACGCCAGATTTTATAGCAGCAAAGGCAACTGCACTTGAAACATCTACCATAAGCCGTTTGTCAAAAGGTTTAGGGATAATATACTCTTTTCCAAAAGCAATATTTTCACCAAAAATAGCCTTCACTTCAGGTGTTACTTCTTTTTTAGCCAAATTGGCAATGGCAT
>Ga0265294_10009991_pt1 | contig 10865 bp, 13 predicted proteins | sample MunlanPumphouse3_FD_192504 | JGI IMG/M metagenome (GOLD analysis project Ga0265294, IMG submission 192504) | Groundwater microbial communities from a municipal landfill in Southern Ontario, Canada - Pumphouse #3 | ecosystem: Environmental > Aquatic > Deep subsurface > Groundwater | place...
AACATAAATACTCCTTTTTTATATTGTATTTATTGTACCTACCCGCTTTTTTATTTATCAATCTTTTTCAAACTTTCCTTTCAAAAGTTTTACACACTAAAAGGATACACTACCCCTTCGGGAGCAGCACCGTTTCTCACGGTTGGTGGGGGAGTGGTTCGAACCCCGGCTTCCAGAGGGCGTCACTGTGTTGGAGGGCGCTTTCCGGCTAGAGACTCCTACGGTCTACTACAGGGGCGGGTAGTAGACCACGCACGATATGTTCCCGTGGGGCAGGCGCAAGCCTGCCCCACTTTCTTATATTCTTATAAAGTTTGCCGTCCAAGAGGAGGCCTGGTAAGATTTTTTCAATAGACGAAAACGAAATGTTACCAAAAGAATTTCAAAGAAAACCGGTTCCCAAAGTAAGCACCCTACCTTATATTTTGCTTGTAGTACTTTTTGCTTTGATCGATATAACTTTAGGATATTTAGTTTATAACAGCTATTTAGACCAAGATGGTGTTTACCAAGCGGATTATGTCGAATCTACTCCTGATACAAGTTTGACTCGTATCAGTAGTAGCGATTTACCCCAAACATCACCCTCGGCTACATTTTTGGAAATAGAAAAAATCCAAACACTAGCCGATGCTTTTATGCAGGCCCGTTTAAACCGCAATCTGGATCAAGTCGAGCCATATGTTACCCAAGATTTTTTGGATAAGTACAGCCAAAGCGCCTTTGCCGGTTCCTCAAGCCCTTCCTTGGAAGACTATGAAGTTGTGGATATAAAATATATCAGGGGCAATACTTATCGTATTTTAGTTCAGACCAACTGGCTACTTAACGGCGATGAGGCCGGTAGCCAAGATTGGACTTTAATTGCTACTAAAACAAAAGAGGGCTACAGGATTAACGATTATTCGGGGGAATAATTAGATATTGAACTTATCGCCAAACTGTCCGATTACAGGAAGCTTTTCTTCTTTACCGGAAGCGGCATTGATGATGCCAATTAACCAGACGATGAATACTCCAATTCCCAGCAACCATCCGATTACCGGAATCCACGAAATGGCACCGGCAATAATCTCTACTATTAGCAAAACCAATCCCTGCTTGATATGAAATTTCACAAACGAGTCGTTTTTTGCGTCTGTTAATAGCGGAACCAAAACTAATATGCCTATGTAACATAATATCGCCATTCCGATATTCTTCGAACTCCCACTGCTATTTGGCTTTGTTTCTTCAGCCATTTTTCACCTCCTTTTGGTGATTTATTAATTTCATAATACCAAAAAAAATAAAAAGTTAATACTAGATAACTTGATCAAGTTTACGATACATTTTCTCTAATGTCGAGCTATTGTCAACTGTGCAATGTGCCTGATCAATGCATTTTATGACTTGGTTGGCACCACGGGAAGCGTCATTTATCAGCTCTTCCTTGATAAAATCTTCCAAACTGCCGGCTTCTCGGACTGAATTTCTGGCGGTAACTCTAGTAAATCTGGTTTTGTCATCAGCGTTAATAGCTACAATAGTCAGATCGGAGTTTTTTCTCAAATATTCAATCTGTCCCAGCTGACGCGGGCCGGAAATGATAATGTCACATTTGTATTTTTTAAGGGCAAGACGAGCCAAATAATCATCGCCTTTTTCTTTGGACCATTTGGTGCCGAGTTCGGCTAGATGAGCGCGGTTGATTTCTTTACCCTGCTTTTTAAGTTCGTCTTTGAGTGGCTCTGAAATTTTAAAAACGGGCCAACCAAGTTTTTCAGATAAATATATGGCCGCTTCGTCTTTTCCTGCTCCTATTTTACCAACAATAACAATAACTTTTCGCATATTTTTTAAGTCTAAGCTTGTTTTTTCATTTTAAATTTCCTAACTGGTAGGACAGGTCGGTCTGGAACTGTTCGTGTATATTCTTTTCGCTTGACGAAGTAGAAAACACAACAGTCATATTCCAGTTCACAATAGCGAACACGATATATACGATGGCGGTGGGGGTGAGATTCGAACTCACGGTGTCCGTAAAGACACAACGGTTTTCAAGACCGTCCGGATAAACCACTCCCGCACCCCACCATCCGATGCATTTTAGCTCAATTATACCAGCAAATCAACCCCCGATGTCGCTTTCGAGGCCGAACTGCTTGGCTTTGGCAAATTCTTGCTTAGCCGTGCTTTCATCTTTTAGTTCTTGATAGGCGAGATATAGTAGATAATGAGTTTGGGGGTTAATCGGATCGAGTTGGGCGGCGCGTAAAAGAGCAGTTTTGGCTTCCTCGAATTTATTGACCGAAAGGTAGATATGTCCCAAGTTGACATAAGCATCTCGCCATTTAGGTTCTTTTTCGGTTGCAACTAGAGCGGCGATTTCCGCTTTTTGTCCGTCGTGCTCGTCTAGGTATTTTTGGCTAAGTTGGACGAAAGAAAAAGCGCTGTCTCCTTCTTGCTCCATTTGGGATTTGAGCTCGGCAAGTTGATTTGTGTATTCTTGTTCTCTGGCTATTTGTTGTTGCTCGGCGGCATAAACAGCTTTCTCGTAACCTGTTTTTATGCCAAAATAAATTGCGATTATAAGCAAAAAAACTCCGCTGATTCGCAGAGTTTTTTTCCAAGGTACTTTCGAAAAATCAATACTTGGAGTTTTAAATCTAAGGGAACTGCCCCGTTTTTTGGCAGAATAATTTAATTCGGCTTTTAGCTGGGGGGAGAGTTTATAGGATTTTATTTTTTGATCCATATATTTATTTTGTGTTAAGCGTCTGGCGAAGGCCACGAAGAGTTAATTAAATTACTTTCTGGCTTTGTCTTGTGGCTGGTTTTTTGCCAGATCGCTTCAGTTACGAAAGGTACAAAAGGATGCAGAAGTTTCAATATGGTCTCGAGAATTTTATAAAGCTTGAATAATACGGCGATTCTATCATCTTTGTTATCACCATTTATTCTGGGTTTAGACTCTTCTATTATTTTATCAGCAAATTCATGCCATGTATATTCATACAAGAGTTCTCCTGCTTGGCTAAACTTAAAACTATCCAGATACTTTGTTGTTTTTTTAATAATCTCGTTTAATCGCTTTAGGTCTTTTTTGTCTTGGTTCGACAGTTGATATTCCGAGAATTTGCCAGAGGTTGGAAATTGAAAATTAGAAATTTCAAGATTCGTTGTAATAAACCTAGCTATATTCCATAGTTTATTTGAAAAATTACGGTAGCCCTTTATTTTCGACTCACCGGTTTTCGAATCATTACCTGCTGTTGTGCCGACGACTAAAGACATCCTGACAGCGTCTGTGCCGTACTTGGATGCAACTTCAAGTGGATCCAGGGCATTGCCGAGCGATTTTGACATTTTACGATTTTGTTCGTCTCGGACCAAGCCGTGCAAATAGACTGTTTTAAACGGCGGTTTGCCGGTTAATTCCAAGCTCATCATAATCATGCGTGATATCCAGAAAAAAAGAATATCGTAGCCAGTTTCTATGACAGTGGTGGGGAAAAAGTATTGATAATCTTTGGCTTTCTTGTCCGGCCAGCCGAGGGTGCTGAATGGCCATAATGCTGATGAAAACCAAGTGTCGAGAACATCGGGATCTTGAATGTATCCTTCTGGCGGATGATTTCCGACATAAATTTTCTCAGTTTCCAGCTTTTCGTTTTTAGCTTTTAATTTAGAATTTCTATAATACACTGGAATCCTGTGTCCCCACCATAGCTGTCTTGAGATACACCAATCGCGGATATTATCCATCCAATGGAAATATACTTTTTCAAATCTTTTGGGCAAAATTTCGATATCACCATCCATTACTATCTTTTTTGCCTTTTCGGCTAAGGGTTTCATTGTGATAAACCACTGAAGTGAGGGGATTGGCTCGATAACGCTACCACAGCGGTAGCATACACCGACATTATGCTCATAGTTCTCTTCAATTTTCTCAATCAAACCCATCTTTTTCATATCCTCGACGATTGCTTCGCGCGCTTCTTTGGTTTTCATCCCGGCATATTTTCCCGTGTTTTCCATCATTCTACCTCTGTCGTCGATGACTTGTTTAATCGGGACATTGTGCCTTTGTGATATTTCAAAATCTATCAAAGAATGCGCAGGGGTAACCTTAACTGCTCCTGTACCAAATTTGGGATCAACGGCGTTATCGGCGACGACCTTGATTTCAAATTCTCCTAAGACTCCGGGAATCATATATTTTTTGCCAACCATATCTTTGTAGCGTTTGTCAGATGGGTGAACGGCGACAGCCGTGTCTCCTAACTTGGTTTCGGGGCGGGCTGTTGCCAAAATAAACGGACCGTATTTGATCCAATAGAACTTTCCGATTTCCTTTTTGTATTCAACCTCATCATCTGCGATTGCAGTATGGCATTTGGGGCACCAGTTGACAGTGCGTAATCCTCTGTAGATTAAACCCTTGTTATAGAGGTTGATAAAAGCGGTGTTTACTGCTTCTGAAAGTCCTTTATCTAGAGTGAACCGTTCACGCGACCAATCGCAGGAGGCGCCCAATTTTTTTGTCTGATTAATAATCTCTCCCCCGTATTTTTCCTTCCATTCCCAAACGCGCTCAATAAATTTCTCTCTTCCTAGATCATGTCTTGATTTACCCTCTTTTTTGAGCTGTCTTTCCACTACACTCTGAGTGGCTATGCCGGCATGGTCGGTCCCAGGAAGCCACAAGGTTGGATCACCGTGCATTCTATGATAGCGAACCATTATATCTTCTAGCGTAACGACTAAAGCATGTCCAATATGTAATTTGCCGGTGACATTGGGTGGAGGCATTGAGATTACAAATGGCTTTTTCTTGGGATCTATCTTGGGAGTAAAAGCACCTGATTTTTCCCAGAGTTTATAAATCTTATCTTCGTAATCTTGGGGATTATAAGATTTGGGAAGTTCCATTATTTAATTCCTAATCCAATTCTTAGCTTGATTTTAGAGACATTTTTTTGAGCTTCATCTTTTAAGCTGTCTGCTCCTGATGTTAGGATTTTCTTGAGTTTTTCTTGGTCTTCTATCAACTCGTTATATTTTTTCTGAATGGGTGAGAGGTGGTCAATAATTGTTTGAGCAAGAGCTTCTTTGAATTCCCCATAACCTCTGTCTTCGAATTCCTTTTCCAGGTTTTCGATTGATTTGTCGGAAAATGCGGCGAAGATATTTAGAAGATTTGTAATAGCCGGTTTGTCGGGGCCTGCTTTTATTTCGCTTCCGGAGTCGGTTACAGCCCGTTTTATTTTGTCCTTGATCGTTTCCTCGTCATCTGTCATTGCGATGTAGTTGGAACTTGACGGAGCTGATTTGGACATTTTCTTACTCGGATCATCAAGCGCCATTATTCTGGCTGTTTGCTTTTTTATAATTGGCTCTGGAACGGTGAAAACCTGTCCGTATTTTTTATTGATCCTCTCCGCCAGATCGCGTGTTAGCTCAATGTGCTGTTTCTGGTCTTCGCCGACGGGGACATGAGTAGCATGATAAAGAAGGATGTCGGCTGCCATCAAGGTGGGGTAGTTAAATAATCCCGCAGAGTAATTTTTTTGACCCTCTGATTTTTCCTTGAACTGAGTCATTCGTTGTAGCTCGCCCATGGAGGTGTGGCAATTCAAAATCCAAGCCAACTCGGTATGCTCGGGGCGGGAGGATTGGACGAAAATAGTTGATTTTTCTATATCTATCCCACAGGCGATATACAAGGCGCCCATTTTCAAAATATTTTCAGAGAGCTTTTTGGGATCTTGGGGGACGGTGACGGCGTGGAGGTCAACGATGCAAAAAATAGCTTTGTCCGATTCGTTTTGTAGCTCCACCCAGTTCTTAATGGCTCCCAGATAGTTTCCTATATGAACAATGTTGGTTGGTTGAATGCCGGAAAAAATCTTCATATTATCTAAAATTTAACAGAGAAGAGTTTAAATTGCAACGAATTGCCTTGATAAATGACAGATAATTTGGTATTTTCCTTGCAGTTTTGTTGTGCCGGCTACAGGCACTATATCGGCTTAGAAAAGGGCGGTGAGCTGATGGAGAAGCGGAATGTGGGTGTGGCAAAAAAGGAGGAGGGCGCGGATTCTGAGTTGCTTGGATGCGTACTTGGACCGATCAAGTACGGCGGTTGCGCGCCCCTTGGGGCGCTTGCCGTAGCGGTTATTGCCATACTCTTCGCACTACTTTGCCGATGAATCCCGGACTGCACCGAGCCATTAGAGAAGGCGAGAAAGGTGAGATTATGCAACAGCAGAGAGTGGAGGTTGGCCCGAAGGAGCATGACGAAGAAGGTGTCGGTTGCTCCAGCGGGGTGGTTGCCGTTGTAGGTGCGGGGGCCATTGTCCTTCTGACCCTTGCGACCGTTGTTGTAGTTATACTATTACGCTGATGTTGCAGGAGGTGGTTGGATGCAGTCGTATTTCCGGCGGTGATTGCGGGCGTTGCCCGCATCACCGCCTCTTGTATATGTTTTAAAAAAATATTTTATGTGATAGATCTATTTCCATATGATAGTGGTTATAACGATTGTGGTATAGTCGGGGCGATGAGAACAAGAAGCAAATACCTATTGCGGGCGGTGAAAGCGACCAGATATCTAAGGTTCGTGCCTTTTATGAGGATGCTGGGACTTAATGGGTCGTTGGTAAGAGGCGAAGAGAAGGTAGAGAGCGATATTGATTTTTTAATTATTGCTAAAAAAAACCGGCTCTATACGGCCCGCTTTTTTGCTGTGATGCTGGCGGAATTGACAGGTTACAGACGCAAGGGTGATAAGGTGGCGGGGCGGATTTGCCTGAATTGCTATTTACCTGACGCAAATCTCGACATAACTCCCCAAAACCCTAAAAGTAAAAATAAGGTGGCGAAAGCTTATAAGTATTTAATTGCCTTGATTGATGAAGGGGGTTATGAAAAAAGGTTTTTGGAAAAAAATAAGTGGTTTGATAATTACAAAGTTTTCGGTGCCAGGTATAGTGATAATTTGAGGGAGAAACTTCTGTACTTAATTAACGACCGCACTTTTCGTACCGATTTTACAGGTAGAAAGGCGCTAAAACCGAGAAAGTGGGGAGAGCGTATTTTATCGGGGAAATTCGGCGATTTTTTGGAAAAAAAATTGATGGGCTATCAGGTAAAAAGAATCTTGGCGGGGAAAAAAGCAGGGGATGAGGTTGTTTGTAAAAAAAATGAGATTCGACTGCATCCGAAGAAGGTTAGCGGCCTAAATTAGCTTTATAAAAGGCAAGTGCCCGCATCGCCGAGGAGGCGATGCGGGCACTGTGACGGCCCTAGCGTGGCGGGCGCGGGAACAGAATCATTGCTGTTCGTCCGCCAGAGCTAGAGCCAGTTTCGTAGGTGGCAAGATCTCCAGAGATGAAACCCTGTATATCTTGCCGGGGAGGATGATGCTGGAGGGGTCGATTGCCCCAATGGCGATCGTTGCTCTATCCGTCCAGAGCCCCTCATCACCACTCTGGGCGGCCTCCTTGACTATCTCCTCTAGCCGGCCGTGAAAGTGCTTCGTGGCAAGCTTCAGGTAGCTCTCCGAATCGAACCCGCTGTTTATTCCAAACCAGCGGGCGACATCGGAGAGGCGCGTCTCCACGTCCAGTTTGAGGGTGACCCCTATTAGGCCAACCCCTCTTATGGAGAAGCGCACTTTTTGTCTGCGGGGGAGGTGGATCTCCCTACCGACGTGGTGGGAAATTCTTCTCCCCCTGACATAGGGCTGTCTTTCGGCCCACTTTCCATAGCCGATACAGCGGAAGTACCGCATCGGCTTTCCCTCGATCTGGAGGATTAGCTCCTCCATGTGTTTTCTCCCTCCTCTTTGTTGGTGTCAAGATACAACCGATCAAGAAAGCTTAGCCGAATTATCCCAAAAGGTCAATAGCTTTGATAGCTCCGAGAACTATTGACAAGTATGCTTTACATTTGTTACATTATTTTTCCGGCGAATAGTGGAGCCCCCCTTCTGCTTTTCGCCGGACTATCTAAGTAAAATTATTACTTACGAATTGCACTTTTGCCTTAACACTTATAACTTAAAACTTAATATTGGAGGTATATGAAGATCAAACCATTGGCAGACAGGGTTCTATTGAGGCCCTTGGAAGCGGAAGAAAAAACCAAATCGGGTATTATTTTGCCTGATTCGGCTAAGGAAAAACCACAGGAGGCGGAGGTTGTGGCCGTTGGTCCGGGTAAAACCGAAGACGGAAAGTTGCAATCAATGTCGGTTAAAGTGGGTGATAAGGTGATTTATTCTAAATATTCAGGCGACGAGGTCAAGCTCGATGGCATTGAATACACCCTGATCGAGGAAGATAAGATATTGGCAGTAGTAGAAAGTTAAGTGATAAGTCAAAAATATTAAGTCATAAGTTCAAGTGCCAATTAATAATTCAAAAAATTAATACTTAAAACTTGAAATTATAACTTACAACTTAAAAATTATAACTTAATAAAGCGAGGACAAATGGCTAAACAAATAAAATATTCAGAAGATGCGAGGGGGAAACTGTTAAGCGGTATCAATCAGTTGGCCAATTCGGTCAAAGTTACTTTGGGTCCTAAGGGACGCAATGTAGTTTTGGACAAGGGTTTTGGCTCGCCGACTATTACTAACGATGGCGTAACTATTGCCAAGGAAGTTGAACTGGAAGATAAGTTTGAAAATCTTGGCGCCCAGCTTATAAAGGAAGTGGCCGAAAAAACCAACGATGTGGCTGGGGACGGTACGACTACAGCGACCGTTTTGGCTCAAGCGATGGTAAATGAAGGTGTCAAAAACATCACTGCCGGCGCCAATCCGATGGCGATAAGACGCGGTATCGAAAAAGCTTCTCAAAAAGCGGTTGAGGAACTCAAGAAAAATGCCAAGCCGGTGGCTGGCAAAGAAGAGATTGCTCAAGTAGCTTCAATTTCGGCCGATAGTCGTGAAGTCGGAGAGCTGATTGCCGAAGTAATGGATATGGTTGGTCGCGATGGCGTGATTACGGTAGAGGAAGGCCAATCGATCGGGCTTGAAAAAGAGGTAGTCGAGGGGATGCAGTTTGATCAGGGCTATCTTTCTCCTTATATGGTAACCGATTCCAACAGAATGGAAGTGGTGGTTGAGGATCCGGCTATTTTAATTACTGACAAGAAGATTTCTTCTGCCCAGGACATCGTTCCTATTTTGGAAAAGGTGGTTCAATCGGGCAAGAAGGAAATGGTGATCGTTGCCGATGATGTTGACGGTGAGGCGTTAGCTACTTTGGTTCTCAACAAACTCCGAGGCGTATTTACCGCTCTTTGCGTTAAAGCTCCCGGATATGGGGATAATAAAAAGGAAATGCTAACCGATCTAGCTATTTTAACCGGTGGTCAGCTGGTCAGCGAGGAAACCGGCATTTCTTTTGACAAAGTTGAACTGGAAATGCTCGGACATGCCAGAAGGATAGTTTCCAGCAAAGACAAAACGACTATCGTTGATGGCAAAGGAGATGATAAGGATTTGAAAGACAGAATCGAACAGATGAAAACCCAGATAAAAAGAAGCGAAAGCGAATTCGATAAAGAAAAATTACAGGAAAGAATGGCTAAACTAACCGGCGGGGTAGGGGTTATCAAGGTTGGAGCGGCTACCGAAGTTGAGCTCAAAGAATTAAAGCACAGAATCGAAGATGCTCTCTCGGCTACCAAGGCGGCAGTTGAGGAAGGTATAGTATCTGGAGGCGGAGTAGCGTTGGTGGACGTTATCAAATCTCTAGATGAAGTTCGAACAAGCGATAGCGACGAAGAGGTTGGGGTAAAGTTGGTGAAAAAGGCCTTGGAGTCTCCTATCAGACAAATTGCTCAAAATGCCGGTAAGGACGGCGCGGTGGTAATCGAAGAAGTGCGAAGAAAAGAAAAAGGAGTCGGTTATAATGCGGCCAAAGACAGTTATGACGATATGATAAAATCCGGTATTATAGATCCGTTAAAAGTAACCAGATCGGCTTTGCAGAATGCGGCCTCGGTGGCGGCAATGGTTCTAACTACCGAAGCGGCTATTACCGATATTCCGGCGCCGGAAAAACCAAGTATGGATCCGGGAGCGATGGGGGGAATGGCCGGAATGGGGATGTAATAAGTAAAGTAAAAATTAAAAAGTAAAGGTTAAAATTGAGGGAGGAAAGAAGCGAAAAAGCGCCAGATGGCGCTTTTTCGCATGTGGTTTTAAAAAATAAAAAGGGAAAGGGCCCGCGTCTGGGAGGGAGTCGCGGGCCCCTGTGTTGCTTGCCCCTTGCGGGGCGGGGGAAGTTCGAAGAGCTTACTTATATATAGTATGAGATGAATAGTGTGCTTGCTCCTCGAACTTGATAACAAATTATACGGAATGTTTGTTGATTTGTCAAGTTTTGGGAATTTGGCTGACGAGGTTAGCGATGTAGGTGTAGATTTGTTTGATGGAGGGCCAAGCGGCGGGGAGTAGGATTATAAAAACAACGATCCAGATAAGGTTTTTTTTGAAAAAATTGACGAGGGCAAAAAATAGAAATATTAAAATGATAATCGCAATCGGCAGACGGTAGGCCTCGGGGATTAATCCTAAGACATGATTATAATAGTTAGTGATTGTAGCCATTAATTTATTTTATCATAAAAAAAGGGGGGGCCGTTCCCCACAACGGCCCCCGGTCGGACAGTGCGCGCCTTACCCGCCATAACCTAACCCGTTGTCAGATATGCCTCGTGGTATTCTGACTTGAGATTTTGGCTTTTTTCCGCGGGTAGGATTTTGCCACTATCCTGTGCGCCCTTGTTGATAACCTTGTGTTGGGCGCTGGTGCCAAGGGTGATCCTGGGAGTTTCAGGGCCCTTGGCGATGCGTGTCA
>Ga0265294_10009992_pt1 | contig 10864 bp, 9 predicted proteins | sample MunlanPumphouse3_FD_192504 | JGI IMG/M metagenome (GOLD analysis project Ga0265294, IMG submission 192504) | Groundwater microbial communities from a municipal landfill in Southern Ontario, Canada - Pumphouse #3 | ecosystem: Environmental > Aquatic > Deep subsurface > Groundwater | place...
TGAGCGTTGGCGGCGGGCAGGGTGATGCGCAGGCGGGCGCCGCCGCCGTCGCGGGCGAGCGCCTGGATGTCGCCGCCGCAGCGCCGGACCGCGGTGCGCGCCAGGAAGAGGCCGAGGCCGGTCCCCTCGGGCCGGCCGGTGACGAACATGTCGAAGACCGATTGGCGCTGTGGGGCCGGGATGCCGGGGCCGCGGTCCAGCACCTCGATGGCGAGAAGCGCGTCGTGGCGGCCCAACACGACGGTCACCTCGCTGCCGCGCGGCGCGAACTGGATGGCGTTGACCAGGACGTTCAGCAGGGCGCGGCGCAGGGCGAAGGGATAGGCCGCGGCCGGCGGCAGCGGGTCGTGCGGCTCGGTCCGCAGCGTGACGCCGGCCTGCTCGGCGCGCGGCGCGAGCGTGTCGGCACATTCGCGCACCACCTGATCGAGATCCACCGGCTCGGGCCGCTCGTCCGCCGGCCGGGCGAGAAAGAGGAACTCCTGAAAGATCTTGTCCATGCGCGCCATGGTGCGGGCGATGCGCCCGGCGAGATCGCGCACGCGCTCGGGGCGGAAGCCGTCGTCGCGCGCCAGCTCTTTGCCGAGCATCTGCGCGTCGAGGCGCACGGCCGACATCGGGTTGCGGAAATCGTGCAGGATGCCGTTGGCCAACACGCCGGAGAAAGCCAGGTGCTCCTCTTGGCGGGCGCGCGCCTCGCGGCGGCGGTCGCGCGCGACCGCCGCCAGCAGCACGCCGGCGCAGACCGTGAAGGAGAGGATCAGCACGCCGACCGCGAAGGCAAAGAGCGACGAGACCAAGGCGCGGGCGGTTTGCTCCTCGGCGCCGACCGCCTCGCGTTTGAAGGTGGCCTCGGTCACCACCTGGCTGCCGTCGGGCAGGCGTTGCGAGCGCGTGATCACGAAAACCGGCTGGCGCACGCCGCCGATCTCCAGCGAGCCCTGCGACATCTCGGTCTCGCTCTCGCCGGGCGTCGTGTCGACAGGCGTCATGCCCGGCGGCTGGGGCGGGCGCGGCGCGTCGCGCAGGCCGCCGGCCTGGCGGTGGAAGAGGGTGACACCGTCGCGCGAGACCGAGATCGACTGCACGTCCTTGCGCACGGAGAGGGCGCTGTCAACCATGGTTGAGAACTGGCGCCAGCGCAAGGGCGTGAGGTTGGTGGCGCTGGCCATGTTGAAGCCGTTGAGGGTGTCGAGCAGCGCCTCGCCCTCCTGCAGCACGGTCTCGGTGGCGGCAAGGTGCGCCTGCTTGTCGTGCTGCCATTTCAGGAAATGGAGCACGCCGCCCGCGCCGAGCGCGGTGGTCAGCAGGGCGAGCAGCAGGATGATCTCCAGCCGCCAGATGCCGTGGCGCGGTGCGGAAGGTTGTGCGAGAGGTAACGTCATGTGGTTCAGTGACAGCAGGGAGTGTGCCGGGGAACAGGTTTCAGTATAGCGCAGAGAATCCAGGCGCGGCAAGCCGGGATGCGACAGTTTGGCGCGCTTCAGCGGCCAGATTGACGCAGCCCGGGAGGAATTAGGAATTAGGAATTAGGAGTTAGGAGTTTGAGAAGGGGAAAGGAAGAAGGAGGAAGGAGGGATGGCATGACCTCTGCTTGCTTGAGAGAGGGCCGACAGTGGAACTAGAAAGCGATGAATGGTAAAACAGCGTTAAAACATGCGTGGGCGGTTTGTGATCGCCTGCTGCTGCTTGCCGTGTTTGTCTTGCTGGGTGTCGCTTGGCATTTGCGCGGCCGGGAAGACGCGGCCGAGCCGATGCCGGCGGGCGCCCCGCGCAAGGTTTTGTGGCGCCGTCCCGAAGCCCGAGAGAAAACGGTGGAGGGGCTGCGGGTCTCGACCGGGGGGCGCAGCATGTCCGCGATCGCCCGGTCGATGGTTGAATCGGACTGGGAGCGGATTCCCAGCAGTCCGGCGATGGACATCCGCGAGGACGGCAAGAGCTTCGAGATTCTCTTCGCGCTGCCGGAGGGCGTGGCGCGCGAGAGCGTGCGCGTGACCACGGCGGGCAGCACGCTGACGCTGGCGATGCGGACGGACGAGGCGGGGGGGGGCGCCTACCTGAAGCATGTGCGGCTGCCGTGCCGGGTGGAACGGGCAGCGAACGTGCAGAGCGTGATTTCGAACAACGTGCTGCGGGTGCGCATCCAAGCTGCGGAAGGCTAACTTTCAGCGCTGGCGGTGGAAAAGGTAGAGGCCCACCGCGAGAAAGGACAGATTGCCGAACCAGGCGGCCGGGATCGCCGGGACCAGAGCGTTTTTGGCCAGTACCATGCAGCCGATCGAGACCGCGTAGAAGGCGAAAAAGAGCGAGACCGCAATGAGCACGCCCTTGAAGACGCTCTGGCGCCCGGTGGCGACGCCCGCCGGGATTGCAAAGAGCGTGATGATCAGGCAGGAGAAGGGGGCCGCCAGGCGCGCATGGATGTCAAAGAGCTTGGAGGCCACCTCGCCGCGAGTCAGGTGCGGGTGCGTCGCCAGGTAGTGGTACATATCGCGGACCGTGTAATACTCCCACGCCTTGTTCATCAGCAGGAAATCGCGCGGCCGCTCGTCGAAATCCGGGAAGGCGCGCAGCGGCATCGCCGCCACCGTGGGGGTCGGATTTTCGACCGGATTGTTCAATTCGTCGAAATACTGGTATTTCGGGTAGAAAAACCACCACATGCCGTCGAGATACTCGGCTTTGCTGCTGGTGATGTCCACCAGACGGCTGCCGTCCGGACGGTCACATGAGAGCCGCACGCCCTCCAGCAGGTTAGGGTTGACGGCGGACATCCGGTTGATGCGCCAGACGCGTCCGGCGGGCTGGTTGTAAAAGGGGATGTTCTCGAAAGCCTTGTCGGAAACCTCTTGGAAGCGCGCCTCGCGCAGGTCGCGCGCCCGCTCCGAAGCCCACGGCGCGTAGAACTCATTGATGCAGGTGACCGCGACGGCCAGCACGGCCGCCACCGTCAGCAGCGGGCGCACGATGATCAGGAAGGTGATGCCGCTGGCGCGCATCGCCGTGATCTCGCTGTGTCGGCAGAAGTTCCACATCGTGTAGAGCGCGGCCAGCAGCAGCGCGGCGGGGATCAGCCACTCCAGATAGGGCGAGATGTACCCCGCGAAAAATGCGGCGACGGTCGCGACCGGGGGCTTGGCCTCGAGGATCCTGTTGAAGGAATCGAACAGCTCGAACAGCACGTAGATGCCCAGAAAACCGACCAGGCAGTAGACAAGCGGCACCAGGAATTCGCGCAGCACGTATCGGGTGAGGATTCGCATAAACGGGGGCCAGTATACGGCAGCGCGCGCCGCTTCGACAATCCCCATTTTGCGCGTCGGCTTGATTTGAAGCAGGCGATGTGCGAGACTAGCCGCCGGATTTTTAAGGAAGGATTCGCCATGGTGTATGTTGCCCGCGGCGCGGCGCGCGAAACGCTCGACCGGCCGCAGATGAAGCAGGCGCTGTTCGACGCGCTGGATGCCTTGGGGCCGCGCGCCCGCGTGCTGGTGCTGCCGCCCGATTTCACCCGTTTCCATTCGCAGGCCGGCGTACTGACCCAGTACGTGTGGGAGTATTACGGCGACCGGCTGGCCGCCGTGCTGCCGGCGCTCGGCACCCATTCGCCGATGACCGAGGCGCAGCTCTGCGAGATGTTCGGCGCGATGCCGCTCCACCTGTTCAAGCCCCACGACTGGCGGAATGACGTGGTGACGCTGGGCACTGTGCCGCCGGAGTACGTGCGCGAGGTAACCGAAGGCCGGCTGGACTTCGATTGGCCGGTGCAGGTCAACCGGCTGCTGGTCGAGGGCGGCTTCGATCTGATCCTCTCGATCGGCCAGGTGGTGCCGCACGAGGTGATCGGCATGGCCAACTACAACAAGAACCTTTTCGTCGGCACCGGCGGCGCCGTGGCGATCAACCGCAGCCACTTCGTGGGCGCGGTTTACGGCATGGAGCGCATCATGGGGCGCGCCGACACGCCGGTGCGCCGGCTCTTCAACTACGGCTCCGACCACTTCGGCCACCTGCTGCCGCAGACCGTGTACGTGCAGACGGTCGTGGGGCGTGCCGACGACGGCGGTATGGCGGTGCGCGGACTCTATGTCGGCGACGACATCGAGGTCTTCAACCGCGCCGCGGCGCTCGCGCTCGAGGTCAACTTCGAGATGGTGCCGAAGCCCTTTAAAAAATGCGTGGTCTACTTGGACCCCTCCGAGTTCAAAAGCACCTGGCTGGGCAACAAGGCGGTCTACCGCACGCGCATGGCCATGGCCGACGGCGGCGAGCTGCTGATCCTCGCGCCGGGCGTGAAGGAGTTCGGCGAGGATGCCCAGATCGACGCGCTGATCCGCAAATACGGCTACTTCGGCACGCCGCGCACGCTCGAGGCGGTCCGGGCCAATCCTGACCTGCAGGAGAACCTGGGCGCGGCGGCGCACCTGATCCACGGCTCGTCCGAAGGCCGCTTCACCATCACCTACGCGCCGGGACATCTGACGCGCGCGGAGATCGAGGGCGCGGGCTTCGCGTACGCCGACGTGCAGGCGATGACGGCGCGCTACAATCCCGCGACCTTGAAGGACGGCGTCAACGTGATGCCTGACGGCGAGGAGATCTTTTACATCAGCAACCCCGCGATCGGCCTCTGGTCCGTGCGGGAGCGGTTCCAAGTGTTGTGAAGCTGGACGGGCCTTCGAGGCAAACAGTACCATTTGCGGTGGAAGAAACCGTGCTTCCCGGCGGCTGTTGGGGTCGGGTTTGAGTCGACATGGCAACAGAGGCGAGGTATAATAAAGCATAATGTGAGGAAGGAGAATGACGATGCAAAAGAACACTACAAGCAAGCATGCCGGTAAAGCGCATAGCGGGCATACGTCATCAGAAGAGTTGGTGCGTTTGCACGAGTCCTTCTTTAAGGGGGCATCGACGACGTATGCTGACGACGGGTTTGTGGGATTCCCGCCGGGGTTTGAATTCAAGAAGGTGACAATATGGGAGGATGTCCCCTCCATCTATTCAACAAGCACCCATACAGGGGTTAGACATGCCTAATTGGGGCCAAGTCCTAAAAGAAATCGCAGGGACAGGGCAACCGCTGGACGTGGTTCGCAGACGATATCTTGCTGATCTTGCAAAAAAACGTGACAGGAACGTCATCGCCTACTATTCGGGTTGGTTGCAAAAGCCCGGTTCGTATCAGACCTCAATCAACGATGATGACAAGAATGGTTTCATGGCGGTCATTCACGGACTTGACCGGAAAAAGGGGCTTGATTTGATTTTACATACTCCGGGAGGCGACATGGCCGCCACGGAGTCGTTGATCGACTATCTGCATAAGATGTTCGACGCAGACATTGTGGCGATCATCCCGCAAATCGCGATGTCCGCCGGGACGATGATCGCATGCTCATGCAGGGAGATCGTCATGGGGAAACAATCAAACATAGGGCCCATTGATCCTCAGTTTAGGGGCGTATCAGCGTACGGTGTCATCAAGGAATTTGAAGATGCTATCAAAGAAATTCAAAGCAATCCGGATGCCCTCGTTGTGTGGCAAATGATCATTGGACAATACCGACCGACGTTTCTGGGTGAGTGCAGAAAAGCAATTGACCTTGCTACCGAGATTGTTCGGAAGCGGCTGGAGACGGTCATGTTTGCTGGAGATGGTGATGCCATCGGGAAAGTCAGGCGAATTGTTGAATTTCTTAACGAACATGAGAACACGAAAATACACGCCAGGCATATCGATATAGATCAGGCGGTTTTGTGTGGACTTAAAATCAAACGCTTAGAGGAAGACAACGAGTTACAGGATGCGGTTCTGACTGTGCATCATTGCTATATGCATACGTTTGCCGGTTCTCCAGCCAGCAAGATTACAGAGAATCATCTTGGTAACGCGGTGGTCACTTTTGCACGTTCTTGACAATGAAAAACAGCTTGAACGGGTGTCTTACAGACAAACGCAGAACGGGTGGTTGGACAAATTGTAGGGTGTAGTTTCATAGCAACGCACATCCGTGCGATCGGTTTCGTGAAGTTTGGGGTTAGTGAAAAGAAGGAGGTAGAATCATGTCAGTTCCCTTTAAGGTGGATTTGAACGGCAAGGTGGCGGTGGTGACCGGCGGCGGCGGCGTGCTGTGCGGCGCGATGGCCAAGGCCCTGGCCGAGTGCGGCGCGGCGGTGGCCGTGGCCGACCTCAAGCTGGAGGCCGCGCAGCGCGTGGCGGACGAGATCACGGCGGCGGGCGGCAAGGCGATGGCCGTGGCCTGCAACGCGCTTGAGAAAGAGAGCCTCGAGGCGGCCAACGCGCAGATCGAAGCGACGCTCGGCCCGGTCGCGATCCTGATCAACGGCGCGGGCGGCAACCACCCCAAGGGCACCACGGCGATGGAATACCTGAATCCCGACGACCTGCTGAAGGAGAACCGCGATTTCGTGACCTTCTACGATCTGGACCCCAAAGGCGTCGAGTTCGTCTTCAACCTCAACTTCCTCGGCACGCTGCTGCCCACGCAGGCCTTCACCAAACGGATGGCGCTCGGCCGTTCGGGCGTGGTCATCAACGTCTCCTCGATGAACGCCTTCCGCCCGCTCACCAAGATCCCGGCCTACAGCGCCGCCAAGGCGGCGGTCAGCAACTTCACGCAGTGGATGGCGGTGCACATGGCCAAAGCCGGCATCCGCGTCAACGCGATCGCGCCGGGCTTCTTCCTGACCGACCAGAACCGCGCGCTGCTGACCCACCCGGACGGCTCGATGACCCCGCGCTCCGAGAAGATCCTGGCGCACACGCCGATGGGCCATTTCGGCGAGCCGGCCGACCTGATCGGCGCACTGCTGTGGCTGGTCTCGGATCAGGCGGCCGGCTTTGTGACCGGCGTGGTGGTGCCGATCGACGGCGGCTTCTCGGCCTACAGCGGCGTGTAACGGCTCAGCGGGTGTTATCGAAAGAATCGATTCCTTCGATTCACTCGATTATTTCGAATCTCTCGAGAATAAAGGAACAATAACCATGGCAAAGAAAGCAACCAAAGCGGACATCGGGCTCATCGGCCTCGCGGTGATGGGCGAGAACCTCATCCTCAACATGGAGAGCAAGGGCTATACCGTGGCTTGCTTCAACCGCACGGTCGAGAAGGTCGACGCCTTCGTGAACGGCCGCGGCGCCGGCAAGCGTCTGATCGGCTGCCACTCGCTGCAGGAGTTGGCGGACAGCCTCAAGAAGCCGCGCCGCGTGATGATCATGGTCAAGGCCGGCGCGGCCGTGGACCAGACGATTGACGCGCTGCTGCCGGTGCTGGAGAAGGGCGACATCATCATCGACGGCGGCAACAGCTATTTCCCGGACACCATCCGCCGCACCCGGTATCTGGCCGAGAAGGGCCTGCGCTTCATCGGTTCCGGCGTTTCGGGCGGCGAAGAGGGCGCGCTGCTGGGCCCGGCCATCATGCCCGGCGGCGACGCCAAGGCGTGGCCCCATGTGAAGGCGATCTTTCAGGATATCTCTGCGAAGGTTGATGACGGCACGCCCTGCTGCGCCTGGATCGGCAGCGACGGCGCCGGCCACTTCGTCAAGATGGTGCACAACGGCATCGAGTACGGCGACATGCAGCTCACTTGTGAGGCGTACGACCTGATGGCGCGCGGGCTCGGCCTGTCCGCAAAAGAGATGCAGAAGGTCTTCGCCAAGTGGAACACCGGCGACCTCGACAGCTATCTGATCGAGATCACGGCCGACATCCTCTCGCAGACCGATGACGAGACCGGCAGGCCGATCGTCGACATCATCCTCGACACGGCCGGCCAGAAGGGCACCGGCAAATGGACCTCCCAGGCCGGCCTCGACCTGGGTGTCGGGATTCCGCAGATCGCCGAGGCGGTCTTCGCGCGCTGCCTCTCGGCCATTAAGGAGGAGCGCGTCGCGGCTTCCAAAGTGCTGAAGGGGCCGGCCGCGAAAGCCGACGTCGACAAGAAGCTTTTCATCAAGCAGCTTGAGCAGGCCGTCTACGCCTCGAAGATCTGCTCGTACGCGCAGGGCTACCAGTTGCTGCGCGCCGCGGCCAAAGAGTACAAGTGGGACCTCCACTACGGCGAAATCGCGCTGGTCTGGCGCCAGGGCTGCATCATCCGCGCCCGCTTCCTCGGCAAGATCAAGGAGGCCTTCGACGCCGATCCTCAGCTCGCCAACCTGCTGCTCGACCCTTACTTCAAGAAGACCGTCGCCAAAGCCCAGAACGCGTGGCGCGCCGTCATCAAGACGGCCGTCGATCTCGGCATCCCGGTGCCGGCCATGAGCACCGCGCTCAATTATTTCGACGCCTACCGCAGCGCCCGCCTGCCGGCCAACCTGCTCCAGGCGCAGCGCGACTACTTCGGCGCGCACACCTACGAACGCGTTGACAAGCCGCGCGGCGAGTTCTATCATCACATCTGGACGGCGAGTGGTGGCAACACCGCCGCTTCGACCTATACCGTGTAACCGGATACGGAGGATCCGTGAGCCGAAGGCGCCGGGACAAGGAACCCCGGCCCTTCCGGCTCCGCAGGGTCTTCCGAAGGGATTGAAAGAGAGAGACCGTCATGAAAAAACTTGGCAAGATTCTGATGTGGGTGGTGATCGCAGTCGTGGTGGTGCTGGTGGTGGCAGTGCTGACGCTGCCGATGACCATCGGGCCGATCGTCAAGACCGCCGCCTCGGTGGGCGGCCCCAAAGCGCTGGGCGTGCCGGTCTCGGTCGGCGACGTCAAACTCAACGCGCTGGCCGGCAACCTCACGGTGTCGCAGGTCAAGGTCGGCAACCCTCAGGGCTATTCCGACAAAGACGCCTTCGCGGTCGATAAGGTCGAGGTCGGCCTGAACATGCGCTCGCTGCTGAGCGACACGATCGTGGTGCGCAAGATCCAGATCGACGCCCCGGCCATCTCGTTTGAAAGCAAAGACGGCAAGTCGAATTTCGACACGATGATGGCGAATGCCAAGAAGGCCTCCGAGGAAGAGAAGAAACAGACCGACAAAGAGAAGAAGCCCGGCAAAAAGGTCGTGATCGAAGAGTTCTCGCTGAATAGCGCGAAGGTGTCGTTCGCCTCGGGCATGACCCTGGGCAAGGCCCTCACCATCCCCCTGCCGTCGGTGACCGTGCGCGACATCGGCAAGGAGTCGGGCGGCGCGTCGGCTGTGGATGCGCTGACCGAAGTCATCAACGGCATCCTGGGCGGCCTGACTCAGGCCGTGACCGGCGCGGCGGGCGCGGCGGGCGATCTGCTCAAGGGAGCCGGCGGCGCGGCCTCCGACGCGGCCAAGGGTGCGACCGACGCGCTGAAAGGCGCGGCCTCCGGTGCCACGGATGCGGCGGATGGCGCGGTCAAAGCCGCGGAGAACGCGGCCAAAAGCGCGGCGGACGCGGCCAAGGCCACGACCGACAAGCTGAAAAAGCTCAATCCCTTCGGCAAATAAGCGGCTGCGGTTCTCTGGCGATGCGGCCTCTTCCGTGCCCGCGGAAGAGGCCTTCGTTCGTTCCCGACCCCCGCCGTACGTTTCAGGTTCTCGCCATGGCCTCGCTCTTTCACGCGCTGGAATGCCTTGCCGCCTGCGGTGCCGACGGTCTGCTGCCGGACGCGCGGGACACGCTGGTCCGCAGCCTGGCGAACCGCCGCTCGGCCGATGGCGGCTTCAACGGGCTGGACGGCCGGAGCGATCCCTACTACACCTTTTTCGGCTGGCTCTCGCTGCGGGCGCTGCGCGCGCCGTATAACCGTGACGAACTCTGCGGCGCGATGGCCCCCCACTCGCGCGCCGCGAATCGGATTGACGCCGCCTGCGCGCGACTGCTGCTGAACGTCGAAAAAAGATCCGTTTTCCGTGCCTTGCTGACGGGTTGGGCCGACCTCTGGCGCGTGGGCGACCCCTACGGCGTTTTTCTCGCCAGCCTGACCTTCCCGCACCTGCCACGCTGGATCATGCGGCGCGCGTGTCATGCCCAACGCCGCCAACCCGGCGCGCTTGCGCCGGAAAAGGGCCCCACGCCACAACTGGCCGCCGGGCTGGTGCTGGCCACGCTGGCCGGGGAGGACGCGCCCGGACAGGTCGCCGCGCTGTCGGCACGGCACCGGGCGGACGGCGGATTCGCCTCCGCCCCCGGCGCGTCGGCCGACCTGCTCGCCACGGCAGTGGCGCGGTTTGCCTTGAGGATGTCTGCCTCCCGCGCAAAAAAGCCCGGCACGGATGCGGCCCGTGAAGCGGATCTGGCGTTCATCGAACTGTGCTGGCTGGAAGACGGCCTGTTCGGCCCGTCTCCCGCCGCCGCGCAGGGCGATACCGAACACACCTTTTACGGGCTGCTCGCCCTGGGGACGTGCCGGCCGGCCCCCTGAACGGATTACGCAAACATGTAATTGGCCTTGATGTGCGGACAAAGACGGTCTAAGCTCATCGGAAATGCTGTGTTCAAGGAGCGGGCCATGAATGAAATATTAGTAGTGATGATCGGTCTGAGCGTCATCGCGATCCTTTTTGTGATTCCGGTGATCCTGCTGGTCCGCGTGTCGGGCCTCTGCCGCGGCATGGAGGAGCTGCAGCGGCAACTGGCCCGGCTGGACAGACGGCTGGACGAGCCCGCAAAGCTTGCGCCAAAAACCGCGCCGCGCGCGGCCGAACCCGTCAGCGCGGCGGAGCCGAAGCCTGCACCTGTGCCAACCCCTGCCCCTGTGCTGCGGCCGCTGTCCGCGCCGCCGCCCCCGCGCGCGCAGCCGGCCCGCCCGGCCGCCGCCCCCGAACCGCCGCCCGCTCCGCAGGCGCAGAACGCGGTCGAGCGGGCCGTGGCCCAAGCATGGAACTGGTTCACCATCGGCGAGGCGTACCGCAAACCCGGCGA
>Ga0265294_10009993_pt1 | contig 10864 bp, 11 predicted proteins | sample MunlanPumphouse3_FD_192504 | JGI IMG/M metagenome (GOLD analysis project Ga0265294, IMG submission 192504) | Groundwater microbial communities from a municipal landfill in Southern Ontario, Canada - Pumphouse #3 | ecosystem: Environmental > Aquatic > Deep subsurface > Groundwater | place...
CTCCAACTTTCTAAATCAACTTATAGCTTTCGAAAGTTTTATCGGACAAAAGAGCCATTAGTATATGCTCACAATCAACGTTATAATGCCCTAAATCCGAAGCAATACGGAAAGCCTCTTTTAATACAGATTTAGAGTGGTCTGAAATTTTTTTGCCTTTATTGTATTTTTTACTCTCGATACTAATAAGCATCTTAATCTGATCAAAATTAACAGAATATTCTTTGAGAATGTCATGGGATAGAGTGTTTGGCATCTCGATAATCGCTAAAAGAATCGCCTCGGTCGTGATTGAGCTATTCATATCTAGTGCTACTCTTTGGGCTTCGGTTAAGATTAGTCGAGCATTTTTGGTGAACTTATCAAATATTTCACTCATTATCGGTCTTTTTTTTCTCCGCTTCTTTTTTGTTATCTTTGGCGTTTGTCTTTCTTTTGTCGTTTTTGCCGATCTTACTTGAGCTAGATTCTTTACTATCTTGTTCTTTGCTATTTTTGACGATATCAATCTCCCATTCGGTAAGCTTGCTTGCCAATCTTACATTTTGCCCATTTTTTCCTATGGCTAAAGAAAGCTGATCGTCCGGAACCCACACCTTGGCAATTTTCTTTTTCTTATCGAATTTTATCTTTTCTATAACGGCTGGTGACAAGGCATTTTTTACCATAGTTTCGTCATCTTCGTTATAAAGAATGATATCTATTTTTTCATTAGGGATTTCTGACAAAACAGATTGAACTCTTGTACCTCTTTGTCCGACAACGGAACCAACAGGATCAAGGTTTTCATCGTTAGAGGAGACGGCGATTTTAGTTCTGGAGCCTGGCTCTCTGGCTATACCGGTAATTTCTATAGAGCCGGATTCGATTTCGGGTACCTCCTGAGCAAACAATCCTTTAACGAATTCGATATCACTTCTGGATACTAAGATTCTGGGTCCTCTGACGCTTTCCTCTACTTCTCTAACCCAAACTTTTAGTCTCTGCCCTGTATAATAACGTTCGCCAGGAATTTGGTCGCTAGTCAGCATAATTCCGTTAATTTTACCTAAGTCTATAATAACGTTTTGACCTTCTAGCCGTTGTACGTTAGCATTTACAATTTTTCGCTCTTTATTTTTGAATTCCTCATACAGGACATCTCTTTCGGCTTCTCTTAATCTTTGTGTTATAACTTGCTTGGCTGTTTGGGCAGCGACTCTTCCAAAATCCGATTCCGTTTTGAGTTCTTCTTTAACTATACTATCCTCCTTAAGATCTTTGTCGGTCTTGCGCGCTTCTTTGAGGGTGATTTGTGCTTCTGGGTTAGTTAAATCTTCCTCTTTCTTCACAACTACAAATTCTCTCCAGATTTTCATTGCGTTTTTTTCTGGATTGAGCTTAACCTTAATAGTTTGTCCTGGCTTGCCGTAGTCTTTTCGATAAGCAGCAGCTAAAGCCGACTCTACTGCTTCCATAACTGCTTCTTCACTTAGTCCCTTTTCTTCGGCTATAAGTTTGACGGCTGTTAAAAATTCTGAAACTTCCATTTTACTCCTTATTTAATAATTTAAGCGGCCAAAGCCGCTTCACTTATTAAGTTATAACATTTAATCGAAAAAGTCAACCCCTTTTGAATTTTTCTAGGATTATAAGGTAAGGGAAAACTAGCGTGGCTTTTAATATTCTTTTTATTCTTTGAGGCTGAACAAATAATCGGAATAGCCATTCTAGGCCACTCTTTCTTATAAAAAGAGGCGCTCTGGGAGTCACTCCGGCTATATAATCGAGAGACCCGCCAAGTCCTAAAAATACTTTTGCTTGAACTAGATCCATATTTTTCTTAATCCAGAATTCTTGTTTAGGGGCGCCTAGGGCAACTGCAATAATGTCAGGCTTTGACTTATTTATTTGGCTTATAAGTTGATCGTCGTTTTTCTTTGGGTCAATCGTAATTCCATCGATAGATCCTACTATGTGTATACCCTGGAAACGTCTTTGTAAGTTCTTTTTTGCTTTAAGAGCAATATTTTTTTGCCCGCCTAGTAGGAAGATCCTATAGTTTTTTTGTGGTGCTTCTTGGCAGATTTTTAAGAAGAGGTCTATGCCGGGTATCCTGTTTATTTCTGTGTTGTGTATCTGCTTAACAGCCCAAGCCACTCCTGTGCTATCAGCAGTTGAAACAGTACTTTCGTTTATTATCTTTTTGAACCGATTATTGACTCGAGCTTCGACGATAAACTCATTATTGGTCGTACATATTTGCATCTTTTTATTTTTTTTAACAGAATTGTAGATCAATTCCAAACATTCTTTGTAGGAGGTGTCGGAAACCTTTACGTCTAATACGTAATATTCTTTCATCTTATTTTAGCGCTAAATATTTTTCCTTCTGATTCAAATAAGACTGTTTTTCCCGAATCAATAAAAACAGCTGGCTTGTTAGATTTTTTTTCGAAAAGAGGAAACTCATTTAGTGTTTCGATATCGACAACCTTAAAATAATCCTCAACTGTTAGTCCTAGGAATCTATCATTGGGATACCAGCAAACATCCTGAATTTTGTTTTCGAATCTCGTCAAAAACTGATCGTTTATAAAAAGCTCTCCGCCAGATGTTGCTAATCCACTAGTGTCTGATAGTTTTTCAAACAAAACTTTGTCACTTTCGGTAAATTCTGCTATCTGGGGATGCTCTAAAAAAAGAGCGACATTATCGATAATTTTGGCTTCGCCTGGGTTGAGATAGAAATGATTTTTAAAACTCTGGTATTCACCCTTCTTAACCAAAACGTTATAGAAACCGGGATCAAGATTTCTGATGACTGTCTTTTCTTTGTCGACAAGGTTTTCGTCTAAATAAATTTCACAGTCTCTGTCTAGAGTTTTGACGATAACAATTCCCGTTTGTGTTATTTCGTGGTTTTTGATATCTACCTTATATCCGGCGGTAATTAAAATTATGACTGTAGCACAGATTGCAAAAAGTATTGCAAGTACTATATAAAACGCTATTTTAAAAAAGATGTCTTTTCTAGTCATGACCCTTTATTTTTTATCAGGTTAATTATACAATAAAAACAATTACTATGGAAAACTTTATTATAAACGGTCCGAGTAAATTGCGAGGAAGGGTCGAGATAAGTGGCTCTAAAAATGAGGCTTTGAAGTTGATACCCCTTGCTATTTCTTTGAAAAATAAGGTTCGAATCGGCAATGTTCCTCGCATCAACGATATCTTTTCTCAACTTGAAATTTTTCAAATTCTTGGCGGAAAGGCCGTTTTTGAGAAAAATCTAATGCTTGATGCTACAAGGATTGATAAATATAGTACTGTTTGCAAGCCCTCTAGGAATCTAAGGGCTTCAATTGTTTATTTGGGGCCTCTACTATCTCGTTTTAAAAAAGTGCAATTCCCCTTTCCTGGGGGGTGTGCTATAGGGTCGAGATCGATTAGTACGCACCTAGAAGCCTTTAGAGATTTAGGAGCAAGTATCAAAGAGAGGAGCGATACGGTTTGTGTTTCATTAGAAAGGGTGAGTAGCGAAAAGATAAAATTAAGAGAGAAAAGCGTTTCGGCTACTGAAAATGTTTTTCTTTATTTAGCAAGTACTGATAATGATGTTGTTGTCGAGAATTGTGCGATTGAACCTGAAATAATGCATCTAGCTGATATTTTAAGGGCGGGTGGTGCCAAGATAGATGCATTATCCGAAAGAGCGTTTCGTATAAAAGGTAGTGCTTGTCTTGGGATAGAGGAAATAGAAGTAATGCCAGATAGGATTGAAGCAGGTACTTTCTTGATTGCTTTCGCTGCTACCGGAGGAGCGGGAGAGATATTTCCCTTTCAAGCAAAATATCTAGAAACCCCTCTCCGGATATTAAAAAGCTGCGGTGTGAAGTTTGAGTGTGCCGACAATAAGTGTACTGTCTTTGAATCTTCTTCTTTGAAGAGTTTTGAGATAGTAACAAGTCCCTATCCGGGTTTCCCTACGGACTTACAATCTCCTATGGCCTTGATTGCTTCTAGGTCTGCTGGAACTTCGGTTCTGCGTGAGGAAATGTTTGAGAATCGTCTTAATTATCTCGATATTTTATCCAAAATGGGCTTGAAGTATAAGCTTGTGAATAAACACGAAGCTCAAATTATCGGACCATCTGATTTGAATTCAGCTGAGGTTGTCTCGCCTGATTTGAGAGCTGGTATCACCATTTTGGTTGCGGCAACTATGGCAAAAGGAAGATCCGTGATAAAAGGTGCCGAAGTTATAGATAGGGGCTACGAAAATATAGAAGAGAAATTAAGCAAGCTGGGAGCTAACATAACGAGGTCTGATGGTTAGAAGGATAGGTATCGATTTAGGCACTTCATTTATTAGGATCTATAGCTCCAAGCAAGGTGTTGTTGTTAACGAACCCAATGTTGTAGCTCTTAATGTCTCTACTCAAAAAGTAGTTGCGGTTGGCGATGAAGCCAAAAGTATGCTTGGCAGAACTCATGAGAACTTGATAGCTTCGTCTCCGTTGGAAAATGGAGTGATCTCAAGCTTTAAAACCACGAAACAAATGTTAGCTATCTATTTAAACAAGATCTTGGGCAGATTTAGACTTTTTAAACCGGAAATTATTGTTAATGTACCTGTTGGAGCAACATCTACTGAAAAGAAAGCAGTATTAGATGCGATTGAATCAATAGGGGTTAAGAAGGTTTATTTAATAAAATCTCCTTTAGCGGCTGCCATAGGAGCTGGGCTGGATGTTTCTTCTAGCTCTGGCAATATGATTATAAACATCGGAGGCGGTAAAACAGAGGTTGCCGTTATCGCTTTGGGGGATATAGTTTCCTATGCATCTGTCAGGTTTGGTGGCAAAAATATGGATCAAGCGATCATTGACTATATTAGGAAGAAAAAAAATCTTCTTTTGGGAGAACAAAGTGCCGAATTTTTGAAAATTGAAATCGGAGCGGCTATGTTTGTTAAAAAAGAGGGTAAGCTCGAAATATCGGGAAGCAATACTATCAGCGGGTTACCTGAAAGTATAATTATAGAAACTCCGGAAATAGTAGAGGCCCTAAAGCCAGTTTTGAATGAAATTATTCTAGCTGTAAAGCAGGTTTTGCAGAAAACGCCTCCTGAGCTTTCCAGCGATGTTATGGATAAGGGAATTGTGATGAGCGGAGGTGGAGCAAAGCTTAAAAATCTTGACGAATTAATGACAAAAGTTACTGGAGTGCCTTGTCAAGTTGCAGACGATCCTGAGTTGTGTACCATAAAAGGTATAGGGATTGCGGTAGAAAATTTTAATGATTACTTGGAATCACTTATATGGAAGAAAAATTAATAATAGGCATAGACGCTAGCCGGAGCAATGTTGCTCAAAAAACAGGTACTGAATATTATTCTTACGAAATAATCAAGAATTTGATTAAGAATAATAGCCGTTATTACTTTAGGCTTTACTCAAAAACTGAACTTGACTATGTTGGTGGTTATCCAAATGTTGAAAATAAAGTTATGAAATTTTCAAAGTTGTGGAGTCAAGTTAGATTGTCGATGGAAATATTACTCAACCCTCCCCATGTTCTTTTCGAACCGGCTCATACCATTCCTATAATTCACGGAAGAAAAACAGTGGTTACGCTTCACGATGTAGGTTTTAGATATTTTCCGGAACTTTATACTCCGTTAGAAAGGATCTATCATAATTGGTGTATGGGCTTTTCGATAAAACACGCAACTAAAATAATTGCTATTTCAGAAGCTACTAGAGATGATTTAATTAAAATTTACGGGGCTGATCCTAAAAAAATTACGGTTATTTATCATGGCTACGAGAAAAATAAATATTATCCTCTTTCTGCCATAGAGCGATCTCCTGCTTGGGTAGAAAAAATGAAACCCTATGTTTATTTTATAGGGAGACTTGAAGCTAAGAAGAATCTTAAAAATCTAGTCAAAGCTTTTAGTCTGCTGAAAAAAGATGGTCGGGTTAAGCATAAGTTGGTTTTGGCAGGAAGGCCAGGCTATATGTATGAAGAAATAGAAGAAGAGATTAATTCTCTTGACCCTAAGATTAGGAAGGATGTGATTGAGTTAGGTTATGTGGCTGATGATAAAGTTTCAAGCCTTATGAGAGGAGCTGACATTTTTGCCTTTCCCAGTAAATTCGAAGGTTTTGGGATGCCTTTGGTGGAAGCGATGGCAAGCGGAGTCCCTATCGTAGGGTCAAATACTACTTCTATTCCGGAAATAACGGATAAAAGCGCTCTCTTGTCTGATCCTGAAGATTTCTTGAAACTTTCGGAAAATATGAAGATTTTGATAACTGACAAAAGGAAACGCCAAAATCTGGTAAATAAAGGCTTGAAAAGAGCAAAAGATTTTAACTGGACCGATGCAGCTCACAAGACACTTGAAGTTTTAAAAAAAGTAGCTAATAACTAGAGTAGATAAGATCTGCTTGTACTATCAGACGATTTAAAGTAGTTCCAACTGGCCAACAGGTCATAAGAGTTAAGGTTTCTTTGGGCGTATCTTGAAGGACTTCTACTTGGTTTGGTTCAACTGTTCGTTTGTCTTTTACGTCATAGAAATACTTTTTATTTTTATAGGACACCTCGATTCTATCTCCATTTTCCAGTTTATCCAAAAGTGCGAAAATAGTGTTGTAATCGCTAGAAATCCAAAAATAATTAGAAGAATGACCTACCAAGAAGATATTACCCCCCTCGCCGGGGTGGCTTGTTCCTTGGTAGTGAACAACACCCTCTTTCAGTTTATCTAGCAAATCATTTTCGGAACTATCCCAAACAACTGGTGCTTTAACGGATATTTTAGGAATTATTATCATATTGTTTTCAATGTTTTCAAATTGAGGTAAAGATGTGGGTAGTACTATTTTATCTTCAACTTTCTTGGGTTTTTCTAAAATCACTTTCTCGCTTTGAGGCAGTTTTTGGTTGAGATAGTCTACAAAATAAGCCCACTTCAGACGGTCGAAGAAAGCTGGAGCTCCAAGGGTAATTAAAGCTAAAAAGCCGATAATGCCCCATAAAAACAGAGTTCTTAAGATAAAAGCAGCAAGATCAAATCCCCTCTTATCTCTTCTGTGTTCTTGGTTTCTTATCTCTTTAATTTTTTTTCTTACTGAACCGATGTGATCAAATTTCTTTAGACTTTTAACTACCTTAACTGGTTCGTGATCATCGTCTTTTTCAGTAGAGGCAGGTTCGTTCTCTTTGAACAAATACCTTAAATCGTCTTCACTTATTTTTGGCATATTTTTCTTTAATGTATTTCTTTATGTTTTCTTTGTCTTTTAGTTTTCCTTCTGCAATCAGATCTTCTATGTCTTCGATTATTTCTTTTATTTTCGGTCCGGGCATAAATCCCATTTCAATCAGAGTGTTTCCAGAAAAATTTTTTTCTTTATTTTCTCTAATACTGTGTTCTTTTCTAATCCTTACTTTTTTGACTTCCCTTTTAATTTTTTCGATAAAATCTAATTCGGTCGGAATTTTGCCGCGTTGGTCCGCTTCGGCTAATTTTATCAAATCGTCAATTAGCGGATGTGTCAGAAGACGCTCTCTCTTGCCTGGTCTCATATTATCAAGCTGGGCTATCTTCATATGGTTTTCAACCAGGAAGACGATAGCGTCTCTGTCGACCTTTGAAAATTTCAGCCTTCTTAGTATTTCATCTGAAATTTCAGCAGACTTTTGGGCGTGGTTGTGGAAAATAATTCTCCCACTTTCTTTTATTAGAGTCGGGGGTTTTCCTATATCGTGTAACAGAACAGCCCAACATAGCCTTAAATCCGAATTGTCTGGCAACGCCTTCAGGGCAAGGTAGGTATGAGTGAAAACATCTCCTTCTTGGTGATATTCTTCAGGTTGAGGTACGGACTTCATCTCTTCCGCTTCGGGTATTATATATTTTAAAAGTTTTGATTCTGATAATTCTATCAGGGCGGTATGGCGGTTGGGACAAGTAATGATTTTATTAAGCTCGTCCTTGATTCTTTCTTTCGATACACTTTTGATTAAAGAAGAATATTTCCTAATCGCTTTGAAGGATGGCTGATCATATTGAAAATTGAGAGTTGACTTAAACCTTATGGCTCTAATTAATCTTAGATGATCTTCTTCTATCCTCTTAGTGGGATTACCGATAAACCTGATAGTTCTTTTTTTGATGTCTTCTATTCCTCCAATATAGTCAATTACTTTGTTTTTTATCGGGTCGTAAAATAAACCATTAATTGTGAAGTCGCGCCTTAAGGCATCGGTTTTAGCATTGGTAAAAGAAACTTTCTGCGGTCTTCTGTTGTCGCTATAATCAGATTCTTCTCTAAAGGTAGCGATTTCAAAATTAGCATCTTTTACTACGACATTTATAACACCAAAACTTTTGCCGATCGCGTATGTTTTATCGAAGAGAGCTTCGATTTCATCAGGTTTGGCGGAAGTAACGATATCAATATCCTTTGCCTCTGATCCTATTAACATATCTCTTACATACCCGCCTGCAAAATATGCTTCAAAACCTTCATCTTGAATTTTTTTTATTATGCTTTTCGCGATATCTTTATTTGAGTTTGATTGCATCTTCCATTTTATAATTGCCAACGGCTGTTCTTTCGAGAGACTTTAAATAGGCTCCTGTCTTAAGGCACGAGCCTATCTCTCTGGCTAGTGATCTTATGTAAGTACCACTTGAACATATTACTTCTACTTTAAGGTTGGGAAACTTATATTCTATTGTATTAATTTCGTAGATAGTAATCTCTTTTGGTTCTAGGGTAAAATCTCTCCCTGCTCTGGCTAGTTTATAAGCTCTTTGCCCGGCAATTTTCTTGGCAGAATATTTTGGCGGAGTTTGCATTCTCCTACCGGTGTTTGCTTGCAGGCAACGCTCTACTTCTTTTATTGAAGATTCTTTTTTAAAAATCACTCTTTCCTTGTCCCCTTCCCCGTCATCGGTGGTTGAAAATTCGCCCAGACGTAAAGAAGCGACATATGCCTTTTTTAACTTCTGGATTTTTTCTATTTTTTTAGTAAATTCTCTGCCGACGGCGACAACTAGCACTCCTGAAGCTAGGGGGTCCAAAGTTCCAGCGTGCCCGATCTTCTTCTCGGTCAAAACATTTCTCAATTTTTTGATCATTGCAAAAGAGCTTGGTCCAACCGGCTTGTAGGTGTTAAGTATACCTCTGAAATTTCTGTCTAACTTTTCCACTTATTTATTTTTAAGAGTCGGGAAAGGGATTACTTCTTTAATAGAGTAATTGTCGGTTAGGAGCATAGCGATACGTTCAATCCCCATCCCCCAGCCAGCCGTTGGGGGCAAGCCGTATTTAAGAGCTTCGACGAAATCTTGGTCCATCATAGCCGATTCGTCCCATCCCTGTTTGCTCATTTTAACCTGCTCTGAAAATCTCTTTTCTTGTTCTAGCGGATCGTTTAGTTCGGTATAGGCGTTTATAAGCTCAATCCCCTTTCCGCAAACCAATTGAAATCTTTGGGCTATGCGTGGATTGTTATCATGTGCTTTAGCCAGGGGTGTTAATTCTATCGGATGATCAACTAGAAAAATCGGTTCTACTATCTTTGGCCTTGATACTTTTTTGTAGAGTTCATCAACTAACTTTACCCATACCGTTATTGATTTAAAATCAAGTTCAATCCCCTTCTTATTAACTTCTTTTTTTAGGGAATCAAAATCAGGATATTTAAATATATCAATTCCGCAGTCTGTCATGACCAGATCCCTGAAAGAAACAATTCTATAGGGAGGGGCGAAGTTGATGATATCTCCTTGATATTCGACCTCGAGGGATTTTTTAGTGTTTTTTATAACAGTAGAGATTAGGTCTTGAGTAAACTCCATTAGTCCGCGGTAGTCTTGGTAAGCCCAGTAAAACTCCATCATCGTAAATTCGGGGTTGTGCATATGCGATAAACCTTCGTTTCTAAAGTTTTTACCAATCTCGAAAACTTTCTCGAAACCGCCGACTACCATTCTTTTTAGGTATAATTCAGGAGAAATCCTAAGGTACATATCTTGCTTTAGAATATTGTAATGAGTTATAAATGGCTTTGCCGCTGCTCCCCCGGGGATCATTTGAAGAACTGGTGTTTCTACTTCGACGAAACCGCTCTTGTCCATAAAGCTTCTCAAGTTATTTATAATTTTCGATCTTGTTTCTAGAGTTCTTCTTACTTGCTCGTTAATGAGCATATCGAGATGTCTTTTGCGGTATCTTGTTTCTACATCTTTTAACCCGTACCAGCTATCCGGTATTGGCAGAAGGGTTTTGCTAAGAAGCGAAAAGTTCTCAACTCTTATAGTTATCTCACCAGCTTTGGTGGTAAATACCTCTCCGCTGGCATCTATGTAGTCGCCGCTATCGAGTAAATTGATAAAATCGTATTTCTCATCTCCTAATACATCTTTTTTGAAATAAAGCTGAATGGAGCCCGACTGGTCGCGTAGATCCATAAAAGTGGACTTCCCGTGGTTTCTTATAGAAAGAAGCTTTCCGGCTACCGCAACCTTTTTGTTCTTCTTGCTTCTTGCATCTTTGATACTTAAATTTTTGCAGACACTACTTGGATACGGGCTTTTTCCGCCTTTTTTGATCTGCTCTAGCTTTTCCAATCTTGATAATGATTCCTTGTCTTTTGCCATAATTGCCTCTTAAAAAATTATCACTTGTAATTTATTCTACTATCAGGATAGTACAGAACGGCAAAACTATCAACAGGAGACATTGAAAAATTATAAAAACGCAAAGACCGAATGCCGAGGCGCGAAGCGCCGAGGCAACTTCTTCGGCAAATCTGAAATGGTGGTGTGTTTTGAATGAAACTCGAACTTTTTTTG
>Ga0265294_10009994_pt1 | contig 10862 bp, 9 predicted proteins | sample MunlanPumphouse3_FD_192504 | JGI IMG/M metagenome (GOLD analysis project Ga0265294, IMG submission 192504) | Groundwater microbial communities from a municipal landfill in Southern Ontario, Canada - Pumphouse #3 | ecosystem: Environmental > Aquatic > Deep subsurface > Groundwater | place...
CAGATGGCAAACATATAGCTTCCTTATTGCTATCTATGTTTACATATTGTTTACCTAAAATAATAACAGAGGGTAGACTATATGTAGTAGAAACACCATTGTTTGGATGTTATGATAAAAAGAATTTTGTACCTTTATATATGGAAGAAGAAATAGAAAAAGCAAAAAAGAAAAATCTAACAATCTTTCGTTATAAAGGATTGGGTGAAATGCAACCCAACGAGTTAGCCGCATGTGCGATTGATAAAAATAAACGCAAGATGATTAAGGTTTTAGAAGAAACAACCAATTTAACTGTAAAAGACGTGTGGGTTGATAAAAACGCACTAATTAACGAGTATTTCAGTTCCGCTAATTAAGAGAGGTGTTTGGTGTGGATTCTAATTCAGGTATTCTAAAAATAGAAACAATTATTAAGAAATATAAACTGTCCGTTTATCCTTACACCATATTACACATGTTAACAGCGTTCGATAAACTACAAACACGGATGGTACAAGAAAAAGCAAAAAGATATATTATTAGTCCAGAAGAGTGTATTCATTGCCAAGAAAAAAGAGATTTTTATATTAAAAATAATAATAAACACGCATATAGTAGTAGAAACTTAATGTGTAAGAAACATGCGTCTATCTATGACTGGAGTTGGGGTAATACAGCAAAAAATTCAGCAATATTAACATTTAAAGAAAGACAATTTTGTCTCTTTACTGAATATGCTGTAACACCTATGACGACAGATGAAAATGGATTATTTGTTTTGTGGTTTTCGAAATTAGATAAAAATAAAACAAATGTGTTTGGTATTCATAAAAAATATTTTGCAGATATATTTACAAAAGGTATAGATATTACAAATCATATCCAAGAATATAGATATATCATGTGCAATGATGCGTGGATACTAGATATGAATGACAATCCAATTTTAGAAAAGGTAGGCAATTAATGGAAAATATCGAATATTCTCCAGCTACAGAATTAGTACAAAATTATTATTATGACTACGCTAAGTTTATTAACTTAGGTGGTCGTACGGTGCCTTTCTATAAAGACACATTAAAGGCGGTACAGCGTAGACTTTTATATGCGTCGTACTTACTCACCAAGAATGGATCTTATGTTAAGAGCGCCCGAATAGTTGGGGAAACAATGGGTAAATTCCACCCACATGGTAATCTAAGTTTGGATTCTACATTAGTCACTACCGTTCATTCTGGATTTTTAGAAGGACGTGGAAATTTTGGTAGTAATGTAGGTGTAGATCCAATTGATGCGGCCGCGTCTAGGTATACTGAAGTTAGGCTAAATCCTCTTATTAAGGAAATAGCTTTTAAGTATATCGAAGATGTACCGTATTATATGAATGATTTAGGTGTGGAAGAACCTTGTTACATACCAACAATGCTTCCATTAAATCTTGTACAATTTAGTACGCATGGTGAATATACAACGGGTATTGGTGTAGGTCTTAGTTTTACACTACCAATGTTTACTTTAAAAAGTGCTGTAAAGTTTATGAAAAAGTTAATCAAAGAAGGTACTTGTAAAAAGGAAGATATTCCGTTAGTATACAAGCATATTAGTGTTCCAACTACTAATAAATTATTTTCTATAGGTGCGGATAGTATAAATATAGTATCTGCATATAATGTATCTAGTAATGAAAAAGAAGTAAATATTACAGAGTTTGCACCAGGTCTTAAAATTAAAAGTGCCTTAAATAAACTCGGCGTGTACATTGATAAGTCTAAAGATAATACAGATGTTCTTGTAAAGCTAGATAGAGGCAAGAAAGCATCTGATTATGATTTAGATAAAATATTGTCTGCACAAACACGTTTCCAAATGTTGTTCCATAATAATGAAAAAATTCGGCTATATAGTGTAGCTGAAATTTTCTTGTCTGTGTATAACACATTTAAGGAAGCAGTATTGGTGTCTTTAAATAAGGATAAAGATAAAGCAGAGTATTTGGTTGATACATATCAAAAATTACAAAAGATTAAAAAATATTTGAATCCTTTGAATAAAGATACAGCACAAAAAATTATTACTAATGAAAGCTACGATGAAAAAGAAGTACGAAGACTACTTAGTTATAGTATCGATACTTTTTGTAAAGCAGATGTACTCGAGGTTGAAGCAAAAAACCAGTTAGCAGATATAGTATACAATATAACTAATATCGACGATTTTTGTTTACAACTCTATGAGGAGGCTTTTAATTAAAAATGTATGTTGAATTCATAGACTTTGATAAAGAATATGGTAGCTTACAAGAAGTAACTGAAGCTAATATATTATATAGAAATCGCTTTCATGAACGGGGCCTGTTTAGTGAACAAATTTTTGGACCTGTAGATGATTATAAATGTCAATGTGGGCGGTATATAGGAAAAGAGTATATGAATAAAATTTGCGAAAATTGTAAAGTACTTGTTACTACATCTAATGTAAGATTAACAACATTTGCTAAAATTTCTATACCAGATTATTGTTGTATTGTTAATCCTATAATTTTAAACATGTTATTAAAGTACCATTTACCGGCTGAGTTTAATAAGATAAGTTTGGATAAACTTATACAAGGAAGAGAATATGCTATTGTAGTAGATGATAAAATAAAAATAGTTCCAAAAAATACAGAAAACGCTAAAACAGGCCCGTTGTTTTTTAAAGAAGAGATATATCCTTTAATGTTGCAAGATGAAGATATTTCTATATTCGATTCAACGTATGGTGATTTACTTTTTATAAAAACGATACCTGTAATACCCCCGGATGTTAGACCATTATGTATGTCAGAATCAGGTCGAGCAATTTATCAAGAGGATATAAATGAAAGTTATACTAAAATTATACGTACTCTTCAATCAACGAAAAAAACACCTTTCATTTTTGATAACTTGCATGTAGTGTTACAACGGCAATTTGAAGATTTGATTAAAACATTAATGGCAAAATACGAACACAAAACAGGTTTCTTAAGATCGCATGTATTAGGAAAAAGAATAGATTATAGTGGACGTGCTGTAATAGTTGTTGATGGGAGTGAAATGCCCTTGGGGTGGTGTAAAATTCCTTTTAAAATAGCGAAGGAGGTATACAAACCACAGATCATACCTTTGGTTGCTGAAAAACTAAAAATAAGTCCACTAAAAATTTTCGACGATTACGAAATGCCTTATTTAAAAGAACATATTTTATCTGTATTAAGGAGCAAATTTATAGGTACGTTTGTTTTTCTTAATAGACAACCCACATTACATAGACCCGGAATACAATCTATGAAAATTTATGATATAGTTGAAGATAATGTAATTGTCGTGCATCCGTTAGTATGTGAAAGTTATAATGCGGATAGACTGCCGTCATTGTCCGCCTTGCTGGTGACAGCATGTAAAAAACTCCTTGAATTGCTGGGAAGTCTCAAAAGAGATAATCAGCAGCTAAATATCTTATATCCTTGGCCGGAAATAAGATTTGGTGATAATGATGAATAATTGTAAAATATGTTATAAACAATTTAAAAACGTAATAGGACATGTAAGAGTAGCACATCATATGGATAAATTAACATATTATAAAAAATATATTATTGAGGATATTAATTATAAAAAAATATGTCCTATTTGTGGTAATGAAGTAACAAAATTTTTTAAACGTTCGACAGAAATGCAACTTCAAGAATATTGTTGTATGGCATGTGCTAGAAAAGGTCATTCATTAAAAATGAAAAAGCTACATGAAGATGGTATATATGAAGGTACTTCGTATTTTTATCATTATTATGATGAACATGGTGAAGAACATAAAAAACTATTATCTGAATTATCCAAAGCAAGAGCATTAGATAAAACATCAAAAGGTTTTAATAGTGAATATTCGGATCGTATTCGAAATAGAGATAATCTTTTGAAAAGAACAAATAAAGAAGATGATAGATATCTTTATGTAATAGAATTTGACGATAAAATTAAATTAGGAAGTAGTTCTGATTTCAATAGAAGATTACGAGAATTAAAAGCAAGATCTTTTGTATTTCATTCTTTTCTTGGGAAAGCATATAATATAATAAATTTAGAATGTGACTTGTTATTACAATTTCAAGAATATACATTAATAGATGAAACAGGAAAATTTTATACAGAATATTTGTCAAAAAATTGTTTAGAAAATTTGTTATCTGAAATTAAACAAAAAATATAAAATCCGGCCAAGGATAAAGATAAAAGTTCAACGACTATCGAAACGTCATATGACGGAGTAGAGTACACTCAAGCGAGTGGAAGCGGGGAGCCCTTCAATAATGAAGGTGATGATATAGTCTAATCTATACGGTGACGTATAGCAGCTCTTAATTGAGCGGAGTGTATCTAGCGAATACACTTGAAGCAGATGTTTGACGGCGATCAGATGGCAATTTATATTCCTCACACATTAGCTTTAAAAGACGCACGCACAAAAATGTGGGTAGATAGTAATTGTCGTAAACCTAGTAACGGTGAAATTCTTTTTAAATTTTCACAAGATATGATACTCGGTTTAAATATTGTTAGCACAGATATGGGAGACCCTACGGTATACTTAGGTAAACCCACATATACAAGTAGGATCGAATTGTTCAAAGAAGTAATACCAGAAAAATATCATGATGATATAAATTTATTCAATTTATTTGATGTAGTACTTGATAAAAAGTCTGTAGCAAAATTAGTGGATGAATTAGAAACAAAGTTAACAAAACAAGATTGGTTGAAATGTGTGGACGCATTATGTAGAAGTGGTTTTAGACATAGTAATAATGCTACACTTTCATTAAAAGATTTTATGTTCGATGAATCTTATAAAGAACGACTGTCAGAATTACCAGACAATCATGTTACACGTGTTATAAGATCTGGTGCAAGAGGTTCGTGGGATAACTTAAGACAGATATCCTTTGAAAAAGGCTTTATTTCTGATGTCACTGGCAGAGTTCTACCATCACCAATTCAAACAAATCTTTTACAAGGTCTATCTACAAAAGATTATTTTACTAGTTGTTATGGCGGAAGAAAAGGTCTTGTTGATACGGCAGATAATACAGCAAAGAGTGGTTATCTGACTAGAAAACTTGTGTATCTTTTATTATCTACAATACTTAATACAAGTGTATCTAGTTGCAGGATAGAAAAGCACAATGATAAAACTTTTTCGTTATATGTAAGAGATGAACAAATCGCTAAAATGCTTATCAGACGTTATACTAAGGATGGGTTAATTACAAAAGAAAATTATATGAATATAGTAGGTAAAACAATTGAACTATATTCACCTATAACTTGTTCTTGTGAAAACGGAATTTGTCGACATTGTTATGGTGATTTGTATGATGTACATAAAAGTAAAATGGTGGGTATTATAGCGGCGCAAAGTGTTGGGGAACGGGGCACACAACTTACTTTACGCACTAAACACACATCGGGATCCACGAATAATGTGTTTAAAGAATTAAATCATTATCTCGATGTTCAAGAAGGTACTATAATAGCTAAACACCCCGGTTATTTGTATTTTGATACGGATTCTATTATTTTTGTTTTTAATGAAGAAGAACATATTTTAACTGGATTTGAAACATTTGATTTAACAGAAGATGTAGTGGAATTGGAAGATAAAAAGATGTATGCATTTGATGAAAATACAGAAATAGCAGTAGTAACATTAGCTTCTCAAGACGTTGTATCTGCTATTACAGAATTATCGTCATTATTAAGTAAACCAGAACCAAATATCAATATACAAGATTATTTATATAGTTTAGTAGATATTTTTGGTACATTTGCTTCTGTGGATTTAATACATTTCGAATTAATAGTTTCTATATTATGTAGAAGTATAACAGATCTAAAACTACCATATAGATTGAAACAAGATAGTGCATATATTATAATGGGTTTACAAAAAGTTATAGAACTAATGCCAGAACAAGCTTTGGCATTTGAACGTTTTTCAAAGAATATTATAAATTACATGGGAAAGGGTTTTATCGAAGCAAAAGAAGCAAAAATGTCTTTTTTAAGATCCTTACTATTTTTTGAGTTTAACGAAAAAACAGTTCCTGAGAAAAAAGGTTGGTGAAATAGTTTGAATGGATTATGTTATGCTAAACCACCTGAAAATAATATTTTTGAAGAACGTAATAGGCAATATATACAAATACAACATACAATAACTACTATGTTAAGTGATATGGGTTATGTTGTAAAAAATTTAGATTATGTTGTTTCCGATCCATCTATGCCAACGTATAGTTATACAATAGAAGCTGTGCATAAAGATAAACTAGAAGATGGAACAGATAAGGTAATTACCTTATCTGTTCCAATACCAGATAGAAATATTGCTTTTGTAATATCCGGTATTAGATGGATACCCGTGTTTCAAATTACAGATTTGCCAATCTTTAAAAAATCTATTCGTTTTTCAAATAGTGATAATATGGAAGTTGTGTTACAAAATACATACGGGCTTTTAATTTTAGATCCAGAATTAGCATTTTATAAAGTCAATAAAGTATTTTGGCCTGTGTTTTTACTTATGGCTGAAATTGAAAAATCGTATGAAGCAGTATTGGAAAAACTTGGGGTGGAATATACAATAGAATCAGAAAAGAAAACTACTGGTGTTAATATACCTATATGTAATTGCACATATATAAATATACAAACACAAAATTTAAAAATTTTACATATGTTAACACCTTTTAGTTTACCAACGGCGGAATTAGAATATTTTGAAGAAAAAATAATGGAATATGCAACAATAGAAGAAACGTTTGGGAATATTTTAGATTCATGGAAAGTTGAAAATAAAAATAAAAACGTTATTAAAGCTACTAGTATAGTGGATAATGTTATGGTTCCTAATGGATTATTTGAAGGTCCGTTTAGAGCTATAGATGTGTTATACTTTGTATTAACCACAAATTATTCATTGGAACAACGAGATATTAATGATGTAAATATGAGACGAGTTAGACTTGGTGAATGGTTATTGTATAAATTATCACAACAACATAAAAAGAATATATTAGAAGACACTAATAATGTGTTTACTAATGCTGTATTGGATGTATTAGCAACAGATCAACGCAGAATTTTGGATGATTCTGTTAATCCGTTAGGCGAACTTTGTATGATGTCTAGAATAATATATAATGGGTTAGGTGGTATTGCTAAAGAATCTTGTAATCCAACACTTAGAAATTTACACGATTCTTATTTTGGGGTTATCGATCCTATAGATACACCTACAGGTGATGCTATAGGTATATGTCAACATATTGTGCCGGAAACAATTTTAATTAATGGTAAGTTAAAAAATATAACGATGGAGGTATAAAATGGCGGATGTGCCAATTTTATCTATCGCTAGTCAACAAGTACCGTCATTAGCAAACGACGATTGTACTAGAATAGAAATGGCGTGTAATCAGTTAAGACAATCTATTTCATTAGTGGAACCAGAAGTTCCGCTATATAAAAGTGGATATGAGTCGACGTATACAGAATATTGTTCATCATTAGTAAAAGCAAAAGATGATGGTTTTTGTAATTATGATGGACTGTACAACGGTATTTATATTATTAGCTATAAAAATGGTAGTGGTGAAGTTATAGATACTTCACTAAAATCGTATCTCGATTTTGATAAGACATTGATATCTCACATTAAATATAACAAGCCCATCAAGAAAGGTCAAGTATTGGCGTGTACTCGTAATATTAATGCGGATACTGGTGAACTAATGTTAGGTAAAAATATGCTTATAGGATATTTACCTGCATATGGATGGAATTATGAGGACGCAATAGTTGTAAGTGAAAGTGCCGCTAAAAAATTAGCATACCAATGCGTAGAACAGCATAAGTTAGAATTAGAAGATGAAGTTTTATATTCTCTTCTAGACGAAGCACAATATAAACCTATGCCGATTAATGGTGAGAACGTACAAAAAGGGCAAGTATTATTTAAAGTTAGTAAAATGATAATGGATAATGTATCTGCGCTTATTCCATATTATAAGCCAATTTTATCACCTTCTGATGGTAAATTTTATGCTAAAGTAATGTTGAAAAGAGAAAGTGTAGCACACGCTTCAATGTCTAAATGGTTGAAAGAAACAATAATAGAGCAAACAAAACATGAGCGTATTTTAGTTGAAGCATTGACGGATATATTAAATGCACCAAATGAAATAGAAAAATGTACTTATATAAAAAATCGAAAAAAAATAAAAGCAAAGACAGGAGTTATTGATTATAGTATTGTTAGTGAAAAACCATTAATGGTGGGTAGTAAGTTGGCAAATAGACACGGGAATAAAGGTGTTGTTTCGCGCATAATTCCCGACAAAGAAATGCCTATGTTGCCAGATGGAAGACATTTAGAAATATTGTTTAATCCACTAGGAGTTATTAGTCGTATGAATATTGGGCAAATATTTGAAGCGCACGTTACTTGGGCGGCCGATAACTTAGTGAAAAACAATGCACATTTATCAGATGAGGAATTTGCAAAAAAGTGTCTAACGTTTATTAATATATTGGATAATACTCCTAATAAAATATATTCACAAATGTGCGTAAATCATATTAAAGAATATCCAGAAACATTAAATGATATTCGTGAAAATGGATTACAAATTGTGCAACCACCATTTGCTAGTGCTACATGTGATATGGTATTGCAAGCGATGAAATATGTTGGTATTAGTGATTATGAAATTGTAACATTACCCACAGGTGAAAAACGAGAATGTTGTGTCGGAAAAATGTATATATTACGTCTTCAACACGAACCAGACCATAAAATATTTGGCCGTAGTGTGGGTATATATGGAAAGCATGAGCAGGCGCCTTCTGGATCCGATGCACACAGATTTGGGGAAATGGAAATGTGGAGTTTATTTGCATACGAAAGTTGGGACACAATAAAAGAATTTCATAGCATTAAAGCAGATAATCCAGAAGAACGATTAAGATTTTTTAAACATTTATATGATCAGGTTGAAGAAATATATGAACCGAATTCGCTTAATACAGTAACATTAGAAACTTTTAAAACATATTTAAAAGGTTGTGGTTTGAAGGTTAATTTTGATAAATAGAAATGGGGTTTGTGTAGTTAATGGAAATGTTAGTAATCTATAAATATGGATACAGGATATGTAAAGTGATATTAATTTATTTGATGTTAACTGCATATGGTATAGACATTAAACATATATTACCAATAATTATTGTACCTACATTTACGTGGGTTTATTATTTTAATCAACACAGCGATATATTAATACATGTAGGTGTATTGTCAATTGTAACATGGATAGTATATTTTGTGTCATATTATATGATGTTAAGAGAAGATAAAAAAGATGTAGAAATAAAGAAATTAGAACTGATAAAAAAGATTAAAAGATATGGACAAAAAGGATTAGTAAAAATCGATAAAGAAGATTTAGATTTGATTTATACGTTATCGTTAAAAGAATTAAGGCGTTTATATGACGCTATTAATGTACCCGAAGAAAATAAGAATAAAATAGAAAAAGGAGAATAAAACATTGTCTAAAACACATCCAGTTTTTGAATGTTATAATGTAAGAACAGCATGTCTACAAGTGAGTTTGTCTGAAAACGATCCATCGGAATATAATGGTAATAAGAAAGAAACGCTTGTATTTCTAACTATGGCACCTACTATTGATAAAAATATTAGTATGGACGTAGTTAGAAGAGGAGGAACCAAACTATTCGACTATAATAATAAAATAGTCATGAAATTAGAAAAACACGAACTTGCGGCATTAGCAAAACTAAGACAACCTTTCTTTATTAAAAGATATGCTACTCCTGCATTGGATCATCAAGGTCAACCTAAAAAAGATGCTCGTGGAAATGCTATGATGAATGTGGATGTGTTTGTTCACGCAGATAATAAGAAAGGCACAACCACAACACTAACAATTGGGGCAAATCAGCAGGATGAAACAGGTTGTTTTGTATCTACTTATTTTAAAGGTGGGCAAGGATACAAAAACAATATTGTGTATCTAAATACAAACCAAACGCAGGAATTAGCAATTGCGGCTGAGTGGTGTTTATATAAGATACACGAAACTATAAGTTACGAAAGAACGCAACAGAATAAAGATAATAATTATCAACAAAATAATAGTTATCCACAGAATAATAATTACTCACAAAATAATCCATATCCTGAAGCACCTAGACAGCAAACGCAAGCACCTACACAAAATACACTACCACCAGTTTCAGATATAGATGATATGCTGAAGTGATATAGAAGGCACCCATTAATAATATGGGTGCCTTAATATTTTTAAAGGATGGTGCATTTCTTTTGAAATATGTAATTTTTCATCACAACGATTTGGATGGTTTGTGTTCTGGCGCCATTATCAAAAATTATCTTATTAAGACGCATGGTGAAGCAATAGAAAGTAATCTTTTTACATTTGTGTGTGATTATGATAGAAACTCACAAATGAAAAATATAGAAGAAGCAAATATTGAAGAAGATAGTGTAGTATATATTGTAGATTTTTGTTTCGATGACGACTTAATGGAAATGCTAATCCATAAAGTGCATCATAATAATTTTATTTGGATTGATCATCACAGTACCGCAATTAAACGAATGAAAGAATTTAAGTTCGAAGGTGTGCAGGACACACGTTATTCCGCTACAATGCTTGCGTGGATTTATGCAAATGGGGAAACGAATATTCCTTTAGTTGTTCAATATATAGATACTTTTGATTGTTGGAAAAAAGATAATGAAAATAAATG
>Ga0265294_10009995_pt1 | contig 10862 bp, 10 predicted proteins | sample MunlanPumphouse3_FD_192504 | JGI IMG/M metagenome (GOLD analysis project Ga0265294, IMG submission 192504) | Groundwater microbial communities from a municipal landfill in Southern Ontario, Canada - Pumphouse #3 | ecosystem: Environmental > Aquatic > Deep subsurface > Groundwater | place...
CTACAGTTACTTTATCATCTGTGACAGTAATGCTACTCAGATCGACCATCCCCGGGTTTGTAACGGTATAGGTATATGTAACTAATCCTCCTCCATTTGGTAAAGCAAGCGGATTCGCTACCTTTACAACATTTATTAACGGAGGATATATAGGTGCTGGGGATACTGTAACAGTTGCAGTAGATGTATCGGTTGCTGTCATCCCGTTAGCTGAACCTGTCGCTGTAGCTATATTAGCAGTAGTGGTAAACACAGTATCTGTACCTGTGTAAACCCATGTCTCAGTCGTCTGCATAAGATTATCCAGATTAGTATCACCAGATATATATGTCACTACAGTTACTTTATCATCTGTGACAGTAATGCTACTCAGATCGACCATCCCCGGGGTTTGAACGGTATAGGTATATGTAACTAATCCTCCTCCATTTGGTAAAGCAAGCGGATTCGCTACCTTTACAACATTTATTAACGGAGGATATATAGGCGCTGGGGATACTGTAACAGTTGCAGTAGCCGTATCGGTTGCAGTCATCCCGTTAGCTGAACCGGTTGCAGTAGCTGTATTCATGGTAGTTACAAGAACAGTATCTGTTCCAGTGTAAACCCATGACTCAGTCGTCTGCATAATGCCGTCAGTATTGGAATCGCCTGAGACATAGACAACTGAAGCAATCTTGTCATCTGTCACACCGATATTGGTCAGTTCTACCATTCCTGGGTTCGTTACTGTATAAGTATATTCTACCAATCCCCCTCCATATGGCAAAGTGAGTGGGTTCGCTATTTTAACAATGTTTATCAATGGCGGATAAATCGGAGCATCGGACACAGATACAGTTGCAGTAGCCGTATCGGTTGCTGTCATGCTATTAGCTGAACCGGTTGCAGTTGCAGTGTTCGTTGTAGTAGTAGTGATATTGGAAGTCCCAGTATAAACCCATGTCTCAATCGGCTGCATAAGGTTATCTAAGTTAGTATCGCCTGACACATATGTCACAACAGATACCTTGTCATCAGTTACAGTAATGCTACTCAGATCGACCACACCAGGGTTAGTTACTGTATAGGTATATGTGACCGAGCCTCCCCCATATGGCAAAGCAATTGGATCAGGTATTTTAACAATGTTTATTAAGGGAGGTAATGTATCTTCGCAAATACCATTTGTAATAGTATTACTATCCAAAGTAACAGCACCTTCGCGTGCTAAAAGCTGCCCTTGAACGAAAGCTCCTTGTGTTACTGTTATTGACTGCATTGCAAAAATATGACCAGCGAATATCGAATTTGTTCCCAATGTTGCAGAACTTCCGACTTGCCAAAAAACCCTACAATAACGTGCTCCATTTATAAGCCTTATCTCACTACCAGTCGCAGTTGTCAGAGTTGAACCTGCTTGGAATATGAAAACTGCATCAGGGTCTCCCTGAGCATCTAGTGTTAGCACACCTGTTATCGCAATACTTGCTGTTGCATTATATACACCTGTCATTAAAGTAGTACCACCAAGATCAGCTGTAATCGTTGCTGTAGGTGCTCTATCCGCTGCATCATTGTATGCCGTTTCGAGATCATTTTTTGCAGTACTAGCTACTCCAGCAACATCTGAAATATATGCAGTACCTGTCATTGTTACTCCAGCGCTAACAAATGATGTTCCTGGATATAGTCCTACATCACCACCTGCGTCACCATTAATCGTTGTTAATCCAGTATTTGTAATCGTTGAACCTGCTAATATTGCAAAACTTGATGTAGTTCCAAGCTCAACTTTCAATGGTGAAGCAGCGCTTACAGGTACAACCATTATTGTAATCATAATCGCCACAAATAAAGATGCAAATATTGTAATCATTCTTTTCTTTTTCATTTTGTAAATCTCCTTTTGTGTACGACCTTGTAACTTATTTGTTTAGAACTGTTCAATGTAGAATTTTGGTAAACTGCTTATTACTTATACCTAAATCAACCTTTTTTCTAAATTGTCAAAATGCTATTTGACTATATTGATAGTTATGACATAATCCCTATCTTTTCATATGAGCCGTTAAAACCATTGCAACATTTTGGTTAGTTATCTTTAAAATTAAGCTTCTAATAGTAATTCCATCTTATATGCTACTAATTATCCTCATTTTATTTAAAAGACCAACCAGCATGAAATGCTGATAGGTCAAAGGGGAAAGTCTATAGAAATTCAGATCAAGTCTTAGCGTCGTCTTCCTCTGATTAATCTTATCAATAAAACTATTACTGCTACTACGATAAGAATATGTATGAAGCCTCCCAAAGTAAAGTCTGTTACTAATCCCAAGATCCAAAGAACTATCAGTATACCAGCTATTGTCCACAACATTTATCATCACTTCCTTTAAATTATATTTGTATGTCAATTTTTATAATTACTAATCTATCTTATTTGTTTATAGTCTTTCTTATATCTCTTTTAAGGCCATCTGCATTATTTTCAATGTTGTCTACAACTTCTCTTACTTTCTTTTTTGCTTTCGCATCAGCTTTTACGATGTCTTTCTTTTTCCTATCAATTTTATCTTCTAGCTTTCCGATTTTTTTTGTTGCTTTTTTCATCATTTTTTCCATTTTATCCTTCTTTCTTATCAGTTTTCCTGATCTTGCTTAAATTATCCTTGAAGTCTTTTGAATTTTCTCTTATTTTATGCATACCATTCATTGAATTGTGTGGATGGTGGAGTATGCTTCCTCCTGGTGTTTCATACACACCTTGTGTTTTCACTCCTGCAAGACTGTTATCACCCAAACCGATAAGGCCTATTCCGTTCTTGTTTTTTATTTCATTGAAGTTTTTCATGGTTTTTTCTTTTTTAGCTATCTTCTCTTCTTTTTTTTCAACTGCCTTCAAAGCTTTTTTCATTGATTTTTCCATTTTACCCTTCTTTCTTATCAGTTTATCTGATATCTGAATCACTTTTGCGATTGTTATATTTATTCACTTAAACTTAATCGCTAATCACCAAATCCGCTATTACAATGAACCGATCAGGAGCAGCACCAATAAAAACGAATGGATAACAGGTTGTTATAGTCAAGACGGCTGTTTCGGTTGGTACTATTACAGTTTTGTCATTTTTATTAACTATCCTGGTGCTGCTGACCTGATATATATATAAACCCGAATCCGTCTTGATTATTATCTGGTCACCTATATGAATTCCTCCTAATTTTATGAATACGGTGTCTCTATGCCCGGAGAGGATGCAGTTGTCTTTTTCACCGGGCAGGACACTTTGAATATAGTGTCCGACACCTTTTGCAAGTTCCTCTGTGTCTGTTCCTTCGATTATGGGAACCTCGATTTCAAGAGAAGGTATCCATAAACTTCCTATCGTATCACCTCTAACCGGAGTTGAATGAAAAACAATTTCTTCGGGAAGCATTACTTCCAGAGCTTGCTCTGTCTCAAAAATCACTGGCACATCCTTAATCGACAGTCGAATCATCTTCTTTTCAACATCCGTAATTCTATAGTGTGAGTCTCCATTAACTAGTGCGGCCTGTACATTTATTATACTTATGTTAGAAAGTGCTATGTATATGCAACCTACTCCAATGAATAGAAACACAATTGACATTAGTATTGAAACAGCAACCGAGATTTTTTGCATAAATGACTTATTCATTGGTTCTTCTAAATTTAATACTGACTAGTGCAAGAAGTACAAATACAGCACCAATAAGTAAAATAGTATACCAATGTGTTGCAGTTGCCGGAATCTCTCCGCCAGGTATAGTTTCTTCTGTCTTAGCTACAATGACGGTCGCATAGGAATCGTCGGTTGCTGTCATATCATTGCCATGGCCGGTAACTGTAGCTTTGTTTGTTGTTGTTCCAATAATGGTGTCTGTACCTCTGTAAATCCAAATTTCGCTTGGCTGTAAAAGGTTATCAGAATTCACATCACCGGATATATAGTTTAGTGTATCGATCTTATCATCAACCAAATTCACATTGTTCAATGTTACAACACCTGGATTTGTTACTTTGTATGTATATGTAACAAGTCCTCCACCACTTGCCAATGCCACAGGAAACTGTGTTTTGACAACATTTATTAAAGGCGGATACAAGTGAACTGGCGATAAAGTAACTGTTGCAACTGATGTATCACTCACAGTCATTCCATTTCCGTGCCCTGTGGCTGTAGCAGTGTTGGTAGTAGCTACAGTAATAGTATCTGATGCCCTGTAAATCCAAGTCTCGCTTGGCTGTAAAAGGTTATCAGAATTCACATCACCGGATATGTAGCTGATTGAATCAATTAAGTCATCAGTTAAAGTAACATTATTAAGTGTTACAACACCTGGATTAGTAACTCTGTATGTATAAGTTACAGATCCACCACCCTCTGGTAGGGATAAAGGCTGGGGCGTTTTAACAACGTTTATTAGTGGCGGATACAGATACACAGGTTCCAAAACTACTGTAACAACTGATGTATCACTCACGCTCATTCCATTTCCATGTCCTATAGCTGTAGCAGTGTTGGTTGTTGATCCGGTAATATTGTCATAACTTCTGTAAATCCACATCTCACCAGGCTGCAAAAGATTATCTGCGTTTATGTCACCTGAAATGTAGTTTACCGGACTTACCATATCATCACTGACGCTAACATTGTTTAGTGTAACAACACCTGGATTAGTAACCCTGTATGTATAAGTAACATCTCCACCGCTTGCTGACAAAAACATTGGTGTTGCTGTTTTGACAACATTTATTAGAGGCGGATAAATTATAGTTGGGGATACAATAACAGTTGCATTAGCAGTATCGGTTGATGTCATACCGTTTGCGGTTCCTGATGCAGTTGCAACATTTGTAGTTGTCGTAGTAACGGTTGTTGTAGCAGTATAGTTCCATGTTTCAGTTGTCTGCATCAAACCATCATTGTTAGAATCTCCTGACACATATGTAGTTGAAGCAAGCTTATCGTCTGTTAAACTGATATTACTCAAAGCTACGTTACCTGGATTAGTTACTCTGTATGTATATGTGACTGAACCTCCTCCACTTGGTAGAGATAGAGGATATGCAGTTTTCACAACATTTATTAGCGGAGGATAAATAATAGTACCAGACACAATAACTGTAACAGTTGCAGTATCAGTAGCTGTCATTCCTCCAAATTGACCTTGTGCCGTTACTATATTAGTAGTAGTAACACTTAGGCTTTGAGTCCCTGTAAATATCCAAGTTTCTGTAGCCTGTAGAAGATTATCAGAATTCGTATCACCTGATACATATGTAACTACAGCAACTTTATCGTCTGATACTGTGACATTGCTAAGCGGCACGGTACCTGGATTTGTAACATTGTATGTGTACTCAACGGTACCTCCACCATATGGTAAAGACAATAGATTAGCTGTTTTTACTACATTTATAAGGGGAGGAACTATTACCGCACCAGAAACAACAACTGTCACAGTAGCAGTATCGATAGCAGTTAAAACGCCTGCTCTTCCTTGTGCTGTAACTATGTTAATTGTAGTAAGTGTAATATTTTGCGATCCGGAATATATCCAAGTTTCTGTAGCTTGTAAAATACTATCTGAATTCGTATCTCCTGAAACATAAGTAACAACAGCTACTTTGTCATCAGTTACGGTGACATCGCTAAGATCCACTGTTCCTGGATTAGTAACAGTATATGTATACCCAACGGTTCCGCCACCAAATGGTAAAACAAATGTATTTGGTGTTTTAACAACATTTATCTGCGGAGGTATTGCATCTGCACAAATCCCATTGGTTATTGTATTAGTATCTAATGTTACTGCACCTGTTCGAGCTAAAAGCTGTCCTTGTATTACAGTTCCATTTGTTGCAGTTATTGATTCCATTGCCAGTATGTGACCTTTGAATATCGAACCAGTCCCCAATGTTGCAGAACTTCCTACTTGCCAGAAAACTCTGCAAAAACGAGCTCCATTTATAAGTCTAATCTCACTACCAGATGCGGTTGTAAGAGTCGAACCTGCCTGGAAGATGAATACTGCATCAGGATCATTTTCTGCATCAAGCGTTAATATGCCTGTTACAGAGATACTTGTCGCTGAAGTATATACACCAGTTGTCAAAGTGGTACCGCCAAGATCAGCTGCTATAGTAGCTGTCGATGTTCTACCTGCTGCATCTAAATACGCAGTAGTCAGATCATCCTTTGCTGTACTTGCTATTCCTGCTGGATCTGAAATGTATGCAACTCCAGTCATAGTAACACCGGTACTTGTAAATGAGGTGCCGGGATACAATCCTACATTTCCGCCTGCATCACCATTAATTGTTGTTGTACCGGTGTTTGTAATTGTAGAACCTGCCAAAACTGCAAAATTACCTGCCGTTCCAAGTTCTACTTTATCTATTAAAGCTGCACCTACAGGCACTGCCATTGTTATTAGCATGACTGTTGCAAGTATAGTTGCTAATAATATTAATTTCCTTTTCTTTTTCATTTTACTTTTCTCCTTTTATTTACAACTTACTGCTTGTTTTGGTACAAACCGGAGTATAATGAATTTTCAAACAAAAAACATAATTACACTTATAGCCAGTTCATACTTCTTTCATTCTTTCATCTTTCTCAAGATTTATATAATATTGTCTGATCGATGTATCTTCGGTCAAACTAATGTGCTTGTTATCTGTTACAGATTATTGTTATTGTTAAATATACAAGCATGATTATTTGACAATATCAACAGCTATGACCTGATCCATATCTTTTCTAATAAGACCCATGGAAAATTTCTTGCCATCAAGTTTTTTTGGTATAACTTCCAGGATAAGAGCGAGTTCCTCTTCATCTAGTTTCTCAACAGTTTCTATAAGCGACGAAAGTCTCTCATATGCAGATATTGAAAACAAGACAGCATCCGGTTCATTATTTTTCATAATAAATATTTTTGATAGGGCTTCCGCCTTATCCCTGCAAGCTTTATAGTTCTTCATCATATCTGAATTAGATACGATAGCACCTGTTGAAAACTTCATTTATATGTCCTCCTGTGTAGTATTATTTGATGTCATATACATCATACTTTAATTTAGCTAATTTGTCAAATTTTTTTTAAAGTATTTTATTGAATTATTATTCATATTTTAATTGGTATATTTTTACTCATCAAAATAGAAATGTATTATAATGACATCTCTTTTACAGATCGAGTAGGGGCTAATCCTTAGTGGACTTCGCCCCTCTCACACCACCGTACGTACCGTTCGGTATACGGCGGTTCAATTCATATTACAACATGTACTTTTAGATAGTGGTCAAGCGAAAACGCCAAACCATGCTGCTTCAGCCGTTTATTACCCAATGCCCGATTGACCACGCACGAGTGTCCGATAAACTGAAAGCTCTTTCGGCAATATGTCAGACCTTTGGCTTCCTCAAGCGGTATCCCTAACTTAACCAGGGATTCAATCCGCTTTTTGGATTTCTTCCATTGCTTCCAAATTACAACCCTAATTCTTACCCGTAATTTCTGGTCTACTTCCTGCATCGCCCTTTTCATATCCGCTATCCTAAAGTAATTCACCCAACCGTGTATCAGATAATTTATCTGCCTTATCCGATTGTCAAGGCTGATACTCCAGCTTCTTTTTGTCAATTCCTTCAGCTTACGCTTAAATTTCTGGATTGATTTCAAGTGCGGTTTCGGACGATACTTTCCTTTGTAATTGTAGTACCCAAAACCCAAGAATTTTAGTTGTTTCGGTCTGCACACCTTGCTCTTTTCAGCGTTCACTATCAAACCCAGTTTCTTCTCAATAAAATTTGTGATTGATTCCATGACCCGATTTGCGGCTTTCTCACTCTTTAGAAATATATTGCAATCATCTGCATATCTCACAAAGTGAAGCCCCCTCGCTTCGAGTTCTTTGTCCAACTCATTCAGCATGATGTTTGATAAGAGCGGACTGAGGTTGCCACCCTGCGGCGTGCCGACACTGCTTTCCTCTCGCCTGCCGCCTATCATCACTCCGCTAACCAAAAATTTTCTGATTAACGATATGACATCTCCATCACTAACTGTTCGGGAAATTATGTTCATAAGCCTGTCATGGTGGACTGTATCGAAAAACCTTTCAAGGTCAATGTCCACAATCCAGTCATAACCGTCATTCATAATTTCCAAGCTTCGCACAACTGCCATTTCACAGCTTCTTTTTGGTCTAAATCCATAACTTGAATTACTAAACTGTTTTTCGTACATTGGACTTAGCACTTGTGCTATCGCCTGTTGGACTACTCGGTCAACCACTGTGGGTATTCCCAGCTTGCGCTTTTTGCCGTTCTCTTTCGGGATTTCAACTCTTAATACAGGTTGCGGAGTATATTTCCTTGCTCTGATTTCGCTCAAGATTTCTTCTTTGTGCGTTTTCAGATGTTCTTTCAGCTCGTTGATTGTTACTCCGTCAACTCCTGCTACGCCTTTGTTTCTGTACACAGCAAGATACGCCGCATTAAGATTTTCACGGCTTAGGATTTCTTCTAAAAGCTCCATGCTCGTTTCTCCTTATCCTAATCGTAAACAGATGACCGCCTATTTTGAGTAACCCTCGCAGATACGCCGCTACTCTCCTCATTATCACATTCAGGCTCTTATCCGTTCCAGGTTTGGTAGTGAAACACTACGAATTGTTCGGTCCTTCTGCGAGTTTTCGCCTACTATGACCTCTGCTGACTTCTTGCGGCAAACCGTTTTCGACTATTAGAATTTCTTCTAATATCCGCAAGACATCCCGGGGTAAGACACTTAACTTTCCTCTTTTACTCGCCTAATCTACTGCATAAGGTTACGCATATCTTTTGGACTTTAGCTTGTATGGTAGCCTCATCCGCTTATACAGCCTTGATATTAGGTTTCTGTTCGTCGAGCCAAGATTTTGTTCCACGCTTCCTTCACTTCCACCTCACGATGGATAGCTTGCGCTTCCCTAATGGTTGGTCGATATGTACCTCCATAGCGGACTTCCACCGCCAAGTTAAGTGCCATGCCCGGCACACCACAAAAAAAGAAGACCACTAATAGGTCTTCCTTGTTGGAAATGATTAATTAATTCTGACTATATAAAATGAATCTATATATTTAATTTATTTATATACAGAAACTTTATTTGCTTCCACCTCTGAAGGTATTATCTTGGGTATTTCATTCAATAATATTTCAATTTCTTCTTCATCAAGGTTTTCTAAGTATTCAATCAAAGTAGCGAACTTAGAATACTCATTTATTGAGAAAAGTACAGCATCGGGCTGATTGTTTTTCAAAATAAATGTTTTTCCAAATGTCTCCGCTTTTTCTCTGCACTTCTTATAATCCTTGAATATATCAGAATTTGACACTATAGCTTCCGTTAGTATTTTCATATATTTTACCTCGCTCCTTTTCTAACTTTATAGACTATATAATAGTCATATCAATATGTCAATGTATATATTATATAATTGTTGATAAAATTTATCAACTAAATAATCTAACAAATTTAATGATTATTAAAAATTAATATTTATTCACTTAAAAGTTTTTTATGAGTTATATCTATTAGAAAGGCACCTAAAGGAGCGGTTATCAATATAGAAACAACTGCAAAAACTAAAACTAAATCACCACATGCTAACCCCATAGATAATGGAATAGCACCTATTGCAGCCTGTACTGTAGCTTTTGGTATTTGAGAGATCATTATGAATAATCTTTCTTTCTGATTAAATTCAGTTTTTACAATACATAGATATGTACCGATAAGCCTGAAAACTAGTCCTATGAATATCATTAAAATTGTCAGGAATCCCGCTTTTAAAACGTAGGATATATTAACAGTCGAACCTACAAGAACAAAAAGCGCTATTTCAGCAGCTACCCATAGCTTTGAGAACTTCCCCGATATCCTTTTTGCAAGAATTTCATACCTGTTGAATATGACCAGACCCATAGTCATAATAGCTAAGAGACCGGAAAATCCAATACTCTTTGATAGTAATTCTTCTAAAGGCATGAATAAAACTGAAACAGATATTAAAATTAGTGTTTTTATGGTATCTCTCATATGAAATTTTTTGAAAACCAAAACAAGCAGTAGTCCCGCTAATATACCTGCTATAGCACCAAGAAGTATAGATACAGGAATCTTTGTGAATTGCGAGACTTCAAAAGTACCTGTAGATGCAATCGCCACCAAGGAAGTGAACACCACTATAACAAAAATATCATCTACAGAGGCTCCTGTAATAATCATCTGTGGTATTGCTTTGTTAGTTCCATAACCTTCATCAATAAGTTTAGTCATTTTTGGTATTACTACAGCAGGAGAAACTGCAGACATAACCGCTCCGATTATAGCTGCTTCCAGTATGCTTACTTCAAAGAACATAGGTGCAAATATTAAAAATGCGATTATTTAAAATGATGCAGGCACAAAAGACATCAGTATTGCCGGTCTGCCAACTTTTTTCAAGTCTCTCAAATTCATTGAAAGACCTGCTTTGAGCAAAATAACTATCAAAGCTATAGTTCTTAAATCAGCAGATATATTTAAATAGAATCATCAAGCAGATTTAAAACATAAGGACCTAGAACAATACCTACAATCAGCATACCTAGAAGACCTGGCAGTTTAAACTTAATTAAAATACCTGAAAGCAATAAAGCGCAAAGAAAAATTAAAGCTATACTTAGTAACATACATTCCTCCTTAAACATAAAAAAACTGATGCTCTGTTTCCAGAAGTCATCAGCTTAATGCGGTTTTTATTTAACAGGATTATATCAAACCTGTAGGGAGAACTTCATTCCCGTTAGAGGTTATTCTA
>Ga0265294_10010000_pt1 | contig 10857 bp, 11 predicted proteins | sample MunlanPumphouse3_FD_192504 | JGI IMG/M metagenome (GOLD analysis project Ga0265294, IMG submission 192504) | Groundwater microbial communities from a municipal landfill in Southern Ontario, Canada - Pumphouse #3 | ecosystem: Environmental > Aquatic > Deep subsurface > Groundwater | place...
ACCACACTCCATTCTCCGCCGAGTGGGTCGATGAATCCCCAAGCGGAGAGGACGAAATCGACGATGAGCCAAGCGCAGAAGATAATAATGTAACCTTTTATGATATTGATAATCGCTTCGTGGTTCTGGCTCTTGGATACCGGATTGGCGCCGGCGAAGACGTACATAAGAGACACAATCATAAGGGCAAGTAAGGCGAGGACGGAGGCGATTTCAAAAGCGAAAAGTATGAAATTATTGGCGATGAGAGCGAGGTGACAGAGTGTACATTCTTTGGTTTCATCATTTTCGGTCTCGGAATTGTCGGTCTCTCGTCCGCAGGGAACGATTCCTCTATTGACGTCGGGAGCGGCCGCGGCAAGGACGGTGCTTGTGCCGAGAATATTAGTTTCTAGGTTAGAATCTATATGGAGAGAGCTGTTTCCAAAAAATGCTAGAGCCATGACTGCGCACAAAATCGCTGAATGCAAAATGTTGGTTTTGGAATTTTTTCTCCTAGGTATCGTTCTCATTGTCGTTAGTTTATTTTTTGAAACTCACAGACTTTCCAGTCGGAGGCTTCTTTGATGCCTGTGATTCGGTAGGTCTCCGTCGCTATCTTTTCTATCAGGTCGTCCTTGTCGCCCGAGTATACTTGTCCGTTTTGATCGATCATCTTATATTTATTGGATTCCCCAGCGGGGTCCGGTACGATGGCGCCGTTCCAAGTGACTTTTTCGATGGTTACTTCTACTACGATTTTGTTTTCGTCGTAACTTTCAATCGTGGTTTTTTTGTCTTGCGATTCGACAGTGACATATTTGTCGTAGTCTGAAAAATTTTCACGTAGTGTCTCTTCCTTGGTTTTCTCGGTTGTTTCCAGTTTGGCGCACATCACAGGATAGAGGGAAATAAGATTGGACGTTTCGCCCATCCGGTAGGAATTGTAAGCGAGAATGAAACTCTTCATAATTCTCTTTCCTTCTTCTTGATCACTCTGATCTTGGGCGCTCAGATTGGATTCGTCGAGTGTTTTTGTCGGCGTCGTCGCCGAGAGTTTGTTCTTATTGAAACCGGATAAGACCTCAGCCGTGATAACGAGTAAGGCCAATAAGGCGAATGTTTTTATGGCTTTAGGCGTCATTTTGCTTTTTTGAGAATTTGATAAAAATAATTGTTATACAAATATTTTCAGCATCTTTGCTGCCGGACTAGTTAACTCCCAGGATTTCTTCAAGAGTCTGCAGGAGTGAGAATGCTATGAGTGCGATACCCAATCCGATAATGGTTCCGGTAACAATACTTTTAGCTTTTTTGATTTTTTCCTCGTCTCCGGCTGCGGTCATGTAAGTCAGTCCCGCGATGACCAGGAGTAGGAGGGCGATGGTGCCGATGAGCCCCAATAGTGTCTGTACAGTTTTGGTGCCCGCCTCAACTAGCGTACCGACAGTGCCTTCAAGCGGATTACAATATTTCCACGAGTTCGTATCACATGCCGTTGCGGAAACCGTCTGTGCTCCGGAAAAAAAGGAGATGAGAGCGGTCGAGATGAAAGGTAGAAATAAAACAGCAGTTTTCGGAATTCTTAGTTTACCGATTTTTTTTGCAAGCATTGTTTTCATTTCTTTGGTTTATTTTTTGAAAAGCATGAACTTTTGGTTTTGCTTTGGATATAGAATACTATTTTTTCGGATTATCTTTGCGTCTGTGGGCAATTATGTAGATAAGCCCGGTAATAGCCGAGAGAAAGAGAACTATGACTACGATTGATCCGGCGTTCGTGTTTTGTAATCCGGCGACAGTCTTGTCGGTTTTCACAGCGCCGTCTGTCTCCGTGTCGGTAGCTTGGGTCCTGGCTCCTTTCACCATTTCTATTCCTCCACAATCGCAAGCTTCCTGTGCGCTGTGGCAGTAGATATCTCCCCCCGTAGGACACTTAGACCCTTTGCAATCTTTTTCCAGGCTGCAGGCGTCCGAACAGTTTATCGTTTCCGGTATCTGTGCATATACGGCTGCATCCATATCACATTGCCAGCCTGAACCGGAGAGAGTCGGAGTTTCTACTACGTCTATGTCGACGGTCACTGTGCCGTCTTGGGCGTCGGCCATCGATGCGGTTGCTTTTATTTTTCCTTTTCCGAGAACCTCCGGCGCAATGTAAGAAAATAAGCACTGTCCGGATTCGTCAGTTCTGCAGGAAGAGACATCGAGTGCTTCGCATCCGTCAGACTCGCAGGAAAGGTTAAGCCTTCCACTGCCGAAAATGATCGAGGCTTTTACTTGCGCTTCGGGTACTCGGATGCCGTCCTTTTCGACGATAAAAGCGATTACACGATTATCGTGCGGGCTGACAATAAGTTTATCGGGAAAAGAAGCGATGGACATCTGAGCGGCCTGCGCCGATGAAGCCCACAGCATTCCTCCGCATATACAGATGGTTAATATGAACAGGATACCATTCCTTATTTTCATATGGTTATATTTTGTTTATTATGATTAAGACGAAAAACTAGTTCTTTATTTTTAACATTTCTTCCAATCCGATCACGATACCATAAGAAACCATTGACAGGGCAAGCCCGATAATCGCCGAAGTAATCGTGTGTTTGGCGGATTGCATGGTGTCTTCGTTGCCGGCCGCAACCGTGTATTTTACTCCTCCTATTACTATGAAAAGTAGAGCAAATATTCCTATAAGTGAAAGTATGGCTTTGACTCCGAGAATGAGTACATCTGCAATTGTGTCTGTGCCGCTCCCCCCCGTGTTGAGTGGATTACAAAAATATCCCGAGTTTGGATCACAAGTAGACGCTGTCGCGAAACTTGCGCAGAAAAAGAACAGAGCTAAAAACGAGATAGCAAAAATATTTATTCTTATAGCTGAATCATTTTTCATCATCGATTTTATTATGATTGCATCAATGCTTCGAACTCCTCTTTCTCTATGACCTCCACCTCCATCAGTCTCTTGGTAACTTTTTCTAATTTCTCTTTGTTCTCTTGAATTACTTCGGTAGCTTTCTTATATGCGTCCGCTATGAATTTTTCTATCTCAGTGTCTATTTCTGATGCTATTTTCTCGCTGTAGTTTCTTTGTTCATGGATTTCTTTGCCAAGGAATACGGTATCGCTATGTTCTCCGAAAACTACGGGGCCCATTTTTTCGCTCATACCGAATTTAGTTACAAGTTTCCTCGCTAAGTCGCTTGCACGTTTGAGGTCATTACTTGCTCCGGTAGTGAGGTCGTCAAAAATAATTTTTTCTGCGGCATATCCTCCCAGTAACATCGCCAGTTCATCAAGGAATTCCGATCTGGTGTGGAAGTTTTTATCCTCTTGCGGTAAATTCAAGGTGTAGCCGGCGGCGTGTCCGCGACTTATGATAGAAATCTTGTGGATAGGGTCGGTGTTGGGAAGAATATGTCCAACAATAGCGTGTCCGGCTTCGTGATAAGCGGTAATCTTCTTTTCTTTTTCTATATATACTTTCCCCTTTCTTTCCGGACCCATCATGACTTTTTCGATGGATTCTAGAATCTCATCGTTACCGATAGTTTTCTTATCATGTTTGGCGGTCAGGATTGCCGCTTCGTTGAGAAGATTAAAGAGTTCAGCGCCGGAAAACCCTGGAGTCCTCTGTGCGACTTTCTGCAAATCTACGTCTTTGGCTAGGGGCTTATTCTTAGCGTGTACCTCCAGTATTTCCTTGCGGTCCCTGATGTCAGGCATGTCAATCATAACGCGGCGATCAAATCTTCCCGGTCGGAGCAGCGCCGGATCCAAAACATCGGGGCGATTGGTGGCGGCTAGGACAATTACATTGTCTTTAGTATCAAAGCCGTCCATTTCTACCAAAATCTGATTGAGGGTCTGTTCCCGTTCGTCGTGTCCCCCGCCCAAGCCTGCGCCACGGTGTCGGCCCACGGCATCTATCTCATCGATGAAAAGTATCGAAGGAGCGCTTTTCTTGGCGTTCTTGAAAAGATCACGCACACGTGAGGCTCCCACTCCGACGAACATCTCGACGAATTCTGATCCTGAAATGTTGAAGAAAGGCGCGTCGGCTTCTCCCGCGACCGCTTTGGCCAGCAGAGTCTTACCGGTGCCCGGTGCGCCTAAGAGTAAAACTCCACGTGGGATTCTGGCTCCCAGTTTCTGGAATTTCTCCGGGTTCTTGAGGAATTCCACCACTTCCCGCAGTTCTTCTTTGGCTTCTCTGGCTCCAGCCACGTCCGCGAACGTTACTTTTTTCTTAGGGTCTCCCGGTTTGAAGAACCTGGCTGTGGATTTACCGAAAGACATAGCCTGTGAATTGGCTTGTTGCGCTCGGCCGAACATGATCCATAAGAGGAAGCCGAGGAAAATCAGGGTAATCAGGGTTGGCAAAAGCGCCGCCCCCCATATTTCCCATGCTGATTTCTGCAAACGGCTTATGTTGAGAGCACTGATCTTCGCTTGGTCTACGCCATAATCTTCGCGCAGCGTGGCTTCCAGCGATGAATCAAAATCCTTGTATACAATCTGTTTTTCACCATTTTTGAGCAGGATATCAACTTCTTGCACGTCTTCCAAATTTTTTACTTCCAGCTTTTCCACCTGGTCGGAGGAAATCGCAGATGAAAGCTCATTTAAAGTCACTTCCTTAGGTGCTGTTTCCGAACTGCCCAATAAACTAAAAATTCCCGTCAGGAATATGAATAGTAAAACGATAGTAAGTAAGTTCTTAAAAAGACTGCCCTGTGGTGCGATATTAGAATTTTTCTTTGCCATAGTATTATGTTATTCCAGCTTAAATCTAAACAAGAGCGAGTGTGTCTCATGTATCTTATTTATAAAGGAATTATATCAGTCCAGTTCATTTTATGCAATAAAAAAGCCTCCCCTTACAGAGAGGAGTACATTTTTTCGTATTTTACATCAGTGTTGCACCGCTTATGGAGTCTATATAGTCGCCCATAAAGGAAGGTAGGACTAAAACGAGTATCAGTAGTGGCAGTACGAAGGCAATAATCGTAAAGAGCATAGAATAGAGGAAATATTTTCTCGTTTTCTCGGCCGAGGTGTGCGTTTTTTGCAGAAGCTCCTGGTTCTGCTTGAGAAGTTCGAGGATTTGTTCTTCGTTTGTCATGATATTGAGTAATTAGAGGTAGATTTATAAATATGTATTCTAAAAGTTCATTAACATCGTGTGTCATTCTGAGGTATTCCGAAGAATCTCGTTATCTTTAGCATAATGAGAAATACTTCGTTCCGTTTAGCTTATTATCTTGCCCGATTTGAGTGAACTGGGGATTGTTTCAGTCTCGATAAGAGTTGTTATCTTTAATATAGCTTTTCCCGCGTCATCTCAAATTAACTAAACCTGTTCCACAATCCAGTAATATGCAGCTTTTGGAGTCTCTTCTCTTCTTTCCGGGAGAGGGTCGGGGTGAGGGGGGTAAAAGCGAAAATGTTATGTTACGGATTATGTAAATTTGGCACTAGGCTTTACTAAGATTTCTCAATCGGAGTACTTCGTTTCGAAATGACACCCTCTTTTACTCATGGAACTGTGGATAATCGGGGGATAACTGTGTAAAACTCTGAATTGATGAGTTTTTTCGGTTAGACTTATCATTGCGGATAAGGCGAATACTCAGATTCTGCATATCGGATACGATAAATCGCTTATTCCCTTTATCCGATAAAGTAAACCCTATACCATATTGTGTTTAGGTCGGTATTGCAGCGCTTCCGCCACGTGCATGCTCTCAAGTTGCTCTTTTCCCTCCAAATCGGCAATAGTGCGGGCGACTTTGAGGATTTTGTAATACGAACGGGCGCTGAGATTGAATTGGCTGACCGCAGTTTTCAGTAAATTGATGGTCGCTTCATCGGTGGGGCAGAATTCTTTGACGATTTGCGAATTCATCTCGGAATTGGAGACAACGTCTTTGCCTTCAAAACGTTTTTTCTGGATCTGTCTGGCAGCTTCCACACGTTTTTGGATTATTTCCGAGGATTCTTCCAGCTCTTCGCCGGAAAGCTTGTCGAATTTGATCCGTGGCACCTCGATACATAGGTCAATGCGGTCCAGAAGTGGTCCGGAAATCTTTTTCTGGTATTTGATAATCTGTGAAGGAGAGCAGGAACAGTCGTGTTCGGGATCATTCAGATATCCGCACGGACAGGGGTTCATACTGGCAATCAGCGTGAATTGTGCTGGGAAAGTGAGTGTGCCTTGGGCGCGTGAAATGGTGACAATACCATCTTCCAGCGGCTGGCGGAGATTTTCGAGTATCGTGCGGGGAAACTCCGGCAATTCATCGAGAAATAGTACACCGCGGTGCGATAAACTGATTTCTCCCGGTTTCGGGAACGCTCCTCCTCCGACCAGAGCTGGCGCGCTCGCGCTGTGATGCGGGGTGCGGAAGGGGCGTGTAGTGATCAGTGGCTTGTTTCCGGGAAGAAGTCCTGCAATGCTGTAGATTTTCGTGACTTCCAGGGCCTCCTCTTTGGTCATTTCGGGGAGGATAGTCGGTACTGCGCGTGCCAGCAGTGTCTTGCCGGTACCAGGCGGCCCGCTCATCAGGACGTTGTGTCCTCCGGCGGCGGCGATTTCCAGCGCGCGCTTTACGTGTTCCTGTCCCTTGATGAAAGCCATATCGATCGAGTGTTTCGGTTTCTTATCCGAGGTGCCAATATCTATCGTTGTGGCAGGCTCAATCTTTTCGTTTCCGTCGAGGTAAGCGATGAGCTGCTGCAGACTTTCGATGGGTATGATTTCAATCCCCTCTACCAGTCCCGCCTCGAATTCGTCTACCTTTGGCACGAAAATTCTCTTGTATTTTTTGTTTTTGGCAAAAAGCGTGATAGGTAAGATACCGTTAGTGTGACGGAGCTTGCCGTTGAGTGCTAATTCTCCCACGAAGAGCGAGCCTGTAAGGTCAGCTTCAATCTGCCGGCCGGCGGCGAGTATGCCTACGGCGATTGGTAAATCATAGGCGGGGCCTTCTTTCTTGATATCCGCCGGGGCGAGATTGATCGTAGTCCGTGTTGCTGGGAAATTCGTGCCGCTATTTTTGATAGCCGATTTGACGCGCTCTTTCGATTCCTGCACAGCAGTATCAGGTAGCCCCACAACAATGACATTGAACAACCCCGGACTGATATCTATCTCTACTTCCACCTCTTCGCAATCCAAACCGATCACCGCACAAGAGTTGATCTTGGAAAGCATAACTTTGAAATTAGAAGTTAAATTTAGTATAACATCTAGAAAATTGTAGTCTTATTTGTTTCCACTATGACATATAACTAGCGGTTTGTGAAATATAGAATTAAGGCAGAGCATTTTGAAGTAAATAGACAAAAAAAGATAGCAGAATAACTTGATTGTTTTTTTTCTGCTATTCTGAATTTTTTACGGAAGGTTTTCTCTTCCATAGAAGGCGAATATATTTTTTATGGGCGAGGTTACATGCATTTTGTTCATCCGTTCATCTTCTAGTGTTAATCTCCCATAACATAAATCTAGAAAGGTTGGGTACAATCTATTTCCTACTCCCATTTCTCCCTTGTTGCCCTTGATTTTTTCAACCTTAAATAATTTTTTGTCAGGTTTATACTCGATTAAGTATATGGAATCCTCTGTTTCTATCATGAAGGATTTTACTTCTGTCATAAGTCCCATCTTATGGTCGGAGATTACTAATATCGGTTCAGCTCCCGCCACAAGGCGCGATCCATACGGGGATATTCCCAGGGATTCGCCTCGATAAACATTACCTCTCCCCGGTCCTTTTGTCGTAGTAACAACAAAGGCTTCACGTTCGTGTACTATACTATGTTCCGTAGAAGCAGTCCTTACTATTATTGCGCATTCTCTATAGTCTCTTTTATGGATTCCTTCCATCTTAAACCCTCTTTTTGTTTATTTGATTAATCCTGTAAAGTATGTAGATGATAGTATAAGTCGATATATCCGTCAATAGTACACCCTTTTCTATACTGAAGTGCAATTTATTTTATCGCGCGTATAACATGACCGAGAGCACATACAAAAGTGCGATATGAGCAGGATAAAAGATATAGAAAAAGTATTTATATCCCTCACCCTTTTTGCCGTTATAGAGTATTATAAAAAATACGGCGAAAGTCATCATCCATCGGATGCTCTCATCATTCGCCCAGACCATCAGACATAGTGCGACGAAGCAGGCGGCTTGTGCGGGTCTGCTTTGTCTGGTGTAGTACAGCATAATACCGAGGAAAATATAAAACCATCCTCCTTCTGCAAATAGTGTCAGAGGTATTATAGTTATCAGAAGGATGGAATATGAGAGAAGGTGTCTTATCTCTTTTTTGTGGGCTTTTATCTGGTCGATACAGTATACGGACAAAACTGTGAGCAATATCGATCCAAAGATGTTATTTTGTATCACGAAGCCATCCGGACGAGGGAAGGCAAACATCAGGTAATATCTTAATGCTTCCATAAGTAAGTAAAACGCAAAAAGGCGAAGTATATATTTTTTACGGTCATGGGTATAATAAAAACCTTCGGCGGTGCAGAATATAAATAGTGGAAGCGATAATCTGCCCAGCATCGTAAGTAAAACAGGGGCCGATCTGGTGTATGCAAAAAACTCATAAATATGGTCCAAAAACATAAGCGCCAGCGCAATCATTTTCAGCTGGGTAGTCGTAAAATATTTTTTTATGGTAATCATCTTGTTAGTTGTTTTTTTATCAGGAAATTTGATTCCCCTCTCGAGAGGGGTGGCGCGGAGCGACGGGGTGTGTGGGAACGATATATTTCAATATAGTATTATTCTACACATTTTCTCTAAAAGAGTCACTATGTTCCTCTGTCCATCTTTTAATCGCTTCCACCACCCCTTCCATATTTCTCTTAACCTCAATATCTTGAAATCTCAAAAATCTGACTCCGAACTTTTCCAGATCCTTTTGTCTTTCTATATCACAATAATATTTCTCATCGTGGCTGACTCCGTCGATTTCAATTGCTAACATTAACTCTTCACAAAAGAAGTCAACGATATAATTTCCGATAAGCTTTTGCCTATGAAAATCATATCCTTCCATTCTTTTGCTTTTCAAATGTTCCCACAATAGGACTTCCGACAAAGTGCTGTGATTCCTCAAATTCTTTGCGAGCTGTTTCAGTTTGGGATTGTATGGAATTATCTTACGCATAAATAATGTTTTTAACACACCCCACGCAAACGATATGGCTAAAGCCACATCGGCGCCACCCCTCTCAAGAGGGGAATATGAATGTGGCTATTTTAGGCAAAAGAAAGGCGAGAAGGACTGACACAATCGTGATAATAATAGCGTCAGTATTTCTCTGTAAGAAACCATGTTTAGCATCTTTATCTTTTAAATATATGGTTGAATAATTTTTAGATTTTAAATTATAATACCAACGAATCCAAATAATAGAAACTAAGACTAATAGAATTCTTATTTCTAACAATTTTATAGGAATAGCCAAATAAATTAAATTAAGCATTAAACAAACTAGCCATAAATTTCCAAAATATTTTATTGCAATTGTTTTTTTACTGACGATTTTTTTTATTTTTTCTACAATTCCTATAGATACCACATCGTTGTAATAGGAGATATCGCTAAACGCTCTCGTGAATTGTAGCTTTATAAAGGGAGTAGTTGATTCAAAAGATGCGCTATGTAGTTTTGTTATTTTCTTTTTACTTAATTCCTCAATTAGCTCTTCTATAGAGTCAGAGGATAGCTCGTTCTCCAATTGTCTGTCTGCTACTGTTATTAGATAGCTCTTGCAATTTTCTTTAAAGAGTTCTTCTATCTCTTTAAGATTTTCTGGATATAGAACTGTACTGTTGAAATCAAGCCTTATATACTTAGATTTTTTTCCATTGTTTTAAATATAATTATAGATTTACTATGCCATATAAATTATATTTTGTTAAATAAAAAAACGGGATTATCTCTATCTTGTTTCTTGTATTTTGTGTTAAGAATCCCCTCTTGAGAGGGGTGGCGCTGGAAGCGACGGGGTGTGTGGGGACGGTCTGCGAATCAACACTCCAAATTCTATGTAGCAATAAGAATCTATTGGATGTAAATCATTGGCTATTTGCCGATTCAACGTACCTCTCGCAACGTCATGGCTATTCCCCTCTAGGGGGGGCGGATTAAAATATACCACAGGAAGTGCCGGTGGGTCAGCGCGCACGGGGTGCCACTTTCCAAATTGAATCTACCCCTTGACAGAAATGGATTATTCTGCTAAAATATGAGGTCATATAAAATATTGTATTCAATCAAAATTAAAACTCATAGGGAGGAAAAGTAGTGTCTTTAAATCAGGTGATACTCGCTGTTATGAGCATTGCTACTGCAGTAATCATAATGTATATGCTGAAGGCGGAAGTCTTGAGCAAAAAATTGAAATCTCGGATACTGAAAAATGAGATATCAGTGGAAGAGATCAGCACAAAGGCGTCTATGGTAGCAACATGTTATTTAAGAGCTAATATATTTGTGCTCGTTGTTGCTATTTTAGCTGGAGCGCTTCAATCCGTATAAATATAAGAGAGGGACATGGTAAAAAAGATATCAAATATTTTATATGATTATTACGGTGCTATAAAAGCCAAATTCGATATGTTTCTCTTAAGCGGACAATATTCCCAGGAGAAATACAAATCTGAATTTGGCTTATTTTTATTGGCACAATTTCACATCCACCACATTCATCTGTAGTTCCCTATTCCCATTCCATTCGTTAACTTCCAGCTGGAAAACCACATCCACTTTATCTCCCCAACGCAGTCCCGTCTCACGCTCCGGCATGTGGTCCAGCATATGTCCCAGGCGAAAACCGATAGC
>Ga0265294_10010001_pt1 | contig 10857 bp, 13 predicted proteins | sample MunlanPumphouse3_FD_192504 | JGI IMG/M metagenome (GOLD analysis project Ga0265294, IMG submission 192504) | Groundwater microbial communities from a municipal landfill in Southern Ontario, Canada - Pumphouse #3 | ecosystem: Environmental > Aquatic > Deep subsurface > Groundwater | place...
CTTATCTTCAAGGGATATGGATTGCCATGGCATTGGATGAATGTGTCAGAGCCGTGGTGTTTCTCATTCGTTGGAAAAAAGGAAAATGGAAAACCCTCTGCACCTCTCTGGTTCAATAGACAGGAGCCTTTCTTTCGAGTACATTTGCTCGTATGAAGATTACCTATATCCATCACAGTTGTTTTGTTGTAGAAGCGATTAACTGCACCATATTGTTTGATTACTACAAGGGGAAACTTCCCTCGTTCAGAGAGGACAAGCCCCTTTATGTGCTTTCCAGTCATCGGCATCCAGATCATTTCTCAGATAAGATTTTTCTTCTTGGCGATCAATACAAGGATGTATTCTATATCCTTTCCTCAGACATCGACAATAACAAGCGCGTTCCTGAGCGGTTTAGAAAAGTAACCACGTTCATGCATCCTGGGCAGGAGATGAAGTTTGGTCGTTTCTGGGTCAACTGCTACAAGAGTACTGATGAGGGAGTGGCTTTTGCCATCGATGTGTTCGGCACTTCCTTCTATCATGCAGGAGACCTAAACGACTGGTATTGGGAAGGGGAAAGCCAAGAGGATAATATAGCAATGCAACGTCGCTATCTCAAAGAAGTAAGCCTGTTGGATGATCATTTCGATGTTGCCTTTGTTCCCGTGGATCCAAGACTCGGCAAGTACTACAGCCTGGGGGCGAAGGAATTCTTGGACCATTGCAGTGTTGACCATCTGTTCCCCATGCATTTCTGGGATGATTTTAGTGTTTGCAAGAAATTGCAGGATGAACTTGGAAGACCAGTTGAACAGATAGAATATAAAAATCAGGAATTTGAGGTAGAATAAATGAATTTTCGTTTTGACCACAATAATATCAATGTAATGGATTTAGACAAATCCATCGCTTTCTATGAAAAGGCGCTGGATTTGAAAGAGATCCGCAGGAAGAACGCTGCGGATGGCAGTTATATCATTGTTTTTCTAGGAGATGGGCAGACCGACCACAAGCTTGAGCTGACATGGCTTCGTGACTGGAAGAAAGACCATTATGATTTAGGGGATGATGAATTTCATATTGCCTTTGTGACTGATGACTATCCCTCTGCTCATGAACTGCACAAGCAGATGGGGTGTATCTGTTACGAGAACACGGCCATGGGTATTTATTTCATCAGCGATCCTGATGAATACTGGATTGAGATTGTGCCAGCAAAGAGGTAACCATGAAGTTTGAGACCGAACGCCTTGTTTTGCGTCCCTGGGAAGATGTGGATGCCCCTGTCTTGTACAAGTATGCCAGAAATCCCCATATCGGTCCCATTGCAGGCTGGCCACCCCATACCAGTGAGGAAAACAGTCTGGAAATCATCCATATAGTGCTTTCCAAGCCGGAGACCTATGCTGTGGTGTTGAAGGAAACTGGTGAACCCATCGGCAGTGTCGGCCTCATGTTCAGCCCGGAGGGAAGCGCTCCGATGAAAGAGAAGGAAGCAGAGATCGGCTATTGGGTTGGCGAACCGTATTGGGGGAGGGGATTGATCCCTGAGGCAGTCCGGGAACTCCAACGGCATGGTTTTGAGGACCTTGGATGCAATGCTCTGTGGTGTGGGTACTATGAGGGGAACAGCAAATCAAAACGGGTGCAGGAGAAATGTGGGTTCAACTATCACCATACCCAAGTGGATAAGCCGACTCCCATGGGAGACAAGAGGACGGAACATTTTACCTATCTGACCAAGAAAGAATGGGAATCTAAGAACCAAAATATCGGCCATTGACAATTCAGTTGCACTGACATGTCGTGGTTGGTTTCTTTTTCTTTGAATGGAAAAAGAAATTGAAGACAAGGAAAAAGTAAACCTATTATCCTACTGAGCAATAATAAAGGTCCCTACAGTATGCTGCTCCACACTATTTCCTTGTCCTATATACTGGGTGATGGTTGCTTCTTTTGTAGTACTGTTATAGGAAAGGGTGTACCAATTGGGAGGTTGCTCGATGGTGATGTTCTTGCCGTTCAGGGGCCCGATATCCACTTCATGGCAAGTATCACTATAGGTAACGGTATCCATCAAGAGATGACGATGTCCTGCCAAATAGAGATTGACATTGTTCTCTTTCATAAGAGCAAGGAGAAGCTTTCTTTCATCACTATCCGAAAGGCACAGATAATAATAGTTGACATCCTGCCCGGCTAAAGGCATGTGGGTTAGAAAGAATTTTGGATTGCCATCTTGCTTGAGAGCTTGCTTGAGCTTATCCAGCTGGGCTTTTCCAAAACATCGAAAACTGCTGTCAAGCAGATAGAAACTGATACCACCGATTATCACTTTCTGATAGACCTTGCCAAAAGTCGAGAGAAACAGATTCCGCCCGTTTTTCCGTACATCATGATTACCTGCTGTCACGTAGACAGAGGAATTCATTCCCCCGTATTTTGAAAGAGCGCTTGCATATTGCTCACTTGTCGCATCATTGGTGATATCTCCCAAAAGAAATGCGGCCTGGAATGGGGAGGAGGACTTAAGCCAATTGGTGAGCTGGGTGTAATAATCGGTATATACCGATTTAACCCTTCCTTCATGAGTATCCGAGATGAGCAAGATTAAGAAGTCTCCGGCATCTGAAATTACCGTACCGCTGAAATCACTTGCCGTGCCTAAGGCATCCTCTTGGCTAAGGAGATTCAGCGAACAGGAGGCAAGCAGGATGGATAGGAGAACAAGGAGACAGGATAGCCTTTTCATTTTATTTTCCAAAGTCCTCCAACCAACCCCTCGACCATGGTGATATGGAATTTCTCATTCGGCGCCAAATCCGCATAGCGCATACGAAGTTGGACTCCCAATCCGAAATGATCAAGGACCATATAGTTTCCTTCGAGCGTTACAAAAGGAACCAGGGATTCATAGGAATACCAAAACAGTGTGCTTGAATCATACAGCAAGGCCACTGAGGCTCTTCCCAGGAATGCTCTCACCCACCCATGGAAGGCGAATACCAGATTGGTCAGAGGGGAGGACGTGGAGGCAAGGTTTGCCATCTCTCCTTGTGCTCCGGCAAGGAACCCCAATTCCCAGTGCTCTTTATGACTGTGCAGACCGATTGTAGCTTCCAAGCCACTGGTTAATCCTTCCTGTCCATAGATGGTGGTATGGGCTTTTGCCTGATAGATGAAGTTTCTTCCAATCTTGCCGGTATACCCAAGAGCTAATGAGTTTTGAGGATAAAAAAGACGATATCCAACTTGAAAACCCCTGTCCTGCCATTCCAAAGAGAAGCTGGAGCATTGTAAGTTTGTGGAAGTCTCACAGTACCCGCTCCACAAAGAAAGGCCCTGGCTTGCAAAAAGAGGAATACAGCAAGCAAGGAGAATGATGACATCAAGGATCCGATAATGTCTCAAAGATACCCTTCACTTTGTTCTTGACGACATTGTCCCAGAGGAAAATCCTGCCGCTCATGGCGATATAAACCCCTTTGGGAAGTATCTGCACAGCGGAAACAGCACACCCAAGGTTGAACACCGCATCGCTGAAATCCAAGGAGTAAGGGATCATCGCACCTGTGAATACAATGACATGGTCGTCCTCCGGAGGCAGAAACTTCGCCACCAAGGAGGCTGTCTTCACCATGGTGTCGGTACCATGAACGATTATGACTTTTCTTTCCGCGCTTGTTTTGATTGCGTTGGCAATCTCAAGGCGTTGCTCCTCCGTCATGAAAAGACTATCAACGGCGAGAGGCCCTTCCAATGTTACTGAGAGAGAGCATCTGCTTTGATTAAGGATTTTGGGTAATTGGGATTCTCTGAAGGTAAGCTCGCCTTTGATGGCGTCGTATTGCTTGTCGAAGGTCCCTCCGGTTGTAATAATACGTAGTTCTTGTGCCATGCAAGTAGTATATTCTTGTTGCTTGGCGATTGGAATAGTTAGCGAGAGCTAAACTATACAAATTTGTCTCCTTATGGTATGCTTATGGATAATATTGTAATGTTGATAAGGAACTCCAATGTCACAATTACTTGAAAGACTTCGCGATTGGGGCGCTGATGTGGATGATGGCATGCAGCGTATATATGCTGATGAGGAGTTCTATACAAAATGTCTGAATATTTTTAAAACCGATGAGAATTTCCAAAAGCTGGATATTGCTCTGCTAGCGAGAAACTACAATGACGCATTCACTGCTGCTCATACGTTAAAAGGGGTATCAGGCAATCTTTCCCTTGATCCATTATATAAAAGCCTTTGTGTTTTGACTGAGAAACTAAGGGCAAAGGATTATTCCAATCTTGATTCTTCCTGTTCCGAGGTGAAGCGAAAAGAGATGGAATTCTTGAAGATAATGAATTTTGAAGGGTAGGTATGGAAAAAACAACAATACTTATTATTGATGACAGTACTATAAATCGTAATATCCTTCACAATGTATTGAAATCAAAATATGAGGTTGTCGAGGCGGAGAATGGCCAGGTGGCCTTTGATATCCTTAATAGTGGCGCGTATTCAATAAGCGCCTTGTTGCTGGATCTTTCCATGCCTGTCATGGATGGATATTCCTTCCTGAAGATTTTTCGCGCTAATCCAGGATTTTCTTCCATCCCGGTGATAGTCATCACAGGGGATGATTCCACCGAAGCCGAGGTCCAGGCTCTGAAACTCGGGGCGAATGATTTCATCCCCAAGCCTTTTTCCGCAGTTATTGTCTGCCAGCGTGTGGCCAATCATGTTGAGTTTTCCCGTTTGCGCGAGCAGAAGGAGATTTATGAGATCGACCCGGTGACTGGCATCTATAGCGAACGTGCCTTCTTCTTGGAATCCACCCTGTTCCTTAGGGATTGCAAGACTTCCTTGCAACTGTTCTATATAGGAATCAACAGTTTTTCTTTCATTCGTAATCAGTTTGGAATCAACACTGGTAATAAGATACTTTGCTGCATCGCCCAAATCTTAAGGACCATGATCAAGGAAGGGGTTTTCGGCCGTCTTGCCGATGATGGTTTTGCCGTCTGCTTACCAAGAGGCTCTCTTAAGGTGGAAGAACTCTATGATGCCATGGACAAAGGTCTTTCAAAACTTGGGCTGTCCTATGATATCTATATTCATTTTGGTATCTATTTCATCAACGACCCTACCAAGAACATGAGGGATATGTTGTACAAGGCCGAGCTTGCCGAGAATTCCATCAGGGACAGTTTTGTTGAGAAATTCGCCTATTATGACCAGAAGATTCGTGATCAGCTGGCAAAAGAGCAAGAGATCTTTGGTTCCATGCAGACAGCTCTTGATGAAGAGCAGTTTGTGGTTCATTTCCAACCTGTATACAATCTTGATTCCCATGTCCCGGTGTCTGCCGAGGCTCTGGTGCGCTGGAACCATCCGGTCAAAGGCTGGATGTATCCAAGCGACTTCATCCCTGTGTTTGAAAAAACAGGATTCATCTCCAATATGGATTGCTATGTCTGGGAAAAAGCATGCCAGGTCTTGTCGACGCCATTCTTTCGAGATAACAACCTTTCTTTATCGGTGAATATCTCACGGACTGATTTCTATCAAATTGATGTATGCGGCAAACTTTGTGCTCTTGTGGAGAAGTACGATCTTGAACCTAAATCCCTCAAGTTGGAGATTACCGAAGGCGCCTATTCCCAGCAACCTCTGAAACTCCTAGCCGTGATGGAACGGTTGAGGGGAAAGGGTTTCTTGATCATGATGGATGATTTCGGCAGTGGATATAGCTCCTTGAATCTGCTCAAGGATTTTCCTATCGACTATTTGAAGATAGATATGAAGTTCTTTGAGAATGCCCAGGGAAATCAGAAAAGGTCCGACAGTATCGTCTCCAGTATCATTCAGATGGCCCAGAGAATCCAAATCACCGTGGTGGCTGAAGGGGTGGAGACCGAGGAGCAGGTCAAGTTCCTCGACTCCTTGGGCTGTAAGTTGATTCAGGGCTACTACTTCTCAAAGCCAGTTGCCCTTGAGGAATTTACAAAGAAGATTGGGAAAAAAATTCTTGTGTATCAGTCAGGTAGCGAGAGAATTCAAAGGGAAATGAGCTACTGGGAAACTTTTTGGAATCTTTCAGGTGAGGGTGTATCCTTTTTCTCTGATCTCTTTGGTGCTTTTGGTGTGTTCAGGCTTTCTCCTGATGGAAAGAATTTTGATGTGAAGAGTTGCAATCCAATAGCCAAGAAACTGTTTGGGGAAGATGGCGGGCGTTTCCTCTTTGAGATGAATTATGAAGCGATGGATAGAGGTTGTGACAAAGCCAGAAGCGAGCATCAACTGACCACCGTCTCTTTATTAAACAATGGTGTTCCTGTCTGCGTTGTGCTGAAATTTATCACCGACGATGATGACAATTCCTTCCTGTTCAGTTTTATGGCTCATCGTTTCTAGGAATTGGCTTTGATAAACCTCTCACAAATCTCATTGATCAGGTCAGGACGAGCGATGCCTTCCCTCCAATCCTTGTCGATGCCTTCCATGCCGTAGGCAAGTCCAGCCAGACCACCTGAGACTGAAGCTGTGGTATCAGTATCATCCCCAAGATTCACTGCTTTGAGAATACAATCATGGTAATTGCTTGTGTTGAGCAAACACCAAAGAGAAGCTTCCAAGGTATCAATTACATAGCCTGAACTGTTGATCTCATTTTCCTTGAGAGTCTTGAAATCTTGCGAGAAGATACGATGGAAATGAGCATATTCGCTCTTGTCTTTGCAGTAATCCTGAGCCTGGGCTAATCCATCCTTGATGGATTGTTTCAATGGCTTTCCTTCAAGAAGCTGCAAAGCAATGGTCACGTAGATACAACAGGCCATCTTGCTGCGTAGGTGTCCATGGGTCAGGGACGACACATCCGAGGTTATTTCCATTGCCTGTCCAAAGGTTATTTTCTGTGCTTTGATAAACATTGCCAGAGGAAGAATCCTCATGAGCGAGCCATTGCCATTATTGTACTCGGTGGTTCCTCCGCATTGGAGGATGGGAACATCATGGATGTAATTGTCTATCGCCTCATCCGTGGCCATCCCTACGTCAAATATCCTGCCATAGGGGGTGTACATGCCAAGTTCTTCCCAACTTCGGAATTTGTCCATGATGTCCAGATAGTCAAGACCATTGCTCAGACTGTCCAGAAGACACAATGCGAGGGAAGTGTCGTCAGACCAAGTACCTGGTTTTTGATAATGCGTGCCAAAACCTGTCATGCCGGTTATAGGATTGACTCGGAGCTCTTCTCTTGATTTGAACTCTGCGGGGACTCCAATTGCATCACCGATGCAGAGCCCATAGATACCATTGTAGACAGATTCTCGAAACATACATTCAATCATACCAGTTTGACTAAGAAAGAAAAAGGGTTACGTATCACTCCATCTACTAATTCCTTGGTAGGAGGAGACAATTTTATACAATCTGGCAGGCCAGTCATTTTTTGAGATTGTTTGCTCTATGTCCACATGATCGCTGTCCAGGTTTACCACCTTGATATCCACCTGGGAATTATCATCGCTGTTGAAGCAAACTGACATGGCTGTATTGGGATTGATAAAGAAGGAGCAACCATCGACCTCCTCCGTTATGACGAAATGTTTCACATTGAGGGTGTCGGAAATAGGAACAGGCATATTTGCATTTTCCAAGACAGGGGAATATCCAATGAAATCCTTATCACTAATCATGCGAAAATCCAATTTCGCGGGCATTTGAGGAAATAGGGTAGTGAGGAACTGCCGTACTATCCTGACCATTTCTTAAACCTCCTGAAGAAACAGTATGATAATTAATGTACTAATTAGTATAACATTCCCCATAAGGCTTGCAAGAGGATGGCGAAGGGAACCTGAAGACAGGATCTGCTCGTTCTCTCCTCGATAAAGGGAAAACGCGAAAGTGTGTGCAACCAGATGGTTCTTGGGTGCGCACACTTTGGGTGATTCTTTAGGAAAGGAAAAATTGCTGGTATAGCTGGTATGTACTGATCAGATCAAATTTTGAGCTCAGCTCGAAAGGTGAGTGCATCGAGAGAAGACAAGGACCAGCATCGACACAGTCCAGCCCGTAGCGGGACAGGAAAGGAGCAATGGTCCCCCCTCCTCCAATTCCAAGTTTTGCCAAGGCGCCGGTCTGCCAGGAGATGTTGTTCTCCGCGAGGATGGTCCTTATGACCTGCATGTATTCGGCGCGGGCCTCGTTTGCCCTGAACTTGCCTGATCCCGCGGCTCCTGCCTTCTCTATTACAATCCCTTTGCCGAGACAGGCATGATTCGTTGCATCGAACTTATCAGGGAAATTCGGATCAAACGCGGTAGTGACATCCGCAGAGAGCGCTTCAGCCTGTTCCAGCAGATTATCGGCATCGTACGGTGCCTTGAACAAGGAACAATACCTACGAGCGAAGTTCCTCAGAGCAAAGCTTTGGGCGGAGGTATCTCCTGTGGAAGCCACCTCCTCCTTGTCCACAAAGAAGCAGACGGCGGTTTTCTTGGGTTCCTTGCATCCAAGAAGCGCTTGTAACGAGGTAAAGGCGCAAATCCGATCGTCTTGTCCATAGGCTCCGATGAGTGCTTTGTCAAATCCCACATCCATGGGCTCGTTGTGGGGAAGCAGGCAGAGATCGGCACAAGCGAAGTCATCCTTTTCAATTCCATAGGTTTCTTTCAGCAACGCAAGGATTTTCTCTCCAATGGAGACCTGCTTGTCATTTCCATCCAGACAACCACCGATTGCATTCAGTTGGGCCACATTGAATCCTTCCTCCATCGGTTGCTTCATCTGGTCCCGGGCTACATGGGGAGGAATATCTGAGATTGAGAACACAGGGCTGTCCAGGGAGATATCCACCTCTTTCCCGTTTCTGAGGAATATGATTCCATGGAGTTCCAAAGGGGTGTTCACCCATTGGTAGGGCTTTATCATCCCGTAATCGTGCAAGGAGATCATCAGCATGTTTTCCTTGTCGTAGAAAGGGTTGCATTTCAAGTCAAGCTTGGGTGAATCAATATGGCTTCCGATGATGCGAAGCTTCTGCGGTTGCGCTCCGACCACTGCTGCGAGAACGGTTTTCCCCTTGATGACGGTATAAAACCGGTTTCCCGTTTTAGGCTGTCCCATTGTTGCCAAATCGACAAATCCATCCGCTTGTAGTTGTTGGACTATTGTGTTTGAACAAAGTCGTTCGGTCTTTGACTCATGAAGGAATTCTTTATACATATTGACAAATTTTTCTGTATCCATTGTAAAGCTCCTGCAAATCTTTGATGCTATCGTAAAAGTAGACACAAAGAGGTGAAAAAAAGTCTGTCACCAGATGCTTAAAAGATGGACTTCACCAACGGAAAGGAGTCTACTTGAACCATGGGAAAACATTACAATCCATTAGAGAAAGAGTTCCTCATACACCAGTATAAAAGCAACACGAACATCAAGATGAAAGATTTTTGTGAGGTTCACGGGATATCGACCGGTGCATTCAAACACTGGCTCTCCCAGTATATGGAAGGCGGTCTTGAGGGACTGAATAGAGCGGATGCTCGCAGCCCCGATGTCCTCCCTGAAGGCATTGAGCGCACTGAAGAGAGCTACAAGCGGGAGATTCTCAAGCTGAGAATTGAGATCGAGCGGCTAAAAAAAAATTATACTGTCCGGATGAATGCGGCTGGGGAAAAGGAGTACATTCGTTTAAGGGAGAAGACTACGAAATAGTTGAGCTTCTCAGCCGGGATTATCCCATCAAGGATCTCTGCCTGCTGATGGGAGTGAGCAGATCCGGGTTCTACAAGTGGAAGAACCGGGATACATCAGATCACAGGGTGCATCGAGACAGCATCATAGCGGCCGTAGAACAGATCCACAAGGAGCATGCTACGCATGGCTACCGCTGGGTTGCAGCCTTCATCCGCATCAACTATACATTTGGCTGCAGTGACAGTTATGCATATAAGATTTTTCGCTTCCTAGGAATCAAATCAGAAACGAAACACCAGGTCCATCACCAACGAAGGAAGGTGAAAGACAAGTATCCGAACCTCATCTACTCCACATGGGATACGGTGGACAGGCCGAGACAGGTTATCGTATCCGACATGACGACATTCCATATCTGGTACTTCTATATCGAGGTCACCTTCTATTTTGATGTATTCACCAAACAGATTCTCACCTGGAAGATGGCTGAACGAAGAGGAGCCAGGGATCAGTATATCGAGGGGCTCAAAGATATTGTCGACATGCTCAAAGGTTGCTGTGAACCAGTAATACTCCACACGGATCAAGGGTCTGTGTACGCATCCATGGCGTACAACGAACTCATACAGGATTCCGTGATCGTACGGTCTATGTCGCGGGCTGGCAAGCCTACTGACAATCCTGTCAATGAGGCCTTGAATGGATGGATCAAGGAAGAATTGTATATGGACTTCAAGCTCGATGCATGCCACCGAAAGGAGGAAATTCTAGCTGTCATTACCCGCTACGTTGCATTCTATAACGCACAACGTCCCTGCTATGCCATCGGCTACGATACCCCCGACAACTATTACCGCCGGTTCAAGCGAGGCGAGTTACCAGCCAATGACACTTTCAAGGGCAGAATTCTCTCAGAAACTCCCAAATTTGTACAGAAAAAGAAGGTGGGACCTACTCGAGTTGAGATTCGGCTGGAAGGTACAGTGTAAAAGCTTGCAGATGGATACATTACAGGATGGTGTCTACTTCGAGAAACCTAAGTTGTGGGAAAATGTATGCTGCGTCTACTTTTGGAAAAACAAAACAAGATAAAGAACTGGATATGTCTACTTTCAAAAACGAGAAATTAAATTAAATACTTTTAGTGTCTATTTTTCTTGACAGCTACA
>Ga0265294_10010003_pt1 | contig 10856 bp, 9 predicted proteins | sample MunlanPumphouse3_FD_192504 | JGI IMG/M metagenome (GOLD analysis project Ga0265294, IMG submission 192504) | Groundwater microbial communities from a municipal landfill in Southern Ontario, Canada - Pumphouse #3 | ecosystem: Environmental > Aquatic > Deep subsurface > Groundwater | place...
AGCTCTATTGAAGTCCGAATCGCTTAAGGAGTAAATCATGGCTAACGTGATTAGTAATACATTTAAAGGGATGTTGTTGAAAGGTCAGATGACTTTATCTGACTCGTATAAGATTATTCTTATGCAGGATGGCTTCACTTTCGACAACACGACGGATTTTGCTTATGCGAATGTCTCAGCAAGTGAGCTTGTAACAGCATATGGCTATACTGCTGGAGGAATTGCCTTGACAGGAATTACTGTAACAGTTACTCAGGGCTCGAATCTTGCAAAGCTTGCTTGGACAAACGCGCAGTTTAGCGCAAGTGGTGGAGCACTGATTACATCTGGAGCAATCATTTACAACGACTCGACAGATACGGGCAGCGGAGATGATTACACAGATGCGATAGTGATGTATATTGATGCTGGAGGGACGTTGACAGCTACAGATGGTACGCCCCTAGTTATTCATGATATTTACTTAACAATTACTTAAAGGAGAAAAAGATGAGATACAGTCTTGGAGTAAGAACTACGAATGCTACGGACGCAGAGTGCGCGTGGGAAATTATCACTGGAGCGACGCCGGGGAGGGTAAGACTTGTTGAGCTGGGGATTTTCCTTGTGGAAGCAACAGCGACAACGATTGGGCTAGGGAGGCCGCAGGCTGTAGGTATTACTCCTACAAATCCTGTCGACTTTCTTCCTGAGGATCCGAATAATGTACTGGCTAGTGGTGTCGTTCAGTCCGCGCTGGCATGGGGAACAAAGCCGACTATTCCGACAGCTTTCCTGCGTCGAATTGCCCTACCCGCAGTAATTGGAACTGGTGTGATTTGGACGTTTCCTGAGGGGATTGTGATTCCTGTGAGCTCAAGCATTATTCTCTGGAATCTTGCCACGAACAGTGTTCTTGACGCTTATGCTGTTGTTGAAATTTAACGAGATGTGTCAAAAATTGACACGTCGGGCTGAGTTGATTTGAGGATAATGGAATGACTTTAAAGATTCCGTCAACAACATATGAGGGGATTGCGCAAGCGCAGTCAGTTGCGCTGACTCCTTCCTTTATTAAAAGTCAGTTTCTCTATGTCATCCTTCCAGATGCAAATGCTGGAATGACTTCAGATGTATCTGGTTGGATGGGGAAGCTTCCGGCGGAGAGAAATCCTGCGCTTGATATTACTTTTGACTGTGGGATGCTTGACAGTGCGAAGAATAACCACTTTTTCAATCTTGCTGCAAGTATGGAAGGTGAGTGGATTAGTGTCAATGTTGCTGCGAGTCCGCTTGTAATTACGCTTAGCCAACACGGAAGCATGAGGCAAGGTATTCATGTAAGTGGTCTACTTACACTGACACTTAGTCTGCTTCCTTCTGATACGTATATTCCATTTGCTGAGGTAGTCAAAGCTAACTGGGTTAAGTGGTCGGATATTGGATACCTTGATTTTACGGTTGGTAAGGATAATGTCGCGGGGGAAAGACCTCTTGATTGGAAGGGGTTTGTTTACTGTATAAAGAAGCTTGGAACAAAGATAGCTGTCTACGGAGAAAATGGAGTTTCTTTCCTAGTCCCCGCCGGCCCAGTCTTTGGAATGGAGACAATTTACAGAATTGGCCTTAAGGGAAAACACGCTGTCTGCGGAGATAATGCAAAACACTTCTTTGTAGACAATGAAGGAAAGCTGTGGAAGGTCTCAAGCAACTTACAAAAGCTTGGATACTCGGAGTATCTGAGCGAACTGAATGAAAGTATTGTGCTTTCGTATGATGAAGAAAGAAATCTTGTCTACATCTGCGATGGGAATTTAGGCTATATTTACAACGCGGAGTCTGGAAGTTTTGGTGAGGGCCCTGAGAATATCACAGGGATTGGGTATAGGTCAGGAACAGAGTATGTCGCGGCGAGTTCAGCAATCACAACTGCTCCGTTTGAGATTTGCACAGATATTTTTGATCTTGGCTCGAGAGCGGGGAAGACAATCTTTTCAATTGAGCTCGGAACAGACTTGTCTGTTGCATTGAGTATTGCCGTAGACTGGAGAAGAGATAAGTCAAGTGAATTTACTCAGACTCCTTGGTACACAGTTTCTGCTCATGGTAGAGCTATCGTGATTGCTTATGGAAGAGAGTTTAGGTTTAGAGTAAAAGCAGCAAGCTACGAAAGTTTCGAGCTTGACTATATTAAAGTGAATGGAGTTGCTGATGCTTACTGAGAATTTTATGTATAGAGTTCCCGCACCGCAGATTCCTATGTTCTGGGATGCGATTAAGTTTGCGTGTAGTAAAGCTGATAACATAGGCGAAGATCTTTATTCTGCTTACTTTAATGAGCTTCTTCAAGCTTTGCTGAGTGATAAGGCTCAGTGTTTTGTTGTCCTGAGTAATGAAAGGGTTTTGCAAAGAGTTATAGTCACAAGAATTGTTCAGGACAAGCTGCGTGGGGATAGTGAGCTGATGATTCAGTGCATGTACTCCATTACTAAAGCAAGCTACGAAGATGTACAGAAGCATTTTGCGCTTGCTGTGTCGACTGCAAAGAGTCTTGGTTGTAAAAGACTGACGTGGAAGTCAAGTAATCCAAGGATTTGGGAATGGGCTGAGATGGTAGGATGCTTTGACCAGACCAGAATATTCTCGTTTAACGTAGGAGGTAATTAAAATGGGTGGAGGCGGCGGAAGTAGTTCAAATCCTTATACGTGGACTGAAATAAGGTACGCACCTTATATAGAGGAAAGACATTATAACTTTCTGTATTCTGTTTACTCCGCACGGGTAGGAGCAATTTCAAATTCTCCATTCTCAGCGTATACTGACATTGAAGTTGATGATGCTTTCTTCGGCGCGGGATATACAATCTCCAGCTTTCCAAGTCTTTATGATATGTATGGAAAGTTTATGGCGGGGCTGGATATCGAAGCTCTTTGGACTCAGGAATACAATGATACGATTGATTCTCCTGTTGTTAGTAGCTTAATTGCTGCCGAAGGAGATCTGATTGACGACGAGATTGAGCAGACTTCTTTGCCGAGGCTTCAAACTGGAATGAGAGATTTAAATGCTGTGATGAGTAGTAGCTTTGTTGTTGGTAAATCTTTGATTGAAGATACAAGAACAAAGATGGTTGCGAAGTTCTCGGCGGATTTGAAGTATAGATTGATTCCAGTTGCGCAGGAGAGATGGAATACACATCTGAATTGGAATAAGTTAGTTATTGGAACTTACGCAGAAATTATGAAGTTGTACTTCTCAGCAAAGACAGATGTCGATGAAATTAACTATGCTATGGCGGCAAAGAATACTCTCTGGCCTTTCACTGTTTTGGATTTTGAGCGTGCAGCTGTTGGAGCTTTGCAAGGTGCAACAACATCAAAACAGGATGTAGCTGGTGCAAGTACGGCATCAAGAGTTTTGAGTGGTGCGTTGACTGGAGCTGCGATGGGTGCAACAGTTGGGGCAGCGATTGGGAAAGGTGTGGCGGATACTTCTGCTGGAGCAGCTGCTGGTTCTACCATGTCTGGAGCATATTCAGGCTATGGAGCTATTGGTGGAGCTGTAATGGGTGGTCTTGCAGCATACCTATACTAGGAGATTTTAATGGGAAGCAGTGGAAGCAGTCAAAGCAGTTCTCCTCCTTGGCAGACAAAGGAGATTCGTTTTGCTCCATATATAGAAGCAAGACATAGTTCTCTACTTAACGCTGCGTATACTGCTAGAGTTGCTGCACTGAATAATTCTCCTTATGCAGACTACACTGATGTGGATTATGAAGCAGCTATAATTGGTATTGGTTACGCTATTACAAGCTTTCCTACTCTCTACGATATGTACGGAAAGTTTATGTCTGGGTTTGATGTAGAAACACTGTGGGGAAAGTCATTTGACAAGATAATGAATTTAGATGAAGTAGAAGATATGGTGGATTCTGAGACTACTTCGATTGATGACTTTCTTGAAATAAATAGTATTCCAGACTTGAAAGTTCTTGCTAGAGAGCTGAACGTGGTTTGTAGCAGCTCATTTGTGGTTGGAAAAGCTTTGATTGAAAGCAAAAGAATAAAGAAGGTTGCTGAAGTTAGTGCAGAAGCTAAGTATGCTTTGCTTAGTGATGCTATGTCAGATTCAGTTAATGGACTCAACTGGCGCAAGGCAGTTACAGATAATTATGCTGAGCTGTTTAAGACATTCTACCTCGCGGCTGCTCAGTGCACGGATGCAAACTACAAGATGGCTACAAATGATGTGTTATGGAACTTAAATGTTTTGGACTTTGAACGAGCTGCACTTGGGGTGTTTCATCCAAAAAGCACTTTTACAAAGCAAATGCCTGGGCAAAGAAAGAGATCAGATATTAGTAAGTTTATAATGATTACTAACGCTACTGGTCAAGGAGCTCTTTACGGTATGCAGTTTGGTGGCGGTAACCCTTACGCTGCGGCTATTGGAGCAGCTATTGGTTATCATGTTGGAGTAGCACAAATGTTAGTTGAAGAAGGCAAGATTACTGAAGCTTTTGGTCTGGCCTTTGTTCTTATACCAGAATATACGACATGGGCAACTGGTCGTATGTACGACCTTTGGTAGCATGCGCAATTATAGAAATAAAAAGGAGGAATTAAAGTGAGTAATTACTACGAAGAACTAATGACGAAGAGAAAGCAAGAGCCTTTCACTGTTCCTGTTGCAGGAGGTGCTTTGACTTCGACTCCGCAAACTAATTTTGGTATTACTGGAACTGCTCAACAGCCGGAATATTCAGCTCCGTCAAATAATTTCTTGACTCCTGCTGTAAGACAGAATGCTATTGAAAGTGCTACCAAAGCTTTGCCGACAGAAATGCTTGCTCCTTCTCCTTCGCAAGTTGTAAAGCCTGATGCTTCTACTAGCTTTCCTTCTCCTCCTCAGACAGAATACGAGAAGTACTGGAAGACTCCTGTAGGTACGAGCAAGTATAATATGCCCCTTGACCAGTTTGTAAATATCGCTGGTCTCGCAGCGAAGTATCTCGACCCGCAGAATCCTGTCGCAAATGACTTGATTAAGATGGGCGGAGAGGCATACAAGGAGAGAGCAAGAAGGGAGTACGAAGGGCCGAATGTTTTGCTGGAGAGACGACTACGAAGTGCTCAAGCACAGGCTGCTGAGAGTGGGCTTGCTGGCCAGAAAGCTATGGGTGATTATGTATCTTCGTGGCCGCAAAGAGAGCTTACACTGAAACAAAAAGGGATGACTCAAGATGCTGTTGATTCTGAGTTTGTAAAAGGCATGATTGCTACTATTGCTCCGCACTCACCTGAGAAAGCTGCAGCACTGCAGGAGAAAATGATTGAAGCTAAGGAAAATAGAAAGCTGAGAGAGTACGCTCAAGATATGAAAGACTACTTTAGCGAGTTAAAAATTGACCAAGCTATTGCTAGTGGACTGAGAGCTGAAAGAACTCTCGAAGAACAAAAGAGACATAACAAAGTTATTGAGAAGTTTCGTGAAGATGAAATTACTTCCAAGCAAGCAAAAGAAGAGGAAGAAAAATGGTATCATACAGGAAACGATCCTGCAACTGGCAGACCTCTGTTCACAAATAGAAGAGGTAATACCATGTTAGGCAATTTACCAACTGGCGTAAAGTCTATAGCTCCAAAAACAGAGAAACCTCCTACACAAAAATCAAAGTTTACTGAGGATATGTATAAAAAACTTCGACTGAAAATTATGAACATAGAAAGAAAGAAGAAGGGTCTACCACCTTTGCCTGAACTTCCAGATGATAAGCAAGGAACAAAGCCAGCAACAGCAGTTTCACAATATCCCGATGGAACAATTATTAAAAATTCTGCTGGTAAAAGAAAGATTATGAGAAATGGAGAGTTTGTTGATTATATTGGAGGAGAATCCTAATGGCTAATTTCCCCGCGCTGCCTGCAGGCTTTGAAGTTGAGTCTGTTGGAAAGTCTACAGAAGTATCTGCTCTTCCTGAAGGCTTTGAAATTGAGTCTATACCCGAAGAAGAATCTTTACTCAGGAAGACTGGTAGAGCTATCAAAGGTGTGCTTGACATTCCTGAGAAAGTAACAAAAGAAGTTATTCTACCTTTCTCTGAAAACATTGCTACCCAAGCTGCTGGCGGAGCAGGAGCTGTTCTCGCACCCGCAGTTGCCGGAAGAAATTACCTCACAACTCTCATGGCTACAGGAGATCTTGAGAAAGCTTACGAAAGTGCAAAGAGTGGGGCAAGAGAAACTGGAGAGTTCTTTGGTGGTCTTGCTGAAAGAATTCCTACAACAGAGCTTGGGAAGAAGTCCTCAGAGTATGTTGCGAAAGGATTTAACTACTTACTTGAGCCTGTTGGTGGCATAGCTAAGGAAGCCATCAGAGTTCCTTTGCAGTCACTTGAAGCTGTTGGATTACCTAAAGCTATTGCAAGACCTATTGAGGACATTACGCAAGTTGGAGCTGAGTTTGGAGCTTTTGGGCTTGGCTTGAAAGGTGGAGGTATTGTAAAAAGTCAGTTGAGGAATATTCTTGCTGAGCGCAAAGGTATGCCTCCAGCAGTTCCTACTGCTGCGCAGTTTAGAGAAGCAGAAATGAGACCTCAAGCGCAAGAACTTTCTACCCTTGAACGAGCAAAAGCTGAATTTCAAAAGCCAGAAGTCAAGAATGAGTACGAAGCTTTTCTGGATGACGTTGAAGCTAAAGGTCGCGCGAGCGAAGAAGGTATGACCGAAGATCTTGCTAAGCGCGAAGAAGTTAGAGCTGAAAGAAAAGCTTGGGAAGAGTATGAAAGATTTCCTGAGCTTCCTGAAGGATTTGAGATTGAGAGTATTCCTGAAGTGAAAGGTGTTGAGCGTCCTGGGCCTACTTCTATTGAAAAACCTCTTTCAGACCTACGTCAAGATGCCCGAAGGCAGCAGGGAGATGTGGGAAAAGTTGACACCCAAGCTGTTAAAGAGCCAACAGCTGTGCACGGAACTACAGTAGATAATCTTGATGCGATACTATCCAAAGGTCTTCGACCTGGATCTGCTTTAGATTTTACTCCTAGTAAGGATTGGGCAGGAGAGTTTGAAGCTATTGTTGAAGTTCCTACAGCTAGAAAAGGTGGATATGTAGAGCATAACAAATTTTATACCTCAGCTAATACAGCAAAACCAACGAAGGTTACTATAGACCTTGAAAACTTTACTGACCGCGGAGCAGAAATAGTTAAAGAGCAAGTTGCTGAGCTTAAAGCTAAGTATCCTGAAGTTAAGTTTAAATTGTTGAATGACTTACCAGTAAGTCCTGAAACTTTAACTAAAGAAAACATAGCTAAATGGTACAAGAAAAAATATGATCTGTCAGAAGCTGAAGCTCTTGAGTCTGCTAAACTTGAGTTTGAACTTGGCTTTAATTCATCAGATCGAAAGCATATAACTACTATCAGTAAATTTGATAAGTATATGAATGAGATGGAGATGTCTGGCTATGAAGCTATACTTGATGAGTTAGGTAGTACAGGAGAAATAAAGGTTTACAAAGGCTATCCAAAAACTGCCGGAGAACTTGCAATAGAAAAAGCTTATAAAGAAGGTAAGATAGATAGTGTTGAGGATGTGAAAAGAGTTTTTGAAGAAGCTACGAGTAAAAAAGCAGATAAAACTGTTTCATCTCTTCCTCTTACCAGTAAATCTCCTTCTACCTTCACTATGTACTCCGATCCATTCGGTTTTCAGGCTGGAGCAAAAGTTCTTGGTAAAGTAGTTGAAAGTGCTAAAGAAGGTTGGGATGAAGTTACTAACAAGTATCCTACAATAGCAAAGCTTGATGAAAAGACTCGAAGCAGAATTGAAGAAATCTACAGAGGTGTAAAGGAAGGAACGCTTGATCCTGAGCGTGTTATGCGAGAAGATCCTTATGCGCTTGAAGTCTTCAAGAATCTTGCTAACGCTGAGGAATCCAAAAATGCTTTCATGCAGAAGATTATGCCAGCCTTCCTCGATGCGACGAAAGGAATTAAGAAAGGTTCAGATTCTTCTATGCGTATTGGTAAAGTGCTTGATGGGCAAGCTGGAGTAGAGACTCTTACAATCAAGGAAAAGAAAGCATTTGATTTCTTTAAAGCTAACTATGACTGGATGATTCATGAGTATGCTCGAAATGCAGCTGGAAGTGAGGCTGCGTATAAAAAAGTTTTAAGTCTGGTCAACAACAAGCAAGCAAAGAGAAGTAAAATAAAAGACTTGAGTCCTGAAGATAGAGCTACATACGATCAGCTTAGACAGGCTGCAAGAGAGTTTAAAGGAGATAAAAAGATTTCTGAGCTTGATCCCGAAACTCGGGAAGCTTATGAAAGAGTTTCACAAGAAGCAAGAGATTTCCTCCACAACGACTTCACAAAGAATATGCCTGAAGGAGAAAAAGCTGCGTATGATATTCTAAGTAGAAAGCTTACAGACTATCTTCCTCACTTGTTTGACAAGAAAGAACTCAAGCTAATGTTCGAGCAAGATATAGCAAAGCTGAAAGACAAGCTTGAAAAGACAACAAAAAAGGAGCTTGTTACTAAGTATAAAAATCAAATTGCTTCTCTTGAGAAAGCTCTGTCTGGGCTCGAAGGAGGTAAATGGATAAATTTCAGAGACCTTCCACGCGAAGTTTTCTTTAGATTCTTTGAAGAAAGAAAAGGAGCTAAAGGCTACTCATTTGATGCAGTGAAGGCTTTTGAGTCCTATGTTTATGGTATTGCCAGAAAGATCTACGACGAACCTGCACTGAGAAAATCTTACGAACTCTATGAAAAAGTAAAACCAGAACTTAAGCCTTACACAAAAGAACTTGTCGATCATTATATGGGTTACGGAGAGAAAAGTCGATTTGATAACTTCGCAAGGTTTGTAACAACCTATGAGTGGATTCGAACACTTGGCCTTAATCCACGGTCTGCTCTTGTCAACCTCACACAGAGACTCAACACAGCTGTTTGGGTTGGAGAAAAGTACGCTATTCAAGCGCAGAAGATGATGTTCCTTGATAAAGCTAAAGCTGATGCGTTGTTTGATAAGTCTGGGGTCGCGCGGGAAATTCCTCAAGTGCTGATGGAGGGCCCAGTTGCTCCATCACTTCAAGGCCTGAGAAAAATTACTGGTGTTTTCTTTGATATGGTTGAGAAAGGAAATAGACAGCACGCTTTCTTATCTGGGTATCTGAAAGCTAAAGCGAAAGGTATGGCTGAAGATGCTGCTATAAAGGAAGGAATAAAGATTGTTCATAAGACTCAGTTTCGCTACGGTAAACTTGGTATGGCAAAGTGGACAAGAAGGTCAGGCAGAAAGATGGCACTACAATTTCTTTCTTATCCAATGAAGCAAGCTCAGTTTCTTTATGATCTCTACAAGAAAGACAGACTTGCATTTCTACGTTACGCAGCTTATACTATTGGAGGAAATCTTACACTTCAAGAGCTGTTTGATACTGACATGTCTAATGCTGTTGGTTTTGGTATAACTTTTGGAGAGATGCTGAAGGCTGTGCAGTTTGCGGCAGAAGGAGATACGAGAGGAGCAGTTAGACACCTTGGTCAGGCCTTCACTCCTGGTGGCGGCTTACTTCCGTCAGGGCCTGGTCCAGCGGTAAGTGGTGCTATTTCTGTTGGTAAAGCAATCTCTCAAGGAAAAGGAATTGAGCAGCTAGTAAAAGAAATTACTCCTGTAATGTGGGATAGATTCAAGCAAGCCTACAAAGCGATTAAGAATAGAGAGGGAAGTGAATATCCTATCTACGACAAACAAGATCATATGAAGTACAGGCTCAACGCAAGACAACTTGCTCAAAGAACTATTGGGCCACGAAGTGAAAAGGAGCACAGAGAAAGTCTGAAGTTCAGAGAGGAAAGAAATCTTGAACAAGAAAGAACAGAAATAACAAAAGAAATTGCAAAGAAGCTTGCTGAAGGAGTTCTTGATGATGACGAAGCTGCTATTGATGAAGCAGCAGAAATGATAGTTAAGTATGGAATTGAGCTTGGAGATGAGCAGCTTGAGAATGAGATTGCTGCAAGACTTACAACTAAGGAAGAAAGAACTGAACCCGGTAAAAAGGAAACTTATCAGCTGCTACGCGAAGGAGAAATGCTGAGAGATAAATACGAAGAGGAGGATTAACTATGAGCGAGCTCGGAGACTTGAGAAAACTTTTTACAAGGTGCACAGCGCAGTTGCTGGTGAGGATGCTGGAGAGAAACTATCAACCTATGCTTGGGAAGGATGGCCTCAAGCACATGAAGAACAGTCTTCACTACGAAGGTCTTGCAGTTGACATCGATCTCTGCGACAAGAACGGGAAGTATCTAATGAATACTGAAGACCACGAGGAGTTCGGAGAGTATTGGGAATCACTTGATCCTAAGTGCTGTTGGGGTGGGAGGTTCCATGATGGGAATCATTACTCAGTAACATATCAAGGGAGGAAGTAAGATGGGAATCGAAGCAATTTTAGCATTAGTCAGTTTAGTAATTCCGCCAGCCTTTGACTTTGTTAAAAAGAAGTTTCTTAAGCCATCACAGGATACTCCTGAAGCGACTATGGCTGCGTTGGCTACAACTAAGCCGGAAGTTATGGGAGAATATCTTAAAGGCCAAGCAGGACTTCTAGAAGCCAAGACAAAGTATTTCAACAGAGACGTCTGTGGAATACCTGCTCAGTGGGTAGTTAATCTTCGAGCATCTATTCGACCATTCGGAGTAATTATGTCATTCTTTATCTTAGCAAGCATGGCATACTTGTCTTTTACTAATTACTCCTTCTCTCCCGAAATGAAACCAACCGTTGATGGAGTAAGATACGCTTGCGTTGTGATTATGGCAAGTTGGTTTGGTGACAGACTGAGCGAAGAGTA
>Ga0265294_10010005_pt1 | contig 10856 bp, 9 predicted proteins | sample MunlanPumphouse3_FD_192504 | JGI IMG/M metagenome (GOLD analysis project Ga0265294, IMG submission 192504) | Groundwater microbial communities from a municipal landfill in Southern Ontario, Canada - Pumphouse #3 | ecosystem: Environmental > Aquatic > Deep subsurface > Groundwater | place...
CATGTACTAATCGTACACTCCCTCATGTTTCTCCTTGCATCTTCGTATCTAATCATTTAAAATAAAAAAATATCAGTAATCATATACTTCATTGCTGCGTCGTGTTTCTTCGTCATTCGATATGGTTATGTACTAATCGTACACTCCCTCATGTTTTTCCTTGCGGCTTCGTATCTGGTCATTTAAAATAAAAAAAAGGTACTTGTAGATAATTCTCTAAATTAAGAATAAGATTTAAGAAGCTACTTCATTGCTGCGTCGTGCTTCTTCGTCATTCGATATGGTCATGTACTAATCGTACACTCCCGTGCCGAGTTCCTTGCGGCTTCGTATCCGGTCATTTAAAATAAATTAGGGAATTTTGAAAAGTTTATATCTAATAACAGTGATACGATCATGTTTATGAATGATACAATTAAGTGTTTTGAAATATATCGTACATTTTGTTAGTTCGAATCAATCATGTCTTTTTTGAAAAGATGAAGTTGACTCGATTTCTTTTTGATGGAAAAGAAAAAAAGAAACCGGAAGAATAATGTTAGCTATATCAAGATTCCTGTGGTAAATTCGAAGTATTAATTATTTATAAATTTTATAATTAAGGCTCTTAAAGTTTACTTTGAATTTTTCCTTTTTATTCAGGAAATATTTTTTGAAATAGGATTTCATCTTCCCAGCCTTCTGCGGTTTTAATCCATTCTTTTTTTACACCGAAAGGTTGAAAGCCTGCTTTTTTAAAAAGGAAGGTACTACATGAGTTTTTGATGGCTACGTTTGCATATAACTGATGAATATTCAATATTCTTGAGGTGTAATGACAAATCATGCAAAGAGCGTCATAAGCATATCCTTTTTGCCTGTCTTCTTTATTGTATATGAGTATTCCAATTCCGGTACGCTGATGAAAAGGATCGAAATCGAAAAGGTCTATAACTCCGACAGGTCTACCTTCTTGATTTTCAATTATCAGACGTAATTGTTTTGTTTCAAAAATGTCTTTCCCTGAATTTAATATAAATTGTTCTAATGTATACTTAGAAAAAGGAATAAGGGTATTACTGACCTGCCAGACGGAAAGATCATTTTCCCATTGATAAAGAAGTTCCAGATCTTCTGGTTCTAATGGACGAAGAAGAACTTTACCATAAGAGAGTCTGTTAATCATCATTTTTAATATTTTAAATTCCTGTTATAGAACTTTCAAAATTCTGTCTGTTTTTGATAGAGCGCCCCAGTGTCACTTCATCTGTATATTCTAGTTCATCACCTATAGAAACGCCTCTTGACAGCGTTGATATTTTAACTTGGAAATCTTTTAATTTTTTATAAATATAGAAATTTGTAGTATCTCCCTCCATAGTTGTACTTAAAGCTAAGATGATTTCTGACACTTTTCCTTTTTTTACCCGTTCTATCAGAGAATTAATTTCAAGTTCAGACGGGCCAATACCATCCATAGGAGATATGATACCACCTAAAACATGATAGATACCATTAAACTGATGAGTGTTTTCTATAGCCATTACATCGCGAATATTTTCCACAACACAAATAATGTCTGAACGCCGGCTACTCTGGCTGCAAATATCACATATATCTGTGTCCGAAATATTGTGACATATTTTGCAGTATTTAATATTTTTTTTAAGTTCAGTAATACTATCGCAAAACGATTCTACTTCATTATTATCTTTCTTAAGTAGGTATAAAACCAGTCTTAATGCCGTTTTTCTTCCTATTCCGGGTAATCTGGAGAATTCATTAATTGCATTCTCCAGAAGTTTTGATGAGTATTTTTCTGTTATCATCTGTTATTTTAAAATAAAGATCAAAAATAGCAATGGAATCTAATTTTGCAAATCAAAGTAAGTTACCTTTATCTTCTATGATCTTAATCAAATGCCAGTCCTGAGTATCGACGTATATAAAACTGGTCTATAGTTCCATTTCCTTTGCAATTTATTATAAAATGTACAATTTCTGCAATTTCTTCCGGTTGAATAAGCTCTTTGACGTTGATATCGGATCTCATTTTCTTAACCATTTCAGTAGCAACTCCTCCAGGTGATATTAAATGAACCCTTATTCCGAAAGGCTGAACTTCTTTTGCAAAGACTTTTGTAAAACCTGTTAGTGCATGTTTAGAAGAAGAATATACAGACTGATGAATATAGCCTTTAAATCCTACTACAGATGCGATATTAATTACTATTGCTTTTTTTGCTTTTTTTAAAAAAGGCAGTGCTTCACGGCAAATAAAAAAAGGAGCTCTTGCATTAACAATAAATATACTATTCCATTCCTCTACAGATACTTCTGTAAAATCACCTGATTTAGATAGTCCTGCACAATTTACAAGTACATCAAGTTGTCCAAAAACATCAGTTAATTCTTTTATTATTTTTTTAGGGGCATCTTCTTGAAGTAGATTTGCTTTTATTCCATAACATTTTACGCCAAATTTTTTTATCTCAGAAGTTATAGCCTTTAATTTTTCTTGATTTCTTCCTACAATGGCTGTTTGATATCCGGATTTTGCCAACTCTATTGCTATAGCTTTGCCAATTCCTCCGGTTCCTCCTGTTATTAATGCTGTTTTGCTCATATTGATATATAAAATTTAGAATACAAATTAGTAAATATTTTTTTATCCTCAAATATTATTAAATTTTGATCATATAATAAATTCTGAATTCGTTTTAATTAAAAAAGTAAATGTTTTTTCGGATTCTGTTGATTAGGGTGATGGTAATCTATCCACAATTAGAGGTTTTAATTGGGTAGATAACAGAGATACTTATTTGTAAATTTTAGGTAAGCAATAGTGGACTTAAGGGCCTTACCTGAGGCACTACTTTAATACTTTCCCAAAACTTATAACTTACCTTGGAACATAAAAAAATGTTATTCTTCAGTTTTTATTCTGCCCCTCAAAATTTTCTGTTGACCATTAATTTTCTTGTTTTTAAGACGAACTTTTCTGGAAGATCTGGTAGGATGTGTAAGAATTCGTTTTTTCACCGGTTTCAAAGCATTGTGAATCATTGAATAAAATTTATTTACACATTCCCTTTTATTCATCAAAGCAGAACGCTTACTTTGAGAGGTTACCGACAATATTCCTTCTCCGTGAATTTTAGTTTTTAATTTCGTCAGGATAAGTTCTTTATGCTTCTCTGACAATAACAGGGAATGAGCTACATCAAAATTTAATTCAATCTTGGAATTTACCTTATTAACATTCTGTCCGCCAGGTCCACTGCTGCGAGAAGACTTAAATTCAAATTCTCCGCTCAGATCCAAAATATTATTATTATAATCTGTCAAAACTGTTTCTATTTTATAATTGTGGTTTTATTTGTTCAACATAAAGTTTATAAAATTCTTTTTTGATTTTGTCACGGATTCGAATATATTCACTCCATATAAAATCTTCTGTGCCTTTTGCATGTGAAGGATCTTCAAAATCAAGGTGCAACCGGTGTTTTACTTTTCCATTAAAGTCAGGACAATATTCATTTGCTCCGCCGCAAACAGTTATAACATAATCCCATTCTTGACCCAGATAATTATCTATAGGATCAGAAGTATGGTCGCTTATGTCAATACCTATTTCAGTCATAGCCTTTACAGTTTTATTATTTAATTTTCCGGATGCTTTGGTTCCTGCAGAACAAACAGTAATATTTTTATCAAAAGATTGTAAAAACCCCTGAGCCATTTGACTTCTGCAACTATTACCGGTACATAAAATTAAGATTTTCATATTATCCGCATTTATAATTTTAAGTATTCAAACTATCTAAAAAACAGTCAAGAGAGCGTTTAAGTTCACTAATTTTTTCGGTATTCAAATAATATTTGGTAGTAACACCTTCAATGTGTCCGGTAATCAATCCGGCTGATTTTAATTCTTTAATGTGCTGATTTACAGTAGTCCTTCCCAAAGGTAACTGGTCTGAAATGTCTCCGATAATAGAGGTTCTTGAATCGGCCAGAAATTTTAATATCTGTAAACGTGCAGGGTGAGACAAAGCCTTAAAAGAGGAAGCGTCAACTTTATATTTTTTCTCAAATAATTTACATTTTGATTGTACCATTTTCTTTTATTTGACGTAAATATTCGTCAACTGTTTTTAATAACGGATTTATACGTCATAATGTAATCAAAAAAATCCGATTACCAATATAATATGATAACCGGATAAAATTTATTTTAAAGTGTCAACTTATAGTATACTAAATATATTGGATCAAAAATCTTTGTTCTTAAGTTGAAATTAAGCTGCATTATAATATATAACGGCTAAGGATTTCTATTATAGCCGTTATATACATAAAAACATTTTTCAATTGGTTTAATTTGCAAATTTTTCAATTAAACTACTGATCCAATTTTTCAAGGGTACTATAATTCGTCATTTAAGTCAGTATTGTCAGAGACATAACCAACTGGCTGAATATCTGAATATACAAAAACTTCTGGATTTCCTTTACCGTCTCCATCTTTATCTTCATACCAAGCGGGCTTTGGATCCCAGGCATCCTTTTTCTCGCAGCTAACCATCCACATACAGATAAAACCTATAAAAAGTGCTGCTAATATTGATAACTTTTTCATTTTTATTTCATTTTTGTTTTGTATAAAAAGTAATTTTTACCAAATGTTTTTAAAGTTTAAACTTGAAATTTATTCAATAACTCAAATTTAAAAACAAACTGGATAGTTTTACGAACATTTAATAGCCAGGATTCTGGTCACTATTTGTTAACCCGTCATTGAGCGTAATTGCATTCTCAGGTATCGGACGCCAGTTCCATTTGTCTTGCCAAGAAATGTTGTTTTTTTCAAAATCAACATTGTATTTCTCCAACATGTATTTCAACATTTTTGTCCGTCTCAACATAGGCCATCTTCCGTCATATTCGCCCAGCATTTCTTTACCTTTTTCAAGGAAAAGAGCCTCCATGGCTGACTGCTTGTCAGTAGCATTATCCAATGCGTTAGTCAGATTATCACCATTAGCGTCAATTTTATTTCCCGGACGGTCAATCACTTTTTGTACCAGATTACGTGCTTCGCTTATTTTGTTCATTGCGATACAGGCTTCCGCTTTCAGAAAATAAGTCCCAGCAAGGCGAGCCAATACAATATCTCGTACGCTTGCGCTATAAGTTAGTGTACAGTTTAAATCGTTTTCCGGGCAGTCAAATTTCTTGAAGGATGGCAAACGTGCATCGGTTCCTCCCCATGCCTGTTTGGCATATTTATCCTTGTTTGTCCTCCAAAGAGGGAATAGAGAAAATGGGCTATTCAGATTACGACCACTCAATGTCTTTGCCTCCTGAATATATAAGGCACTATCTGCTTCTGTCAACTCTGTTTTGTTTGGATCCCAAATCCTTGGATAATAGTAAAATACTTTTTCATTACCATCCGGGTTATAATAATCAAAATATTGACGATAAGTAATCCACATAAAATCATACTCATACCGGTTGTCATTTTGCTGAAAACTATGATGAATCTGGTAGGCCGTCATAAGATTTTCACTCCGGTGTTTTTGTCCATTACCATCGCTGCCGCCATAGGCGGAGTAAAGCGAAGACTGAGTATTACCATCCTTTTCTTTATTATTAATTGAATTCAGGTCGTACTGGACTGTAAAGATGAATTCCTTATTATTCTCACCTGCCTCATCCCAAAGTTGATCATATGGAATTGTAATATCTCCCAAACTTGAAATAACGGCATCTGCATATTGCTTCGCAGTGGTGAAGTCATCATCCGATCCAAGATCCCATCCGCGACTTAGGTAAACCTTAGCCAGGTAATGATTAATAACATCCTTGTTTATCCTGCCCGGTGAGGCAGAAGCAGTAACCTCAGACAGAGCTTTTTCCATCTCCGTGATGACAAACTTATAACTTTCTTCCAGCGATGATCTTGGAATGTTTATTTTTGGAGTGTTTGTATATTCATCGCTGATAACGATCCCGCCAAATTGTTCAATAAGAATGAAATGGTAAAACGCCCTTAAAAAACGTAGTTCGCCGTCATACTCCAACTTATCAACATCGGTCATGTCTGTTGGATTGCTATTGTAATAAAGACCGGCATTTGTAGATTGAATCGCATTGTAACAATTCGTATAAAAGGCCTCTACATGACTTTCATCCGGGCCTAGCGTCAGATAACGGGTAAGTTCCGCCGAATTGATTGCGTCTTCTGCCTTAGCTTCTTGGTAAAGATCAGTTCCCGCTAGATCAAGGAAAGGAGTCTCTCCATAAATGGTTCTCAATCCGGAAAAGGAAGCGGTTACCAAAGTTTTATATCCATCTGCTGTACTGTAGAATTCATCATTGGTTATACCTCCTTTGTTGTCCTCTTCCAGAAAAGTACTGCAAGAGCTAACGAAGAGTAGAAGAATACTTAGATATATAAATACTGATTTTTTCATTGTATTATCTATTTTAAAATTTTAGAATTTAACATTTACACCAAACTGATAAGTCACGTTTGCCGGACCATTACCATTCTTAACACTCGAACCTGCATATTCAGGATCATAACCTTTATATTTCGTGAATACGAAAGGATTGAGGACGTTGGCATATACACGTAAGTGACTAATTCCAGCTTTGTCAAAAAGATTATTCTTTTTAAAAGTATAACCCAAAACAATGTTTTTCACCTTCACAAAGGAGGCATCCTTATAATAGGCATCACCACCATTAAAAGAGCTATTGTTACCGTTCTTAAAAAGGGGATACCGTGCATTCACTTTCTCTTCGGTATTTGCTTTCCAGGTAATATCTGTCGCGTAACCATTAGCATCAAGCTTAAAGTTGTCCCAGTCAATAACTGGAGCTCCTGCTGGCATATAATAGTCATAGCTGGCCAATTTTACAGTACTTCTACTACCCTGGTTCAAATAGTTATGTGAAAAGTCATCATCAATAAGCATTCCCTGACGGATAATAATGTTGAATGATAAATCCCAATTTTTGTAGGTTAGGTTAGACTTCATACCTCCTATCCATTTCGGGTCGGGTGAACCCAATATAACTTTATCATCAACATCAAATCTTCCATCTCCATTTGTATCTAATGTTTTGGCTTCACCAGGAATAAATGTATGATTTTCATAAACGGTTTTCCCGGCATCGTATTCAGCCTGAGTCCAAACCCCATCAATTTTATAATCGTAAATTACATCAATTGGCTCTCCAATAAAACGCTTCTCACCAACAACATCTTCTTTCCTCCCGTACAACGACACTATGGAGTTATTGTTCTTGGCAAAACTAAAGCTGGTCGTCCATGAAAGGTTTTTGGTTTCAATATTCACAGTATTAAGCATAATCTCAATTCCTTTATTTCTTACGGACCCAATATTATCCTTCATGCTTTTCACACCGCTTTCGATAGCCAGTTTTCGACTCATTAACAAACCATCTGAAAGCTTGGTGTAAAGATCTACCGAACCATTAATTCTTTCATTAAAGAAACCAAAATCAAGTCCCAGATCAAATTCCTTAGTTTTTTCCCAGGCCAAGGCTTCGTTTACCGGGCTTCCAGGAGCAAAACCAGTCCAAACATTACTCCCAAAATTGTAGAGTACAGTACTACCCACATTAGGACCTGCCTGAGTAGCATAAGCACCTACACCATTGTTGTTTCCTGAGTAACCATAGCTGAAACGCAGTTTCATGTTGGATATCCAGTTGCTTTGCATGAAAGACTCTTCAGATGCACGCCAGGCAATAGCAGCAGATGGGAACGAGGCCCATGTTTCGGCTAATTTTGAACTACCGTCATAACGCATGGAACCAGTTAGCAAATATTTGCCCTTATAGTCATAATTTATACGAGCCATGTAAGAAACCAGTGAGGTTTCAGAATAGGAAGACGAACTTCCCGAAGCATTAAATTCGCCGCTAAACAGATTGTACCAGTCAGAAGCATAAGGCATTCCCTTTGTTTCGACTTTCAATTTTTCATCCCGGGTAGCATATGTACTAAAAAGACCAGTTACCGTGATGTGATGTACATCATTAAATACTTTATTATAAGTAAGCACATTATCCCAAGTATAATCGAAAGATACTGAATTGTCCGATATTGCATCCCTCGTTGGTTTGGGTGTATCATCATAATATGAATCATAGATGATATCGTTAAAAGTACCTGTTCTGCTCCTGTAAAAACGTGGAGAAATTGTGGAGCGAAGCTTCAATCCGTCAATCGGACTTATCTCCATATAAAACGAAGCCAGAATATCTTGGCGCCTCCGCTCATATTTACCGGCTTTCAATTCTGCAAGTGGGCTAAGCGTTCCCGTTTGCCCACGATCCGAGTTAAGAGCAGCGTTGGCTCCTGGCCGAGTAATGATTGTCCCATCAGGTGCATAAGCGTTCCAGTATGGAGCCATCTTATTAAGCTCATTATAGGCATTTGGATAACCCAAATCATAAACGTTTTGAGACAGGTTGGCTGTTGCTCCCATTTGGAAATGTTCCGAAGCTTTGTGGTTTACACTAATCTTTAGGTTATAGCGATCCATATATTCTTGCTGGAAGTTTCCTTTTTCGTTTTGATAGCCTATGCCAACATTATAAGTCAATTTGTTTGAAGTACCCGACAAATTCAAATAATGATTTTGCTGCTGTCCTGTACGGGTCTGTAATCCAAACCAGTCGGTATAGTCTTGTGTGTACAATTTGTTTGCTACAGTATAGGCACCGGAACCATCATTTCTTGAAGCAAGCGGACCAGCTAATTGATCATCTCTGAGTTCCCACTCTCCTTCAGTTTGGTTCCAGGTCAGGTAATCCATAGCCCGGTAATCGGCAAATTGACGGCCATTCATAAAATCAGGCATACGGGCAATCTTCCTTATTCCATAATATCCATCATAAGAAACCTGTAGTTTGGAACTACTAGCATTTTCAGCGTTTTTAGTCTGAATAATCACTACCCCGTTAGAACCTCTGGATCCATAAATAGCTGTTGAGGAAGCATCTTTTAAGATATCAATTTTTTGAATATCCTGAGGATTTAGAAAATTGATATCGCCAGTTACGATTCCGTCAACAACATACAATGGGTTACCCGAATTCAACGAGTTTTCTCCACGAATTTTGATACTAAAACCACCACCAGGTTTAACTGAATTCTGGGTGATATCAACTCCGGCTACTTTACCCTGAATACCTTCCATTACAGTAGTTGTACCTTTATTCGTAATATCGCTGGAACTCACAGAACCGACAGCACCGGTCAAATTCGATTTCTTTACAGAACCGTATCCTACAGCTATAACTTCATCCAAACCAATTGATGTCTCTGACAGCGTTACGTTAATAATGGTTTTTTGGGCAACAGGTATTTCCTGACTTTTCATACCCACAAACGAAAATTGCAGTATAGCATTTTCTGGTAATGAAGATATGGTGTATTCTCCATCAATATCTGTAACCGTACCTTGGGTAGTTCCTTTTATCACAACGGTTACTCCTGGCAGGGGCTGGTCGGACGAATCTGTTACTTTCCCGGAAACTGTTTTCTGATTCTGATATGTTGTCAACACATTTTCAGCCCCTTTTTTCGAGATCACAATAATGCGATCTATAATGCGATACGAATAAAGTTTTTCATCGAGAAGTTCACTCATTACGGTTTCTATTTTTGCACGATTTAAATTTAGGCTGTATCGCTTGTCTAAATTCAGTTGATTGGTTTTAAACATAAATCCATAATCGGTTTTTTGTTCGATTTTCTCCAACACCTGAATAATTGAAGCGTCTCTTATATTCAGATTGATGGTTTGAGAATATGTTTCCGTAGCCATCGTCATTACAGAAAGAAATAGAAACAATGTTGTTAATTTCATAGTTAGCAGTAATTTCATTAATCCAGAGGATTTTACTCCTTGGATAGGTCGTTTTTTATTCATATTTTTATTTGATTTTTGTTAATTAATGTGGTTTTGGTAATCAGTAGAATTACCTCAACCAAAATTTCAAAAAAGATGGAACCGGTATGTTGACAGCATACCGGTTTTTTTTAATCTTAATAGGTTATGTCATAGGCTTTCAATTTTTAATTTTAAAAAAGATGATTCTAACTAATAAACTATAATTGTGTCGGGTTTATCGACATTTTCAATAATCCGGTAGTTGAACTCTGCTGATGCTTTTAGCACTTTCAATACATATAATACAGTAGTGGTTTTTTTAATATTTCCTGTAAAGCGATAGTTGCGGAGCTTATTGTTTTCAAATCGAAATTCGATGCCGTACCACCTGCTTAACTCCTTGAAGATATCTTCCAGCCTCTGATCTCGAATTACAAATTTTCCGTTTCTCCAGGCCGACAAAACATTTTTGGAAATGGATCGGAGTTTCATTGTATTCTTATCGGAAAGATACAGCGCACTTTCTCCGGGATGAAGTGCAACGATGGCTTTTCCCGATTGCGTCAGAATGTCGGCTTTACCTTCCACTAATGATGTTTCAATGTAATTATCTTCGGCGTAGGCTTTAATGTTAAACGTAGTTCCTAAATCGCGAACGACGAGTTTTCCAACCTTTACAATAAATGGGCAATCCTTTTTATGAGCGATTTCGAAATAGGCTTCTCCCTTGAGTTCTGCAACACGTTGTTTGTTTTTGTTGTCTTTCTTAAAGCTAAGTTCCGATTCTGAATTAAGCCAAATTTTGGTACCATCGGGAAATTCAATAATACTCACACTTCCGCGCGTAGCCGTGTATTTATGGATCCCTGTTTTGGAATATTCAATGCTGTTTTTAGAAATAAAATAACCTGCTATACCGCCAATGCCGAGAATAAG
>Ga0265294_10010008_pt1 | contig 10853 bp, 9 predicted proteins | sample MunlanPumphouse3_FD_192504 | JGI IMG/M metagenome (GOLD analysis project Ga0265294, IMG submission 192504) | Groundwater microbial communities from a municipal landfill in Southern Ontario, Canada - Pumphouse #3 | ecosystem: Environmental > Aquatic > Deep subsurface > Groundwater | place...
TGACGAAGAAAGCGCCAATCGCCTTTAATATTTGCATTTACTAGACCTCCTATATCCGAGCATATAGCACGATAATCATAACACTATATAAATATAGAATCAACTTACATTTTTAGAAACAAATTATCGATAAATATTGAAATAAATGTATATCTTTCTTATCGTTTGCTACAATATTCAAAGGTATTAAGCTACTATGGCAAAAAAACACACTCTAAAGAGTCGGTTCAAATCATTCTTACTTGATCATATCTGGCTAAAATATATTGTTGAATATTCAATCGCCCTTTTCATGTGCGCTGTATCGGCGGCTGTCTTTGCCATTGGGCTAGTGAGTTTTTTAACACCAACTGGAGTCGATTTATCGTTTGTTTCTGGTGGTGTTTCCGGTATGTCACAAACTATAAGCTTAGCTACTTTGCTTATCTTTGGAAATCAAGTCGAACCTTATCGCGATATCATTTATTCGCTTGTTTATGTTGTCATTAATATTCCAATCATCATATTAGCTTTTCGCAAGATCGGCATTCGTTTTGCGATTTTGACTTTAGTCAACGTTGCATTAGTGTCCTTATTTGCTAGTACATTCCGATACATCCCCTTTCTTAATGATCTTGGAGAATTTGTTAACAAATACGGAGGAATGCTTAGTCGCGCATTGTTTGCTGGCATTTGCACAGGCTTAAGTAGCGCGATTGCATTTAAGTATGAGCTATCAGCAGGAGGGGCAGATGTCATCGCCTATTATGTATCATTAAAAAAATCGACACAGACAGGTAAATACACGATGTTTATTAATACTGTTATTATTGTGATTTATGGTCTTTTGATGGCGATTTCACCAAGCCTTGTCAGCTCTGAAAATGACGCCTGGATTATGGCTGCTGCAGGTGTTTTATTCTCAATTGTTTATCTATTTACTTCAATGCTTGTCATTGATTTTATCAATGTTCGTAATAAAAAAGTCCAAATTCAAGTTGTTACAAAAAAGGAAAATTTGCATACATTACTCCTCGCAAATGTGCCTCATGGCGCGACGATAATAAAGGGAACGGGAGCTTTCTCAGGAGAACCTCGTTTCATCATCAATATGGTTGTCTCCAGCTTTGAGACAAAAAAAGTAGTAAGTCTAATTCGTGAAATAGACCCCGAGAGTTTTATTAATGTGAGCAATCTTCAGCAGGTTTATGGTCGGTTTTATATTAGACCAGTTAAGTAAATTATTAAGAATAATGGCAAAATAAAAACGGCATCAGCCGTTATTTTTTTATGGCGGAGGAAAAGGGATTTGAACCCTTGCAAGACTTGCATCTTCTATCGGTTTTCGAAACCGACCCCTTCAGCCGCTTGGGTATTCCTCCAGACGAATAATAATTATATCATGTTTATTAATTGTTTCCATATTAGAAACTGACTTTTTAGTTGGGACCAATAAGTGAATGCAATCAAAGATTGAAACAAAGTATTTTTACTAACTCACATTGTATCATACCCACATTCGTGTATAATGGTATGCGAGGTAAAAGAATGCCTATTTTTGATTTTACGGATATTCCTAATCTAATACTTGTTTGTGTTGTTGGCGCTCTTTTTTTAGCTTTGCTCGTTGTATTAATTACTTTTTTAATTAGTCGTCATAGTGATATAAAGTATCGCAAAGATATAAAAGAACAGGCCAATACAGTTCGGGTTTATATCATAGATATAAAAAATAATACAGTTCGCTTCTTTAATCGCTCAAATATACGCGAACAAAGGCTATTGTCGGTTACTGATTTCTACAATCAATTTCCTAATTTTGAGAGAGAAAAACTCATTGAGTGGATTGGTTCTTTAATTGATTCGACTAAGTCAACCCCCGACTATTTTGAAATTGATGTTATTATGAGTAAAAACAAACGCGCCTATTTTTCTATGTTACAAGTCCAAGAAGTCGATAAGGAAAAACAAATAATTCATCTCGAAAGCTATCTACTGAGGTATCTACCTCCTAAAGCTAGCGAGGGCAAAGTGGTAAGCGCGAGCTCAATGGAAGAAATATCCCGCATTCTCCTCGACAATTCGCCATTTCGCGGGGTTTCTGTCGCTTTAAATTTTTACTATCGCCGCTCAACATCTCAGAACAAAAATGGTTCTTTTGACCGTTTAATTTTTTCGCAAATAAAAGAAATTTTGTCGCCACATATTACGCAAAATCGTTACTTTATTGAACCTTCACACCATGAAATTGTTGTCTTTGATACGCGACTCACTTCTCATTCGAGCATTATGCTTTTTGTTCATTCGATCGTTAATGATATTAATCGTTTTTTAAGTCTAAACAGTTTGATTGAACAAATTGGCATCTCAGTGGGTATCGTAGAACATAAATTTTTTCCGAATGAAGCCGAAAAACTTCTTCGACAATCACTAGTTGTGGCTTCATATGGTCAAGAAGATAACGAGTTGATTACTTGGTATGAACAAGGAATGAGAGGCGATGATGCCATCGATCAATCGAATAGAACTGAAGTCGAGAATATTATTCGTAACAAAAAACTAAAGTTTCTTTATCGCCCCGTTCTCGATGCCGACAAAATGAAAATTATAGGATATCAATCGTTCATCCATCCCTTTGATACCTTTTTCGATTCGATTGCCGAATTGAAAGAATATGCAACGAGGACCGAAGATGACAAAGAATTATTTGGCACTATTTCCCGCAATGTTATCTCCCACTTTATTAATGAAAAGACTGGTGATTATCTTCGCCTTTTCTTTGAAGTTTTATGGCAAGAAAAACCATATATCCTAAAAACTTTCGGCCATATTAATCGCATTAAAGAAACGCATCTCGTTCTTGTTTTTTCAGAAAAGGACATGAATATTCAGACTGACGATGATGAAATCATGATTAGTGAACTTAGAACTTATAAAGTCAAAGGATATGAAATCGCCTTAAAGCTGGCGGATAAAGACCTTCTTCTTAATTCAACAGTTTATGATATGTTTGATTTCTTTATTCTCGATGAAACAATGACACATGATATTAATACAAATAGTAGAAGGCGTTTACAAATGCGTTCGCTAGTTGAAAAACTGTTAAAATACAACAAGCCGATTATTGCGACCGACTTACAAAACTGGAATGCGATTGAACTCATCGTTAAATCAGGCATTCGCTTTATAGCAAGCGACACACTATCGGCTAGTGATGAGATGATTTTGCCAATTTCACAAAAAAATCTTAATAAAATTAAAGCCATGGCTTCATAAGGAGAACAACAACATGGAAACAAATAAAAACGAAGCGATTACTAGTCGCGATGTCGATTTCGCAAAGTGGTATACAGATGTGTGTCGCAAAGCAGAACTGATGGACTACTCCTCGGTTAAAGGCTTTATTATTTATCGACCATATGGATATGCAATCTGGGAAGAGATACAAAAGTATCTTGACCATCGTTTTAAAGGAATTGGCGTCCAAAATGTTTACATGCCTTTAGTTATTCCCGAATCGCTTTTTAATAAGGAAAAGGAACATGTCGAAGGCTTTGCTCCAGAAACATTAATTGCCACAATTGGTGGTAAAAGTAAAATAGATGATCCGTTAATCATACGCCCGACGAGCGAAGTTTTATTTTGCGAGCATTACGCAAAAATAATCTCATCCCATCGCGACTTACCTAAGATGTATAACCAATGGTGCAGTGTTGTTCGTTGGGAAAAAACGACTCGTCCCTTTCTTAGAGGGAGCGAATTTTTGTGGCAAGAAGGGCATACCGTTTTTGCCAGCGAAGATGAAGCACGTAATAACGCCTTGGAGATTCTCGACATCTATAGCGATTTAGGACGTGATGTTTTAGCTATTCCTTTTGTCAAAGGATTAAAAACAGATAAAGAACGCTTTGCCGGGGCGAGAGAAACTTATTCGATTGAAGCCTTGATGCATGATGGCAAAGCATTGCAAAGTGGGACAACTCACTATTTTGGGACTGGTTTTGCCGAAGCCTTTGGCATCACTTTTCAAGGCAAGGACAATGTCTTAAGAAATCCTCATCAAGCGAGTTGGGGCGTTTCGACTCGTCTTATTGGATCGATTATCATGGTTCATGGTGACGATAATGGTCTTGTTTTGCCTCCTTATGCCGCGCCTATTCAAATTGTTATTATTCCTATTCAACAAAATAAAGATGGCATTTTAACTAAGGCCGAAGAAATAAAAGCACGCCTTGAAAAGGCTGGTTATCGCGTGGTACTCGATAAAAGCGATCGCACGCCAGGTTGGAAGTATGCTGAATACGAGATGAAGGGCGTTCCATTACGTTTGGAAATTGGCCCGCGTGACTTAGAAAAGGGTAACGTCGTCATCGCAAGACGTGTTGACAATAAAAAAGAGTATGTTGTCGATCAGCAAATCGAAGTTGAAGTCGAACGCCTTTTAAAAGAAACTCACCAAGTGATGTATCGGAAGGCCAAAGATTTCTTAGACAACCATATTGTCCCTGTTTGTTCAATAGAAGAACTTAAAAAGGTCGTTGATCAAGGTGGCTATGCAAAGATGATGTGGTGCGGTCATCGTGAATGCGAAGATAAAATCAAAGAATTAACAACGGCTACGGCTCGTTGTATGCCGCATGGTGATCAAAAACATTTCGATGATAAATGCGCGGTTTGTGGTCAAGAAGCGACAAAAGTCGTCTACTTCGCAAAAGCCTATTAATTTATTTGATGTTAGTAGCGCCGTTATGGTATATTTAATGGCGTTCGTGGAGTAATACCCAAGTGGTGAAGGGGCTTCCCTGCTAAGGAAGTAGATCGGGCAACTGGTGCGAGGGTTCGACTCCCTCTTACTCCGCCATCTAAATGAAAATCTCATGCGCAAAGCGTGAGGTTTTTTCTTAGTGATCTATGTGTTTATAGATAAATAAACCACTAACCACGATTCATTTTTAATGACTTTAATTATCATTAAGCCGTATACTAAATTATGCTATAATCCATATTATGATCGACTTAAAATCAGCAATCATTTCCGCAGAAGACGGCCCAAAAGAACCAATCAATATTGTTCTTGATAAAGGGATAAATCACCTTGATCATACAAAGGAGTTTGTCTTTTCCTTTTTTTCATCCCGCAATCAATCTTTGGATGAAGGTCAGCTGCTGATTGATGGTAAATGCTTTTTTCCAAGCGAGGATGATAACGATCGGCTAATCATTTTAATGATTAAAAGTAAAGTCATTGATCTTACTGCCTGTTTTGTAATTCCAAAAAGCGATAAAGAGAAATTCAAGAAAATTCAAGCAGAGCTGACATCATTAAAAGATTTGCCCTTAAATAATGACGAACAGAAAAAAAATAAAGTTAAACTTATCTTTGAGTCTTTGCAAAAGTTTAGCCCAGCTTATCTTGCGGTTGATTTTAATGATAATGTTAACCAGTTATATGAGAAAGTTATAAATTCAGAAATCAAAAAACGGGCAAACGATAATGTTTTTATTGTTCTTGACAAAAAACCTGATGATATAGAAATAGTCCCTGTTTTATCGACCATTGAGCCAGAATTAGATGAGGTCGAAGAAGGCGATTTATGCCACATCGATTTGGGGTCTGGTGAAATAAAACGATTAAAGAAAGAATCACTTTGCGATGTTTTTAAAAACAAAGGAATGTTTCTTCATGTCCTGCGAGTAAATAAAATTTCTTACTTGATATCGTGCATTTCGATTTTATTCAGCATGCTCTTTGCAGCAATTGCCCCTCACTATTTAGTAACAGGCGATATATTTATGGGCGTCTTTTTAATCGCCTCCTGTCCGCTTTTTATATACATAGCCTACATGGTTGCTCTTTCATCATATGACTTTGTCGACAATGAGACAAAAAACACTAGAGTTAGGCGCATAATTACTTTAATATATGCCGAAATTATCGCAGTCATCTCGACACTTTTAGCAGTTGGTATGTTCTTCTTACTTGGAACGAATGATTTCTTGTTCGACCTAAGCACCTATCATCTAATCTACGCCCTGGGGGCCTTCATAATTGCTTTCATTCATATCGTTATTCCGATTTTTGCGATTCAATTTCGTAAATTTAACAAGATTGTTAAAAAGATACTGATAAGAGAAAAAAATGGAAAACGCTAACCCCGCTTTATCATCACCAGATAACAATTTTCAGATATTTAAAAGAGAAGATAAAAAGAGAAGCGACTTATTTGATTTTTTAAAACTCATTGCGATGAGTTATGTTTTGATTGGTCACGTTTTACAACGTTGGTATGTCAGTAATTTTACTTCTTCAATCGGTTTTGCCTTATTCTATAGCGTGAGCCTATCACTATTCTTCTTTGTCGGTGGTTTTTTTGTCAATCGCAGCTCGACACTCAAAGGACTATTGAAATATCTATTGAAATTACTTGTACTATATATCGTTCCTGCCTATTTATTCACTTGTCTTTCAATTTGGTTTTTGCCACGGTTTGCCGATCACGATTTTGCCTATTGGATGAACGAACTATATTTACGCACTGACACCTTTTATTGGTTCTTTCTTACTGCTTTCTTCATAAATGCAGCGATTGCAATATCTTTTTATGTTGGGCAATTATTATTTAAGAAGAAAAATCTTCTTAATGATGTCTTAATAACAGCGACAATAATTGTTCTTTTAATCGCTTTTTCCTACATATTTATTCACATTTATAATCATCCCGATCTTGGACCAGCTCTTTTATCTGCCAATATGCTTCTTTATTACTTACCAATTTCGCTATGCGGTTTCTTAATAAAGACATTTGCGAAGTACGTTGAGAAGTGGCGAGGACTAAAAATTTTGCGTTTAGTCATTTTTGCTATTTCACTTATCGGCTATTCAATCTCACTATTTTACTTTCAAAACTGGATTGTTGGATTGAGTGGTTCATTTCTAGATGTTTTTTATCGCTTGATAGGTTCACTATGCGGTGTTTTAACATATTACTATTTGTCACTTTTTCTGACTTCAACATTTCGCCTACAGAAGATTGCTATGTATGGAAAATATAGTGGACCGTTTTATCTTGTTCACGTCTTTCTAATTCGCCTACTGGCTTCTTACTTACCGCGGCCAACATTGTTTGATCAAAGCACAATCATTTTTATCATCTTTCTAACGATTGGTTTTTATCTTGGCTCATTAGGAATAACAATCTTTCTTGTTGAAATTCCCCTGACAGATTTTCTTCTTTTTGGTAATTATAGACGTTTAAAAAAACTTTCTATTTTATTTAGAAGTAAAAAAAGGTCATCTATTTAATTCTAATTACGGTCTTTCAATAAAATTGGAAACAATTTCCGCCATTTGCTTTGGCGTTTCTTTTCCTTCGCTAATTAACCAGTGAGTATAAATGTTGAATAAGCCGCCTGCAAAAAAGATGAAACGTTGTTTTTCTTCTAACGAGTTCGCGGTTTTAATAAGTTTAAGGTCAAATTGTTCTTTAACATAATCAAACATCCGTGTTTCTAATAGCAATAAACCCAACTCGCGATTATCAAATAAATAAGTGAAGACCGACACTAAATACTCCTTAAATGGCATCACATAAAAATCGGTGTTTGTCTCCTGAATAAATTTCTCGGTAATAATATCAAAATGATGTCTGAGAATGTCTGCTTTTTCCTTAAAATTGCGATAGTATGCCATTCTAGAAAAGCCAGCTTCCTCAACGATTTCTTGAATGGAAATCTCTTCAAAGCTTTTCCCACTCTTAATGAGTTTTAACATAGCTTCTGATAAGCATTTCTTGGTGAATTCGCTCCGTGGAATCATTTTTTGTCTCCTAATTGCCCAATGAGTTTTAATGGCAATCCTTCTTCTTTAAACGATAAACCATTATGATAAGTGTTGCAAATGTAATACTTTGTTTACATGTTTACGTTTATCGTAAAATATTTACTGATTTCTTATAAGCCGCCTCATGTTTTTATCGTCGTGCGATTTGTAACACTAAGTTATAAAATAGAAACGGATAAATAATTGTTGGGGGTTTTTATGATTTATGAACAAACGATGAGTCGATTGAAGAGCTTTAAAAAAATATATACCAAGGACATTGATCAAATAGCTAAAGAATATATTAAAGATGAAATTGATGTCAGCGAACTATTTTCGCATATTTCTGAAAACGGGGCGCTACATCGTATCTACTTTGTTGTCTCTTTAAAGCAAATCAAAGATTACGAAAAGCAAATAGAATTTATTGAGAAACACTTCTCCTCACTTTGTGATTGGTGGCATGTCGACATTTTAAATCAATTGCTTGTTAAACCGGTCTCTTTTGCTTATGTCTTTCAAAAAGCAAAACAGTATGTCGATGCAAATCTTTTGTTTGTTAGACGGTGGGGCTATGTTATTTTCTTAAACGGTATGCAAAAAAATCCTCAAAACACTAAACAAATATTGAGACTAATGCACAATGATAATGAATACTATGTTCAAATGGCTGAAGCCTGGTTAATTGCTGATTTAGCCATTTATAATCCGGAGGTTGTTTTAGAATATTTGAGTAGTAGAAAACTCGATTATCGCATCATAGGCAAGGCTATTCAAAAGATATGCGATTCCTATCGAATAAGTGATGAGGTAAAAGTTCAAGCCAAAAACTGTCGAAAATTATATAAAGAATGATTTGAATCTATGAGCTTCTTTTTAAAGCAGCCGGCTTACTCTCTTTGATTTTTTTCCAACGACCTAATTTATAATAAATTAAACAGGCGATTAGTGAGAAAACACTCGCAAGGGGATAGGCGAAAGCAACAACCGTCACTTGTGTCCTTAAAGCAAAAACAAAAATAAAGGCTAAAGGCAGACGAATAAGTAAGGTTGACAAAACGTTTTGCATCATCGAGAAGGTTGTGTGTCCCGAACCCATAAAAAGGGCATTCAACACATAGATGAAAATACATATTAATGCATCTAAAGCGATTATTCGAATGAATGATGAAGCATAGAAAATGATGTTTGCATCTGAGGTGAATAGACTAACTAGTTGCGGTGCGAATATTTCACAAATAATGACGATAATAGTGACCATTAATCCTTGCATTAGCAAACCTGCCCTAGCGTATTGTTTGGCTCTTTTGAGCTGTTTGGCGCCGAGATTTTGTGCGGTCGTGGTCGTTAATGCCGCACTAAAAGCATTAAGAGGGACAAAACAGAAGAAAGTAATTTTCTCACTGATGCCAAAGCCTGATCCAGATTCGGCCCCATACAAATTGATGAGGGCAAGAATAACAGTAAAAGACAACAAGACTATTCCATCTTGAAGCGCAAGTGGAAGTCCGGTTCGTAATGTCAATTTAGAAAAGTGGCCATCGAAACGGATATCTTTTTTAGTTAAACGCACTGGAAAGTTTTTAGCTTTTAAATATAAAATGGCAGCAGTGAAAGATGATATTTGTGATATGACGGAAGCTAAAGCTGCTCCAGCCGCTCGCATGTCAAGCAGAGCCACGAACAATAAATCGAGAAGAATGTTGACTGATGCGGCAAGTAAAAGAAAAAGAAAAGGCGAACGTGAATTGCCAAACGCCCGTAGTTGAGAAGCAATGATATTAAAACCCATAATAAAGGGAATGCCTGCTGCTGTTATCAACAAATAGTTGAAACCATCACTTTTGGCTAAACCATCAAGATTTAACCAGGTTGCAATGCTGCTTGATAATGAAGCCATCACAATGGCGATAACAAACCCGATCACTCCGAAAAGAATAAACATATTGCCGATTAGTTTTTTGACATCTTCATAGCGCTTTGCACCTAAATACTGACCGATGAGAATTCCTCCGCCTGTTGTCAAAGCAGCGATAGTGTAGGTGATGACATTCATTACCGAGATACCACCCGCAACTGCATCGATGGCAGAAGTATCGGTGAAATTAGAAATAATTAGTAGGTCAATCATGCCGAAGACTGACGTTTGAAGCCACATCAGAAGAAGTGGTGTAACAAACCTAAGCAGAGAAGGATATATTTTTTCGGTTAGTAAATTGATTTTAGGTGCCATAATGTATCGGAAAAAGTATATCACAGCCCAAGTTAATTTATGATAAAATTAGCAAGGAGATCTATGCTTATGATACCTACCATCACCTATGTATTCTTTACCATGTTCGTCGCAGCATCGCTTGCTGAGATTATTATCGCGTTTAACGAACTTGAAAAAATTCGCAAAATCATTAAGCCATTTTGTTTATTGTTCCTTGGTCTTGCCGCCGTTACTCTTGTTCCTAATCACCCCTTTATTTATATCGGAGCTTTTCTTGGAATGATTGGTGATATTTGTCTTATTTGGAAAAAGAGACCTATTTTTATGCTTGGTGTCATTGCCTTTCTATTAGGTCATCTTTTTTACATAAGTGAAGTTCTTTTTATCATGTTGAAAAATAAACAAATGCCTTGGTATTTTTACGTTGTCGTTGGGTTTGCAATGCTCCTTTTTATCATTGCTGCCTATCCCCTTTCCAAAAAAATCACTAAGCATCGTTATATGGCCCTTTTAGGTAATTTGTATTTAAGTATTTTAATACTTGTGACCGTTGTTTCAATAATTGCCTCTGCTAATGGTTTCATAAATTATATGATTCTTGGAGTTATTGGCGGCGTTTCTTTCTTGGCGAGTGATTTAGTGCTGACAAGTGCAACCTTCGTTAAAGATTTTAAAAGACGCGACTACTACATCATGCTTTTCTATCTCCTTGGTCAGGCTTTTATTATCGCAGGAATTAGCCTAACATATGTTTTATAGGTGAATTATGAGTAAAGGTGTATGTCCTCATTGCCACCAACCCGTGGCAATTAACTTAGAAGAACAAGCCGAGACTTGTCC
>Ga0265294_10010009_pt1 | contig 10851 bp, 10 predicted proteins | sample MunlanPumphouse3_FD_192504 | JGI IMG/M metagenome (GOLD analysis project Ga0265294, IMG submission 192504) | Groundwater microbial communities from a municipal landfill in Southern Ontario, Canada - Pumphouse #3 | ecosystem: Environmental > Aquatic > Deep subsurface > Groundwater | place...
TTCAATTCCGTTTGTATCTAAAATCATTTGGATATATTCTTTTGCTTTGACAACTCCGTCGGTGATTACTTTAACTTCAACTTCAAGTTTTCCGCCAAGACCTAAAAATCCTTTTGTTTCCTTTAGAATATTAACTTCAAAGTTGTCTTCACTAACACCAAATTCTTTTACCGCTAGTTCTTTTGCTTCGGCTACAGTTTTTACTTCATATGTTTTTGCTTTCATTACTATAGATCTCCTTATTTTTTCATCTTAACTTTTATTTTTTCAAGTCTATCATTACTTGATTTATGTCCTACATAACTTTGGAATGTAGAATAAATATTACCAACGAACCAATAAAGACCCAATGCTGCTGGACTTGTTATGATAAAAACAACCATCATAACAGGCATTCCATACATCATAACCTTCATCATCATATCTGTTTGCTTTTGTTGATCTGTTTTTTCAGGACGTCGATAAGCAGGAAGGCTTGTTTGCATACTTTCTTTTTGCTTTGCTTGTCTTCTAGTTAATAAAATTTGGCTTCCTAGTTGTGTTAACCCTACCAACCCCGCCAATATGTAAATACCAATTTCTTGCCATCCGCCAGCGCTTTTGTCTTTGAATAAATCAATTCCAAAAATTGTTGTGTTTAAAAAGTCAAAATCTAGTGGCAACTTCGTTATTCCTAAGTTTGTGGCTACTTCGGGATTTGTAGCAAGATAAGTAGAAGTCGTTGATGGGATTCTTCTTAAGGTGTTGAAAAAAGAAATAAAAATTGGCAATTGTAAGAACGGCATTAAACATCCACTAAATCCAATTCCATACTTCTTATAAAGTTGCATCATTTCCATCTGTTTTCTTTGCTGACTCTCTTGATCTGTTTTCTCAGTATATTTTGCTTCGATTTTTGCTTGTTCAGGCCCTATTAATTGCATTTTCAAAGACATATCATTTGATTTCGCATAGATTGGCCAAGCTGCTGTTCTAACTACTATTGTTGATAACACGATTGCTATTCCATAATTCCCAAAAGCAATTGACTTACCAAATACCCACATTAATGCGGTCATTGGCCAAACAATGAAATCCCACGAAGGAAATTTAAATCCATATATTGGCTCATAGATTATTTCTGTATCTGTTTTTTTACAGCCACTTAAAAGAAATAATCCTACTATTAACACTGCAGCAACAACATATTTCCAGTTATTTTTTTTCATTAATTTTCTCCTTTAAAATTTTACTAAACAAATTACTTAAATTATTATTTTTTTCTTGAAAAGTCAGATCTAAAACTGGCTTTTTTGCTATTATTAAAGCTTTTATCCCTTTGATTTTGTCTTTATTATTTCTAATAATTTCTCTTACAGCTCTCTTCTCGTAATTTCTAACCACTGCACAGCCTACCTTTTTAGAAACTGATATCGCTATTTTCATTTCGCCTTCAAAATATTGAAAATAAATCGCATAGCATTTATTTCCTACACTTTTTTTAAACGACATGACTTTTTCTATCTCATAGCTTTTTTTCAAACTGTATTTCCTGTTCATTTTTCCTCCAATCAGCAACAAAAAAGACCACTCCTAATCATAATTGACATTCGAGTGGTCCAAGTTTATCTTTTTGTTATGCTGTTAATTGTTTTCTGCCTTTTCTACGTCTACTAGATAAGACATTTCTTCCACCAACAGTTGCCATACGAGCACGGAAGCCGTGTGTTTTAGCGTGTTTTCTTTTATTTGGTTGGTATGTTCTTTTCATAGAGAGCACCTCCTATACTAAACCATGCTTGTACATTATACTACAACAAGGGTCTTAAGTCAAATACTTTTTTTCTTTTATCCTAGTAGACTTTTAAAGTCAACTTTGTATAATATTTCTGTTGTTATGTTGTCTTTATCTGTATAAATTCCTTTTACATAGATATATTCAATATCTATTGTTTTGTTTACTTTGCTGGTCATTGCTACGGATGTTTCTACTGTAGAAAAATAATAGTAGTTATAAAGCCCTCCAATTGGATAAATTTCTTTATCGCTTGTAACAATAAATGCTTGATAATCTAGATGGAACTTCTCGCTTGAGTTGATAAGGTTTATCGTATTGGTGATTGTGTAGTTTGTTGAATCGCTTACTGGTTCATTTGCTTTTACAGAAAAGTTAAGTTTTCCCAAAACCGTTGCTTTATCAGAAAACTTTGCACTGTTAAGCTCACTTTTCTTTAATTTTATGATTTCTTCAGCAAAGATTAGCGTTCTTTTTAATGTTTCCTCTTCGCTTCTTTTGTAATTGTATTGGATTTTCCCAAACAATTTTTGATATCCATCGCCACTAATTGTTTGATTGCTCATCATTGTATGAATCGTTGGGGCACTTGTTGAACTCCAATAATCCACTCCAGAAATATAATCCATTGTTCCCATGTTTGTTAATCCACTGAATTGAAAACGAACATTGTTCAACGCAGTTGCATAATTATTATAAAGGTATGCTGTATAAGAATGTTTTATAGCAACTGTTCCGGTTGCACTTTTTGTTATTGCATTCGTTGACTTGATATAAGGATCTATTTCATAATTATAGTTTACATGTTCATATTCTGGTACAACAACATAATTGTATTCGGGGAAAAAGCTAAACAATGCCCAAAAAGCAATAAATGCATACACTACTGTTATTAAAATAATAGTAATATTATTTAATTTACTTGGAAAGTTTAAAATTCCACCACTTTTTTCTTTTTTTATTTCTTGTTTTTTTGCTTTTACGTTTTCCATTTTCGCCAACTAGTAAACTTCTGTTTACTGCCTCCATTCTTTTTAATATAATGCTGTTAATATTTTACCATAAAATATTTTTTTTGCAATATGTTTTTTCTTTTTGTTGTTTTCTCTTTCTATATTATATAAAACATTTTATTCTTTTCCCACATATTAACTTTGGGAAAACTTAAGGAAAACGATCTTTTTTATTCCCCTTTTTTTCCACAGTGAATTTGTGGAAAAGTTTTTTCATTTTTCTATTTATTATTATTGCCTTTTGTGTTATTATTTATGTATAGAAATAACGAGAGGGGTTTTTTTATGCGCGGTGCTATCACATTATGGCAAGAAACTCTCAATATGCTTAAGGAAGAAATAAATGAGGATGATTTTAATTCACTGTTTGCTGAATTAACCGAAATTTATAAAGCAGATGGGGGATATATATATATTCCTGTTGCTCGTTCTTTTGATAAGTTCAGAATTGAGAAGTTTTACGTCGATAAACTTAATAAATTGGTAGCTAAGATTTCTGAGGAACTTGTAAAATTCAAGTTCATAACCAAGGCTGAAGTTGAAAAAGAAATAGAAGAGCAAGCAAAAGAGCCTTTGCAAACACCAGATCTAAGCAATGCTACACGCACATTATCTCCAACATACACATTTAACACTTTTGAAGTAGGAGAAAGCAACCGCTTTGCCTTTATCTCTGCTATGAAAACTGCAGAATCTGCGGAATCAGCAGAAAAAATGTATAATCCTTTGTATATTTTTGGTGATGTTGGTCTTGGGAAAACTCATTTGATGTCTGCGATAGGAAACTATATTCTTGATAACAAAATTGATTCAAAAATTCTTTATGTGAGTAGTCAAAAATTTGCTGAGGATTACTTTCTCGCAACCAATAAAAAGAAAGGTACTGGCGACGGAGTTGAAAGAATTGAAGCTTTTTATTCTAAATATCGCGATGTAGATGTTCTTTTAATTGATGATATTCAATTTCTTCAGTCAAAGAAGTGGTCGCAAGAAGAATTTTTTAAAGTTTTCGAACATCTTATCGGTTTAAATAAGCAAATTGTAATAACCTCCGATAAACCTGCTAATGAATTGACTGACATCATGCCTAGATTGCGATCACGTTTTAATTGGGGTCTTTCTGTAGATATCAAACATCCTGATAAGAGTTTAAGAGTTAATATCTTAAAAAGCAAGCTTTCAACTTTAATTAAGGACCCTAGTGATGTTCCTATTGAAGTTTTAGATGCTTTAGCTGATTACTTTCCAAGCAACATTCGTGATTTAGAGGGTGCTTTAAGAGGTTTTGTCACCTATTGCATTTGTTTAAATATTCCTTTCACGGTTGAAAACATGTTTACAGCACTAGAAAACACTCTTCCCAAAGAAAAAGACCTTAAAACAGGTTCTTCCTCTTCAAAAATCATCGATCTAACGAAAAACATTATTGCTAATTACTATAAAATTGCTGTTTCTGATTTGACTTCTCAATCACGAAAGCAAAAAATAACCTATGCTCGCCATATTTCCATGTTTATCTTACGTGATAAATTCAATATCCAATTAAAAACAATTGGAGAAGCTTTTGGAAACAGAGATCATGCGACAGTTTCTTATGGAATAGATAAAATAGTTTTTATGCAACAAAATGATCCTTTGGTTAAAAACGATATTGAAATTTTACTAAAAAGTATAGAGAAATAAAGAGTTTTCCACCTTTCCACCCCCTTAATAATAAGTAATAAAAATAAATAATAATAAAGGAGCCTTTTATGATTTTTACAATTAATAGAGATCTATTATTGCAGAACTTAACTTCAGTAAGCAAAGCGCTATCTACGAAAGCGCAAATGCCTGTATTAACAGGAATTAAAATCGATGTTGAAAACAACAAAATTTTACTTACAGCATCAAACAGTGAAATTTCTATTCAAGCCTGTATTGATGATAAAAAACATGTAAAAGTAGAAGAAGAAGGAACTTTTGTAGCTCCAGGAAAATATTTAATCGAACTAGTAAAGAAAACTGAAGCCAAAGAGATATATTTTGAATCTTTTGAGGAAAATGCCATAAAAATATTGGCAGACAAAAGTAATTTCACACTAAATGTTCTTTCAAAAGATGATTACCCCGTAATTTCTTTTGCTGATTCACCAACTTTTATCACATTAGATGCAATAAACTTAAAACAAATTATTAGAAAAACAACTTTTGCTGTTTCTTTATCTGAATCAAGAGTGATATTAACCGGTGTTTCTGTGGCAACACAAGGGAACTTGTTAGAGGTTGTTTCAACAGATAGTTATAGACTGGCAAAGAAGCAGATTAAATTTAATGTTGATTATCCAGAAATCAAGGTAGTTATTCCAGGAAAAAGCCTGGATGAGTTGAATAAAATCGTTGATGAAGGAGAAACTCTTGTTGAAGTTCACATAAGTCACACAAAAGCACTATTTAAGTATAAGAATTTATTGTATCAAACAAGACTAATAGATGGAACATTCCCTAACACCAACAGTTTAATTCCTTCAGAGTTTTTAACAAGTATTAAATTCAATAAAAACGAACTCATTTCAGCAATTGAAAGAGCAGCAGTTTTTACTAACATGGATTCTTCAAACATTATTAAATTAACACTAAATAGCGACAAAACAGTTGAAATAGCTTCAACAACCAATGAAATAGGAGCTGCACAAGAAGAACTAAATCCAATTGAATGCACTAATGTTGTTCCATTCCAAATTGCTTTTAGTTCAAAATACTTCTTAGAGGCAATAAAATCGTTTGATTCTACAGAAATAACAGTTCATTTCACTGGAGAAGTAAGACCGTTCATAATAACAGGTGAATATGATCGTAACTTAATCCAATTAATCTTGCCTGTAAGAGTTTCATAACATAAAAAAAAGAGCCTAACGGCTTTTTTTTATGTTAAATCGATAAGACTGAACAATTCTAATAGATCTTTTTGTAATAGATCTTTATTCGTTTGATCGTATCTTTCTAGGGTTGTGATGTCAAAGACACTGATTCCTTCTGCTTGTAGATTTTTAATAATAGATTTTTCTTGCAAAGCAGGAAGAACGATGGCAGATTTTGTAAATTCTTTCGCTTGTTCTTGAAGTTTTTCTAAAGAAACCTTTGGAGCTCTTCTATTTTTGCTATATCCATTAGGAACAACGTACTTAATTTTTGTTAAATCAATATCGTTGTCGATAAAATATTGGATTGTATTGAAGAATCCACCCAATCCTAGGCTATCTAAACCAACAACGATTAAAATATGCTTGCTGAATTCCAACAAAACCTCTGTTAAACGGTTGCTTGAAGGAGGAAAATCAACAAAGATATAATCAAAATAGCTACTACAATCAGTAATTAGCTTTTTAATTACTCTTTCCTGGTTTCTTTCTAAAGTAAGTTTCATAGAAAGTTTGTCAGTATTTAAAGTTTTGATCAAATATAGATTTTCTCGAGCTTCAATAAGGATATCTCCTAGTTCAGCATGGCCTGCTAACCAGAATTCTAGATAATTATCGTTTGTATCAAAGATTTTATCCTCGATACCAAAAATTTTAAAGATACTATTTTGGTCATCCGCACTAATAATCAATACTTTTTTACCCAAAGTAGCATAATAATGTGCTAAGAAACCAATGAAAGTACTCTTGCCGACGCCACCCTTCTTGCAAAAAGTAGAAACAACAGACATTATAGGCCCTCTCTTTCTAATTTCTCAAGAACTGCTTCTTCAATATACTGAGAAAACTGTAAACTCTTCTTCGCAGCAGCAATCTTTACTCTTACTCTTAAATCCTTTTCCATAACAGCAGTGTACTTCTCTTTTTCGCTAACGCGAGTTTGTTTCGTAGCGGGTGTTAATGGATTTTCTCGCTTTTGAAACGGGAACGATGATCTGTTCATCTTGGTAATCCTCCTTATCATAAATATATACACAAACACATAAAAACATATATACATAAAAGCACATATAAACATATACACATACACATATATACATAAATATCTTGTTTTTTTGTCTAAAAACACAGGTAAAACAAAGTCCCTTAGTTGTCGAAACTCAGAGATATCGATAAAAAAGTTAAAAAAAACTAAAAACTCGCTTTTCTAAAACCATCTAGTTTCAAACTGAAAATGCAACCCTATCAAAACCATTAAAAATTTCGTTTCAAATCGATTTTACATCAAAATAGGTAAAGTTATTAGGGGTGTGCTCTTGAAATCAACAAGCAAAAAAATACAGGGGTCAAAAATTCGGTAAAAAAAGGGGTAAAAACCATTTTTGTGGTTTTTGAAGTGTAAATAAAGGTATAAACCTATTATCGATAAATATATAAACAAATAAATAAAAGAATAAAAACGTATATACATAAATACGTAAAACAACATATACATATTTACTGTTTATCGACTGTTGAAAAAGGAAACGCAAAAAACATTTTTTCTAAAAACATTTTTATAACACAAGATAAAAAAGCGCGTATGGCTTATTGTTTTATATTTACTTTCATATTATACAATAATTAAAAATAGAAAGCAAGACTTTATATGTATTTATGTAAATATTTATTTATTATTAAATATTGAGTTAGATCCTTAAAAACAAAGGGAACAAATAAAAAGGCAAAAAGAAAAAGTGTATGTAAATACATATATACATAAAAGTAGAGGGCTGTTTATTAGAAAAGGGAAAAAACAACCCTTTTTTTGAAATAAATACATATATATGTATATACAACAAGATATATTTGAAAAGAAAAGATATAGTTACGACAAATAATAAAGAAAAAAAGCGTTTAATTTAAAAAGTCTTATCTCGTTCAACAAACATAATCGGTATATTTGTATATATATAAACTAGAACAACTTAAATTAATCATGAATCTTGAAAACATCGTCAATATTGGGAGAAAACAGAGGAATCTAAGACATAAAAGGTTCTGCTATTTAATGAATATATCAGTATATATGTATATACATAGACTAAAGCAATCTAAAATAAGCAGCAACAATAAAAAACATCGTTAGTATCATGAAAAAGCAGAAGAATTCAATAGAAAAGCTCTATCATTTAATAAACATATCAGTATATATGTATATACATAAGAAAAGTACAGTTTTGATCCTGTTATAAAATGTAGGTTTAAAAATATTAATAAGAAAGAAACATCATTAGAAGACTGGAAGAGAAGAAAAGCATAAAGATATCAGTAAATACGTATATACTTCTGCTACATAGTTGTTTTTAATTGATTAGAAAGAATAACATTATCTCAAGCAATGAAAAAAATGAACTATTGTATGAAAAAGAAAATCTTCGAATAGAACATATACTTATACTATATATATGTATATACAGATATAAATAAAAATAGTTAAAGAAAAAAGCATAAAAAAGCAGGAAAAGAATCAAAGGATACTCAGCACAAAGCAACATTGGCAGATCTATTGTGTCATGATTATATACATAAATACGCATATAAGGCACATCGTGAAAATAAAAAAGCATAATTGGGTATTCGTCTGGTGATAAAAAAGAAATTATCAACACTCAGGGGAGTTTGTTTTGATGAACAGGCAAATAAAAGCAAAGAAGTGGATAGAGGATAAAAGTTAGAAAGCTAATTAAAAAGGCCAAACAAGCACCACATATACATATATACATACAAAAAATAATGAGCGAAAGTAAAAGCGTGAAAAAACGCCCTATTTTCGCTTTTTTTATAAAAAAACGATGACAAACAGGAAAGAGCCGAAAAAAGCGATTAGAGGCGAAAAAAAGGGCGAAAAATCAAAAGCTTCAAAAAAAGTTAAAAAAACACTAGGAAAAAGGAAGAATTTGTGGTATAATAAGTATAATAGTAAAAGGAAAAAGATATGACTAAAATCACGATAAAAACAGAATATATTAATTTAGGACAATTTTTAAAATATGTAGGTATTATTGATAGCGGAGCACAAGCAAAGGCTTTTTTATTAGAGCAAACAGTATTGGTTAATGGCGAGCAGGAACAAAGAAGAGGGAGAAAGCTCTATAAGGACTTTATTATAGAGATAGAAAAGAAAAAATTCGTTATAGGTAAAGATAATGTTTTATCTTAGTGAGGTAAAATTGACAAAATTTCGTTGCTACGAAACATATGCAGTTCAATTTATTCCCCATATTAATATTATTGTTGGGAATAACGCTGTAGGAAAGACAAGTTTAGTCGAAGCCATATATTGCTTAGGTCTAACAAAATCACATAAAGCAACAAACGATAGTGAAATGATAAAAAACGGGGAAGAAGTCGCTGTAATAAAAGGATTTTTTCAAAACAATGAAGAAAAAGATGAAATTGTTTTATCAATTTCAGAAAAAGGGAAAAGAGTTAATAAAAATAATAAAATAGAAAGTACCTTAAGTAAGTATTTGGGTTATTTTAGTATTGTTATGTTTTGTCCTGAAGATTTGGGGCTTGTAAATGGAGTTCCTGTCTTTCGAAGAAAATTTTTAGATGTGAATATTGGACAAATAAACAAGAAATATTTAAAGAGTCTAATCAATTATCGAAAATTATTAAAGCAAAGAAATGAAGTGCTAAAGGTATTCAATGAAAAGCAAGGATATGATGACCGATTTCTAAAAATCATAACAAATGCAATGATTGATGAAGCAAAAACGATAATAGAAGAGCGTAAGAAGTTTATTTTTTTATTAAATAAACATCTTTTTGGGAAATGTGATTATATTAGTGGAGAAAAAGAAGAAGCAAAACTAGTTTATAACCCTAATTGTGATGTGGATAACTTGTTTAAAGAAAGCGAACTAAAAAAAACATTAGATAGACTAACGAAAACAACAAATTGGGGGCCTCATCGTGATGATTTTTCTATTTTAATAAATGGAAAAGAAGCAAGTAAATATGCATCTCAAGGTCAACAAAAGACAGCGGCCTTGTCAATGAAATTAGGCCTTGCTGATTTGATTAAGACACAAACAGAACGAATTATTGTCATTCTCGATGATGTTTTTGGAGAATTGGATCTTGAAAGGCAAAACAGAGTCTTAAAATTGCTAACATTTGATGATCAAATCTTTATAACAACAACAACGATTGACAATTTATCAGAACAAGTATTAAAAGATAGCCAAATAATACATATAGAAAATGGTGGTGAATGAAATGGAAGAAAAGCAAGTTGTAAAAAATACATATGAAGGGTCAAACATTCAAATACTTGAAGGATTAGAAGCGGTTAGAAAGCGACCTGGTATGTATATTGGTTCAACTGGGCCAAGAGGATTACATCACCTAGTTTGGGAAATCGTTGACAATTCAATCGATGAATCATTAGCGGGGTATTGTACTCATATTGAAGTCGATATTCTGCCAGATAATTTCATTCGCGTAACGGATGATGGGCGAGGAATCCCCATCGATGTTCATAAAAAGACAGGAGAATCTGCTGTAGAAGCAGTCTTCACCATTCTTCATGCCGGTGGGAAATTTGATGGATCTTCTTATAAGGTTTCAGGAGGCCTTCATGGTGTTGGCGCCAGTGTTGTTAACGCCTTAAGCTCATTTTTAAAAGTTGAAATATGTAAAGATGGAAAAAAATATGAACAAGAGTATGCAAGAGGAAAACGATTATACGCATTAAGGGAAGTTGGAACAACAGAAGAACATGGAACAGTTGTTACATTTCGGCCAGATGAGGATATCTTTAAAGAAACAGTGGAATATGATTTTGAAACATTGCGAGTCAGATTACAACAATGCGCCTTTTTAAATAAATCATTAAGAATTACCCTGCGAGATAGTCGTAACCCAGATCGTCTTAAGAATGTTACTTACTGTTATGAGGGAGGAATTGTTGAATACGTTTTGTATTTAAATAAAAGCAAGAATCCTATCCATAGTGAAGCGATCTATGTTAGTAAAAAACTAGAAAATATTGAAGTTGAAATTGCAATGCAATATACCGATGATTACAATAGTAATATTTATTCATTTATAAATAATATTTATACTCCTGAGGGAGGTACTCATGAAGAAGGATTTCGTAATAGTTTAACAAGAG
>Ga0265294_10010010_pt1 | contig 10851 bp, 8 predicted proteins | sample MunlanPumphouse3_FD_192504 | JGI IMG/M metagenome (GOLD analysis project Ga0265294, IMG submission 192504) | Groundwater microbial communities from a municipal landfill in Southern Ontario, Canada - Pumphouse #3 | ecosystem: Environmental > Aquatic > Deep subsurface > Groundwater | place...
TATAACCGCTACTGGGCATACAGCGACTGGCGGCAATGGCAGCTCAATCTGGTCGGGGAACACAAATTCACCGACGCGCTCAAGGTGAAAACCCGGTTGTTTTACGTAAACCATTCCGACGGGATTATGGATGTAAGCTGGGATGCGGAACATACCACAGGGGGAAAAAAGTGGTTTGAGGAAAGCTATTATGATGATAGCTCCATCGGCGGAGAGATTCAAGCCCTTATGAATATGGGGCAACGGAACAGCCTTCGCTTCGGCCTGAACTACATGAAGGACAACCACAAGGAAGGAAATTACCTCAGTGACGACTGCTGGGATGTCCTTAAGGGATCGGCCTCGGTGGGATGGACACCTGAAGAAGAATACGCTGCCCATACCTATACGTTCGCCGTTGAGGATGAATTCAGGCCTTTTAACCGTTTTTCCGTGGTGCTCGGCCTGAGTTACGATGCGTTTGAGCCGACCCAGACATCCGACCAGCCGGCGCCCGGCCAGATGGACATCGTGAACCCCCAGGTCGGGATGACCTTTGACATGACGGATGCCACCCGTTTTCACGTATCCGTCGGTCAAAAAAGCAGATTCCCCAGCTTAAAGGAGTTGTACAGCACCTACGGCGGGGGGAATCCAGACCTGGATCCGGAAAAGGCGCTCGCCTATGAAGCGGGTGCTTCCCACATTTTTTCCGAGAATGTTACCGGTAAGGCGGCCTTTTTTTATCACAATGTCGACGATTTGATCGACTCCACGAAACTCGACGGTGAATCCGTCTACATCAACATCAACGAAGCGACCATTTACGGCGCGGAGGCAACTGTCGGCATGCAACTTTACAGGGCCTTCCATACGGATTTAAACTACACCTATCTGACCACAGCGGACAAATCGAACAATGACCGTGAGCTGGAAGGTCGGCCCCGGCACCGGGTTAACCTGGCGCTGACCTACCGTTGCGCCTTCGGACTTACGCTTAACATGCAGGCATCCTATACGAAACGGCAGTATTGGGAGAACGATAATTACGAATGGACAAAATTGCCCGACTATTTCCTGATCAATGCTAAATTGACCCAGAAATTAAAAAAAATCGGGGGGATCGACGCCGAAGTCTTTCTTCAGGGCACCAATATCCTGGATGAGGACTATTATGAAACAAACGGACCGGAGCCGGGATTTAACTTGCTGGCAGGAATTTCCCTGCGGATGTAGGAAAAAGCCGGGGACGGGAAGCCTGCCTTTAATACAGGAGAGAACAACGGCAAATGCAACCGCTGCTGTCAGGGTTTCGGGACGGGAAAAAGGCTCATCGCGGATTAGTGTGAATTTACCCATACTCAAGGGAACAGATTTTTTTTGTTACTGATTTTACTGCAAAAATTAAATTTATAAATTTGGTTTTCACGCTAATCCGAGATGAGCCGGAAAAAATAAGGGGACCGAATAAATGAAATGTACTATCTGTGAGATGAAATGCGATATCAAAGATGGTGAGATCGGCGAATGCGGCATGTATACCCGAATCGGATCCGATATCCGGGAGCGGTATCCCGACAGGTATCTTGCGGCGGTCGACACCGCCATTGAATGCATGCCCATGGTGCATTATCATCCAAAGGGTAAATTCCTTCAGATATGCACCGTGGGCTGTAATTTCAAATGTAACGGATGCGTTTCTGAAATATTGACGGATCATCTTTCCGCCATTGCAGGCGCCTTTCAGGAAATGACGTCCGAGCAGGTCATCCAAAAAGCCCTGGCTGAAGCATGCATCGGTGTAATGTTCTGCTTCAACGAGCCGACGGTTGCGTATTTTACTTTTCAGCGGATGGCCCGGATGGCCAGGGAAAACGGCTTGCTTGTAGGCTGTTCAACAAACGGATATCTGACGGAATCGGCTTTAGGCGGGCTTATCCCGCTTCTCGATTTCGTAAATGTGGGGCTGAAAGGGGCTTCAGAAGAAGCTTATCGTATCTGCGGGATTAAAAACGTTGCACCGATATGGCGAAATCTCGCGTTGCTCTACAAGCAAGGCGTCTACATCGAAGTATCGGCGATCTACCGGAAGCACGGCGAATGGGAAATCAGCAGGGCAGCTGAATTTATCGCCTCCCTTTCAAAGGATATCCCCTTTCAGGTGATGCGCTTCATTCCCTTCGGGGACGCTACCATCGACATGGAGCCGAGCATCCGGGAGGCCGAGTCGGTTTGCAGGCAATTGCGGAAACAGCTTAAATATGTCTATCTTTTCAACTCTCCGGGGACCGATTACCTCAACAGTCGTTGTCCGGATTGCGGAAAAAAAATTATGGAACGGGGATTTTTTGGTCCCATGTCCTCCAACCTCTTCCGGTATATGCCGGAAGGACACTGCAGCTGCGGATTTCAATTGCCCATTCAGGGAAAAATCCATGATGCCCGGGTCAGAGAAACCGGATATTTCGGCGGCTACCGGACAATCAACGCACTGAACATGATTCGTTCGATATTGGCGGTAATCGGGATGACGGACAAGAACCGCATTGATGCTGTCATGGTGCAGATACTCAAGGAAGATTTCATCAAGGAGCTGTACGACCGCCTGAACAGGATCGATTCTTATTTTGACATCGTCGATTATCTTGCGGCCTTGACCGGCCGTGAATCCCAGGCCGTCGCATTTCGTCAATATGTGGAATCCCGGGTGGCCCAAATCGAGTACAAGGTCGAAGGCCTTGAAAAACCGCCGGTGTACGCTTCCATAGGCCACCCGCTCATCGCCGTATTCGAGGAAAAAATGGAATCCCGGCTAATCGATACTGCCGGCGGCCGATTAACGAACCGGCGGATCAAAAGGGAAAGCCGACCCGGCATCAGCATTTCAAAAAAACAGTTCTGCCGGATGGCCCCGGAAATCATCGTCATTTCAGGGGCCGCGGCTTGGCCCGTGGAAGACTTTATCACCTATTGCACGGGGAATGGCTTGGACGTGCCGGCGGTAAGGACTCAAAAAATCTTTCATCTGCATCCCTACCGCTCCTCCACCAACCCGGATTGGATATTGGGACTCTTGCGCCTGGCCAATATCATCCATCCGGACATTTTCCACTTTGATCTTCAAAAAGAGGCGGATGACTTCTACCGGCAATTTTATAACATGCCGTTCGGTGATGGACATTGCCACGCCTTTCCAGGACTGCGCCTGAAAAAGCACCCTGGCAGTACAGACCAGCGGATTACGTAAAAAAGCAGGGTAAGCCATGCAAAAAAAATTGGACTCAAATAAAAAATGCACCCTTCGATCGAGGCAATGCCCTGATGATGAATAAAATCACAATAACGGTGTTCGCTCCTATTTACCCCGTCATTGCCAAACATGGCCAGGGAACTTGGCTGTGATGCGTATAGAATCATTAACGATGAAACCGGATTCCGGGTTGTTATTTTCAAACACAATTAACAGACGCATACCCTGTTTCCGGATGGACACATTTTTTGCACTTTCTGAACCATGGCGACCGGGGGCAGGAATACCCAAAGACCCCTGATGCTTCTGCCTCAGGGGTCTTTGGGTATCAGATTATCCTGATGTCGCGTTACGCGACAAGGCAGTTCAATTCTGAAATCTTCCTTGGGATATTAGGATATAAGGCCACACACTTTGACTCTCAGGTCTTCCCATTTGACAAATGGAATATCTTTTATTCCTTCCAGATGACTCAGGGGGATTACCCCGACATGCGTACCCGGCACATAAAAACACTGCTGACCTTTATAGGGTCCGTCCTTCAAAATCCAGCCATCCTGAAGCGCAATGCGTTTACCTATCAGTTCTTTAGCCTCATCATTGTATTCCGCTTGTTCCTGGGGTTGAAAAATAGCTTCAAAAAACACCTTATACCTCCTGAAAAATAACAGGCAGGGACTCATGCCCTGCCTTAAGCTTAGAAATCCTCCTGACGAAGGTTCTGGTTACCTATTTTTGGATCAACAAAAAATGGTGGCACCATTACCCCTTTTCAGACAGAAGTCAAGATTTTTTCTCGATCATCTGTTTTCATTTCAAACCCGCAGCGCCGTATCCCGTACCGGACAGCTTTCCACGGCCCAAACGTCTTTCACGCTTGACACCCCTGTTTTGATGCAACTATTCTGTTGGTAATCCCGCAAAAAAGCACACACCACCCGGGTACGCCCACTCATCGTCGGATATCAGAAGAAAGGAGCGCCGTAATGAACATCACATGGAGCACCTGGCTGTTGATCCGTTTTTTACTGTTTACCCGGCCAGCGACCGTTTTTCCGGCCGCCCCGCCGCCCATCGCCCCAGGCCATTGCGCAGCGCTCTGGCTCACGGCCGTTCCTATGGATTACAATGAACCGGGCATGGCCATCGACGGGTTCATGTACGGCATCTGCGGGCGGGATACGCAACAGTTTATAACCGGGCAATGCTTCAGTTAACGCGGAACTGGCATTCGGACAACTGTACATGGGGGATTCCAGCGGAATATGATCTGTTCTGGAAGGAAACGGTCACCAGCTACCTGAGTGATGTGAGCTCATCGTCATCGCTCAATGCCCTCCGCGTGGACCGGGTTTTCATTTCTGAACGATTTGGCATGCAACATCGCGCTCCGGATCCCCCCGGATGATGACCCAGAAATTTTGACTTGACACGGCTCCTGTTCACGCCGTATCTACCCGACGGGAGATATGCCGCTCAGCCCTGTTAATTTCTGCATATCCCCCTGACGTTGCAACAAAGCCATAAACCCGGTTCACCGTGAACCCAACCTTTTTTATAACCATCCAATAGCCAATAGGTGTATTTATGAAAAAACGACTGTTGCTTGCACTGATTTTTTTTATCGCATCTGCCATAGCGCTTTGTCCGTGCGCCCTGGCAGACGGAAAAAAGAAGGTCAAAGCCGCATTTGCACTGCTGTGGACAACCGATGATATGGGCTGGACCACGGCCGGCTACGAAGGCATCCAATACCTGAAGCAGCAACTGGGCGATCAGGTGGAAATCAACTACACGGAAAAAGTTCTGGCGGCAGATGCCGAACGCGTCATCCGAAACTATGCCCGGCAGGGATATGACATCATTTTTGCCACCACCTTCGAGCATATGGATCCGACCCTCATGGTGGCCAGGGATTTTCCGGATATCGCATTTGAACATTGTTCCGGCTACAAGACCGGCCCCAACACGGGCAATTATTTTGCCCGGATGTATCAGGGAGAATATCTCGCCGGCTACATGGCCGGCCTGATGGGATTTAAAAATGTGGGAACGGTTGCAACCAACCCGATCCCGGAACCGATTCGCGGGATAAACGCCTTTACCATCGGCCTGATCAAAGGGCTGACCGAAGCCGGACACCGCTTCGATCCTGACAGGGTCAACACGGTGGTATGGCTCAAAGCATGGCGCGATGCCATCAACGAAACCACCCTGACCGAAACCCTGATCAGCCGAAAGCATGATCTGATCCGGCAGATGGCCGATACTCCGGACAGCAGCATCGCTGCGTGCGCCAAAGGCGTTCCGGCTATCGGCTATGGGTCCGATGCGACAAAATACGGCGCGGACTGCGTCCTGGTATCCAGCATATGGAACTGGGGTCCCTATTTTGTCGATGCGGTGCAGCGCGTGGCTGACGGAACATGGGCACCTCAGGAATACTGGGGCGGATTCGAGAAAAACAATATCCGGCTGACGGATTTTCATGCTTCCGTTCCGCAGGCAGTCAGGGAAAAGGTGCTGACCGAGAAAAAACGTCTCGAACAGGGCATCGATACAATCTTTGCCGGTCCGCTCTACGATCAGGATGGAAAGCTGCGAATCGAAAAAGGCCAGAAAGCTACGGACCAGGACCTTCTGACCCTCCGATGGCTGGTAAAAAGCGTGAGCGGGAAAATACCCGACTGATCCGAACAGACCTGAAGGAAACACCGTGAACGATATTGCCGAATCATACGAATCCGGTGACAAGTACCGGCTGACGATTCCCGGACTGAGCTATGGCGTGGATCTTCCCTATGTCATCCTTGACGGAACAGATCCCGCCATCCGGATTGCTTCATTGAACCTGGTGGGCCAGATCCGACTGAATCAGGATTTTGGCGCCCTGCTGGCTCAAAAAATAAAGTCCGCCATCGGCACCCCTGAAGGCGTTATTATCCTGACCGCCGTGGAAAAAGCCCTGCAGCTCACCCAGGTGGTGGCCCATCTGCTGGGGCTTGATGCCGTGGCCGTAGCCTACAACCGCATCAAGCCCCACATGGAAGCCGCCCGCAGGCAGGTAATCCGGGTGCAGATGGATTCCATTACCAGCGGCGATAAATGTCTTGTGCTGTATGAACGGGATATCAACCTGATACTGAATGCGCGCCGGGGCATTATCCTGATTGACGATGTGGTGAGCACCGGCGGAACTGTCTATGGCCTGACCCGGCTGATCCGTGAAACCCTCAAAAGCCATCCGGACAGAACGCCGCCTGAGCTGCTGGGTATATTCTGTGTCGCACAGGAAGGCGGGGCCCTGCCCGATCTGCCCGCACCGGTGATCAGTCTGGCTACACTGCCCGAGCCACAGCAGCTCCAGGGGGCAGCCGATACCAATGGATGATATGCCCCGATCAACCCCCTCCCCCGTATTGTCCCTTGCCGGCATCACCAAACGATTCGGCCCCGTAACGGCAAATCAGGATATTCACCTTGACGTTTTCCCGGGCCAAATTCACGCACTGCTCGGAGAAAACGGTGCCGGCAAAAGCACCCTCATGTCCATTCTGTCAGGCCGGTACCGGCCCGACTCCGGCACCATTGAGCTTTATGGCCGGCCCGTTGAATTTTCCTCCCCGGCCCGGTCTCTTGAGCAGGGCATCGGCATGGTCTATCAGCGCTATATGCTGATAGAATCACTTTCCGTTGTTGAAAATATCATTCTGGGAACCACCGGACTCAAGTACCGCCTCAATCTCAAGCAGGCCTGCAACACCATTGAACGCTTATCCCGTCAGTTTGGCCTTCACGTGGATCCCTGGAAAAAAATCTGGCAGCTGTCCATGGGCGAGAGACAGCGGGTGGAAATCCTCAAGCTGCTTTACCGGAAAGCGACCATACTGATTTTTGACGAACCCACAGCCATCCTTTCCCCCCCGGAAATTGACCGGTTTTTCGAAACCCTGAAAAAGCTGTCGGCCAGCAATCATACCATCATTTTCATATCCCACAAACTGGAGGAGGTTCTTCGCATTGCCGACCGAGTCACCATTATGCGACGGGGACAGATGATCGCCGACCTGCCGGTGGGACAGATTGAATCCAAAGCCGAACTGGCCCGGTTGATGGTCGGCCGGGACGTCTTTCTGAACATTGACCGGAGGCCCCTGGAATACGGCCGAAGCGTTTTCCAGGTGACGAATCTTTCCGCAACCGGCACGAATCATGCGACGCCTTTTGACGATATCACTTTCGATATCAAGCAGGGAGAGATCATGGCAATCACCGGGGTGGCGGGAAACGGGCAGGAAACCCTGGTGGCGGCCTTAACCGGCCGGATCCCTTTCACCCGGGGATCAATCACGTTCGACGGCAAATCCCATACGGGACCTGAATGGCTCAGGGCCGACAAACAGCGCCTGACCTATATTCCTGAAGACCGTCACCATGCCGGAAGCGTATCCGAGGCCAGCCTGGTCGAAAATTTCATGCTGACCCGGCTCAAAGAATTCAGCCGGGGTCCGTTTCTGGCCTTCAAAAAAGCCCGAAACTCCACGATTACGGCAATGGATCAGTTTTCCATATATGCGCCTGCCGGACCGTCAACCCTTGCCCGCCAGCTGTCCGGTGGCAACCTGCAAAAGCTCATCCTGGCCCGCGAACTCGACCGGCACCCTGAACTGATTATCGCCGAGCACCCGACCCAGGGTCTGGATATCGGCGCCACGGAAGATGTCTGGAAGGCCCTGCTGGGCCAGCGGCGTCATGCCGGCATTCTTCTGGTATCCGGGGACCTGAGCGAAGTTCTGACACTGGCGGACCGGATTGCCATCATGTACCGGGGAAATATTCTGGACACTATTTCAAGCCGGAACGCGGATGAGGTTTCACAAATCGGTCTTCTCATGGCCGGAAGCAGGGGGGACGGTCGGAAGTGAAATCGGTTTGCATTGAAAAAAAATCTCATACCCGGCAGACCTGGGGAAGCACACTGGCGGTATCCACATTGCCGGCGCTGGTGATTGGTGCTGTCATTTTTCAGGCCGCAGGGGTTAGTTCCTTCCGGGCATACGCCGTGATGCTGGAAGGGGCGTTCGGAAACTGGTATGCCTTCTCGGAAGTGCTGGTCAAAGCCATTCCGCTGATGTTTACCGGGCTTGCCGTTGCCCTGGCCGCCCGGATGGCGCTGTGGAATATCGGATGCGAGGGGCAGCTGGTCTTTGGGGGAATTTTTGCGGCAGGCGTTGCACTGTTCTTCCATGACTGCATACCCGATTCGCTCATGATACCGATCCTGTGCAGTGCGGGTTTTGCCGGCGGAGCGCTCTGGGCCCTGATTCCCGCCCTGATGAAAGCCTGCTGGAACGTCAACGAGATCATCTCCACGCTGATGTTTAATTACATTGCCGTTATTATCATGGAGCACCTGTATTTCGGCCCCTGGCGGGACCCCATGGGCCGGGGGTTTCCGGGTACCGCCATGCTGGACCCGACCGCCTGGCTGCCGCGGTTTTTCCAGACCCGCATCCACCTGGGACTGTTGATCGCGCTGGCCGCCGCTGCCGCCGTTTATGTCTCATTGAGCCGGCTCACGTGGGGCTACCGGATCAACGTGATCGGCAAAAGCCCGAAGGCGGCCGGATACGCCCACATAAAATTCACCCGGCAGACGATTGTGGTCCTGCTGATCAGCGGGGGCCTGGCCGGGCTGGCCGGCATGAGCGAAGTCTGCGGCATCCATCTGCGCCTGCAGCAGGGAGTCGCCGTCGGTTACGGTTATGACGGCATCATTATCGCCTTTCTGGCACGCCTCAATCCCCTGGCCGTTCCCGTGATTGCCGTATTCCTGGGGGGGCTGATCGTCGGAGGGGACCAGCTTCAGTCGGCCCTTCACCTGCCGTCATCCATCAGCCAGATACTGGAAGGGACCATGCTGATGGCCATCGCGGCCGGAAATTTTTTTGCTGCATACCGGATTAAATGGCTGAGGAGCAACCCGTGAGTGATGTGATCTTTATTGCCGCCATCGCATTGAAATCGAGCATCGCCGTCCTGCTGGCCGCTATCGGAGAAATTTTTACCGAACGAAGCGGCGTTCTGAACCTCGGGGTGGAAGGGATGATGCTGATCGGCGCCATGACCGGATTCATCATCGGCTATACAACCGGCTCACCCCTGCTGGCCTTTTCCGGTGCCATGGCTGCCGGAGCACTGCTGGCGCTGATCCACGCCGTCCTTTGCGTTCACCTGCAGGCCAATCAGGTCATCAGCGGCCTGGCCGTCACGATTCTCGGAACCGGTCTGAGCAGTTTTATCGGAAGGCCCTTTATCGGCCGGGTGGGCATTCGAATCGAGACCCTGTCATCGGACTGGATATCGGCTGTTCCCTTACTGGGCCCCATACTATCCCAGCAGACCGCGATAGCCATCATGGCCCTTGTTCTGGCGCCGCTGGCCGGATATGTCCTGATGCACACATCGTTCGGTCTAAATATCCGGGCGTCAGGCGAAGACCCGAAGGCCACGGATGCCGCCGGCGTATCGGTGACGGCGTACCGGTACGGGTGTACGGTTTTCGGCGGAATGATGGCCGGCCTGGCCGGTGCCTACCTGTCTCTGGTTTACACGCCGGGCTGGAAGGAAAACATGGCCGGGGGACAGGGCTGGATTGCCATCGCCATGGTCATTTTCTCCAGCTGGAAACCTGTTCGCGCACTGCTCGGGGCGTTAATCTTCGGCGGGCTCAACGCCCTTCAGTTTTATTTTCAGGCTACCGGCCTCGAGCTGATTCCGGCCTATATCCTCCGGCTTCTGCCCTACCTGATGACCCTCTTTATTCTGTTTACAGCGACGGCAATGGGGAAAAAAACTGCAGGCGCCACGCCGGCTTCACTCGGCAAACCGTTTTACCGGGAAGACTGACCTCTCGCCCCCGATGGGTCATCTTCAGAACAAATAATCTCGGCATTACTTTTCAGCTAATTGACATTGCACGCCATACCGTCTATTAAGTCTTAGCAGGAGATGAAACGAACAAACAGGAGCAGCGGCCCATGATTCAATTTATCAACGTCAACAAATGGTTCGGCAAACTTCACGTTCTCAACGATATCAACTTCCATGTAAAACAAGGGGAAGTGGCGGTCATCTGCGGCCCCAGCGGATCGGGCAAAAGCACCCTGATCCGGTGCATCAACAAACTGGAGCCGATCAACTCCGGAAAAATCGTCGTCGACAACATGCCGGTTCACGACACCCGGACCAACATCACCCGACTCCGCGCTGAAATCGGATTCGTATTTCAGCAGTTTAACCTTTATCCCCACATGACGGCCCTTGAAAATATCACCATCGCCCCGGTCAAAGTCCGAAAGATGTCAAAATCCGATGCGCAAGCCCTGTCCATGGAACTTCTTGAAAAAGTCGGCATCCATGACAAAGCCGATCACTACCCCTCGCAACTTTCCGGAGGCCAGCAGCAGAGAGTCGCCATTGCCCGGGGCCTTGCCATGAAGCCGAAAATCATGCTTTTTGATGAACCCACCTCAGCCCTTGACCCGGAAATGATTAACGAGGTCCTCGATGTCATGAGAAAACTTGCCATAGAAGGCATGACCATGGTGGTGGTCACCCAT
>Ga0265294_10010011_pt1 | contig 10851 bp, 11 predicted proteins | sample MunlanPumphouse3_FD_192504 | JGI IMG/M metagenome (GOLD analysis project Ga0265294, IMG submission 192504) | Groundwater microbial communities from a municipal landfill in Southern Ontario, Canada - Pumphouse #3 | ecosystem: Environmental > Aquatic > Deep subsurface > Groundwater | place...
TGCGACCGCCTCCATGTAACCGCTTTTTTTCTTTTTTACATAGGCGGAGACTTTTTCACCCGGAAGCGCTCTTTCAAGCATTACTTTTAATCCGTCGTATTCCGAGAGGCATTTTCCCCCGAATATTGGTCTGCCTGCCGTCAGCTCAATGAGTTGTTTCATTCTTTTCCTGTTTTTCTAAAATTTATTATTCCGCTGCTCTATCCGTCTTTTTTCAGAATTTTCGATTCTGGAAAACAGTGATTTTTCACGATTTCCTATTTTACGAATATTTAACATTTTAAATTGTGCCATACCGCTTTTCACCCTAATATATACCCTATTGATATATCCTAATTTATACCCTAATTACCCAAAACCCTGTTTTTCTTGAACCCTCTCTTTTTACTACACCGGATTCCCTCATTTTCTTCAAATGCCACTCGATCGCTTTCTTGGTTACACCTGTAAGAATGGAAAGTTTTACGGCAGTTACGGACGGATCTTTTTTCATTATTTCGATGATCCTGGCTCTAGTTCTTATATGTATTTTCTCCGGTTTGGCTTTTCCGGATGACTTCATTTTAAATTCTTCGGCGAAAGGCAGAACGACTTCTAAACTGTTATCGTTTATTTTGAAAATACTGCTGTCATAACTTTCAAGTATCATATCTATCCCTGATCCGAGTTCGCCTGTATAACCCAGATCTTTAAAAACTCTGACCAGTTCCCTGTTCCTCGGCACAGGAAAGCCTGAGTAAAAACTGTTTTCGTTCAACTGACCGGGAAGCTTTCCAAAAGAAGTTACTGATATCTTATCTGAGAATATTTCTATCAGCGGCATGAAATCTCTGGAATAATCATTATGCAGCAGGGCGTTTATAAATACTTCTTTCAGCACCTCGGATTTTATCAGCTTATTTTTCTTTAATTCATCCTTTTCAGTTCTGACTGTGAAAGTTCTGTTCTCAACTTCGAGTTTATCAAGTATTTTGTCAGCTGAACGGATGAGGCATGTTCCCCCGTATTCATTCGTCTCAATTATTTCGGACCTGTCGGATCTTGAGAACTTTATTATTTTAAAAGATGTGCTGTTCGAGTCTGACAAAAGATATGCGGCGTAGTTCAATTTGCCTTCGCTGGTATAAAGGTCGAGAGTTTTTCTGATGTCGTCTATCATCCTGATACCTTTCTCTTCGTAATAGATCCTCAAAAGGGCAAAAGTATGTTCCGCATTTCTTGGCGAGACTATATTATTCAGCGCTGAAAGGTCTTTGTTCCCTAAAAGCTCTTTAATTTTTTCCGTATCCATCTGCCTGATAATTCCGTCTTTCCGGCAAAAACAACCCGCGGAAGACTGCCCCACCAGCCTCAGATAGTAAGGCTGCTCAGTTCCTCTGGCCGCTATGACCCTTATAAATGTTTTCCCTCCCGTATTTACAGGCACAACATCGACAAGTCCGAGGCATGAAGGCGAGATGTTTACCCTAAGTCTGTCGGCTATCACATGAAGCACATCGCCGTATGAATCGACTCCGAGGACCGCGCCGTCGTAAGATATTCCCACAAGCACATCGCCGCCTGTATCTGAATTGAGGAAAGATATAACTTCTTTTTCGAGTTTGTCGTTCAGTATGGGCATGAATTCTGTTCTGGAATCCTTTACCGGCCTTCCTCCGCTGAATTTTAATTTCATACCCTAACTCCAAATTTATTAGTGTTTAAATTAAATATAACAAGAGAATATTGAAAATAAAAGGAATAATTTTACGCCGCTTCAGTTCGGGGGAGTAAAGAACGGGCTTTTTTCTTCTTCAATACATGCGATACAATAAGAAAACCTGTGAAACCCGAGACAATATCCGTTGCCAGTCTTCCGAAAAATATTCCGCGGATCCCGAAATGAACGCTGCCCAGATAAGAAAGAGGTATCAGCAGTATCAGTATCCTGAAGCCGTTTAATAAAGTTGCGCTTACCGGTTTATGGATGCCTGTAAAAAAGAAACCGCTGTAACGGTGAATTTCCATCATTCCGTAGCCGAAAGATATAGTTCTTACATACATTATGAATATTTCTGCGACTTTTTCGTCTTCCGTAAACAGCTTTGCGAGATATGGAGCGGTCAGGAAAAATAAACACGCTATGCCTATCCCGTAATAGAAAGCGAACTTGACGGCGTATTTTTTTGCCTCGAATATGCGGTCGATGCGTCCGGCGCCGAAATTCTGGCTGACGAAAGGAACGAGCGACATTCCGAGAGCCATCGGGATGACGAAAGCGAACATTTCGATCCTGCTCGCAGCGCTTGCTCCGGCAACGGCTTCGACGCCGTGCCTGCTGATCAGGGCCGTGATCACGGCCGCCGATATCGGCATCAGCATCATGCTTATGCTGCCGGGTATCGCGAATCCCATTATGCGCCGGAAAGACTGTGTGAACAGTGGCATCTCAGGCTGTCCCAGGTGAAGTATCCCGTGCTTTTTCTTTAAAAGGCTGTACAGCCAGATCGAAGAACATGCCTGGGATATCACTGTTGCCAGTGCGGCGCCCCATATCCCCAGCCCGAAGCCGAAGATGAATATCGGATCAAGCGCGCAGTTCAGTATCGCTCCAAAAGCCATAAACCTGCTTGCGGACTTTGAATCACCTAGCGCGATGAGTATTCCGTTCCCCATCATCGGAAATGCCATGAATACGGCGCCGAAATACCAGGTGTTCATATATCCCCTGATCAGCGGCAGTGTCTCCCCTTTCGCCCCCAACGCGGAAAAGATCGGATCGATAGTCAGATAACCAGTTATAGCGAGAGTTATGGACAGACCCGCGATCAGAAAAACTCCGTGAGTTACTATTCTGGAAGCAGAATCGCGGTCCAGCTTGCCTAAAGCATGCGAAGTGAGCGTCGTCACGCCCGTACCGATCCCTCCTGCGATAAAAGTCAGCAGCATTACAACAGGAAAAGTAAATCCCATTGCCGCGAGAGGCAGTGTACCGAGCCTTGAAACGAAATATGTGTCCGCAAGATTATATGTGTTCATCGACAGTGTACCCACAAGCATCGGGTAAGCCATCCTGAAAAGTGTTCCTTTTACGCTCGATTCTAATAATTTGGGCATTAAATCCTTCATTTATAAATAACACGCCCAATATAAGCAAGTTCATATTTAATTGAAAGGGGGAAATTAGATAAGTTTCTTAAACTTTATACTCCGCTTCAATAGTAAAGTTAAATTCCGTACCTTTTCCGAGCTCGCTTTCGAGATACATTTTGCCGCCCATTTTTTCTATTATAAGCTTAGATATCATCAGCCCGAGACCGGTTCCGCCGAACTTTCTCGTGATCGAACTGTCAGCCTGAGAGAATGCTTTGAACAGTCTTGTTTTCAGCTATACATAACCTGATGCAGTCATAAATATTATAAAGATCATCAGCATCAGCGATCCTGCAATGATAAAGCCTTTATGCGGTTTTCCCGGTTCATCTTCCAGAAGTCTGCCGGAAATATAATTTCTGATCATTCTTCTCATGATGAAGCTGATAATTGTTACGATAAGAAAAACGAACGGGATCGCGACGGACCAAAATGTAAAAGCAACGTTACGCGAAACACCAGTCCCCGCGATCTCTCTCATAGCCGCTCTGTTTCCCTGACCCTGAAGAAATAAAGCTATGATTTCACCTATAAGAATGAAAATTGAAAAGCTGATGAACTGAATACCGACAGCTGTAAATGAAGAAAGGGTCTTAACAAATTTACTTGTCTCTTTTTCAAATGGTTTTCTTGATAACAAAAAGGCAAGAAGCGTCATAACAGCCGCGCAGCACAAGAATATAGCTGTAAAATGAAAAGCATCGTTCCTGTAATTCAATGAAGGGTCGAAACCGATCTTTATTATCGTTAAAGTCAGCCCGAGAAGACCTATGAAAATAATATAGTATAATCTGTATATCAGACCGTATCTTTTTGATGTTAAGCTGAAGAGAATAGCCAGTACGCTTGTAATTAATGTTATTAGAAAAAGTGACTGATCGCTCATAATATATCCTTCTTTTTTTCTAATTCTATGTCTTCGTATTTATTTAACAATTCCTCTAGACCTTTTCTTTAACAAAAAGATTATGCGTTTCACACTTGCTCCATTTACTATAGAATTTTTGTTCATATTGGGATCTCTTCACCGAACACATCGAATATCATGATCTCATTGTCATCGAAGCCTTTATACTCGCTCCTAAACAGTACCCAGACCATAAAATCCTTGAACTCCCCTTCAAAAGCCGTATTGACCCTCTTCCTTATACACTCCATATTAAAACCGAGCTTTTTGGGCACATTCTGACTATTCAGATTTTCGGGAACACATTTGATCTCAAAACGGTCTATTTCCTCATTCATGAAACCGACCTTGATCAGCGCTTTTGAAATTTCCGTTGCGATACCCTTGCCGCATTCGTCTTTATCGATCCAGTAACCGATCTCGTAGGCATATTTACCGTTCCTCGTATGAAGCCCCGTACCGCCTATCACTTTAGATTCATCCTTATTGAAAATACCATACACAAAATCCTTTGAAGCATCGAAATTCGACCTGAACCTGCGCAGTATCTCTACCCTGTCCTCAACCGTCAGAGGCTCTTTATGTACGAACGGCATAAATTCTTTAAGATGATCCACATTTTTCAATATCGAAGTGTGAAGCAGCCTTGCGTCAGCCGGATTCCAGCATCTCAGCACGCATCGCTTTGTTTCAATTCTATAGGGCGGATATTTCATATTTACCTCCGAACTCCAATTCTATTTCATTTTCTTACTTAGATCAACAAGGATCTTTTCCTCGAACGATGTATCGAGCTTATTCTTCTTTCCGTTTACAACATTCCTTTCGAGACTGAACTTTGCTATCATCAGCTTCAGCTTTTCATTCATTTCCTTTTCAGACTTTATCCCTGCCCCTTCGTGATAAGCTTCAAGACAGTTCCCGGCTCTTATCATCCATGGATATTTTTCTTTATCATACACATTAAGGAAATCGACATAATCCAGATCTGAATAATTCCAGCCTTCGTGAATATAAGTAACATCGACGAACTTTATACTTGAAGCGGATAAAATAATATTATTCCTGTGAAAATCTCCGTGACACACAGTCGTAAATCCGACTTCACGATCAGCGATCTTGTTAAGCGAATGAAACCTGCCCAATTCAAAAAATGCCTCACTCATCCTCTCCGCAGAAATAACCGAACCTTCAATCCACTCGAACTCAAGCTCCATTTTGCCATCTTCACAACCTTTGTAACCAATCAGCTTCGGCAACTGCTCAAGATCGAATTTAGAATAAATTTCAATTACCCTGTTTGCTTTGGGAGCAGGGAGTATTTTAGATGTGGATTTCATCGGCGATTACACTTCCTCTATCTGAAAAGCACGTGATAACTGTTTCTTTGAGATTCTGAAACCGCTACCGTGGTCATGATTTTTTCCTTTGTTCTTGCCCGTTTTATACGCACCAATCCTGATGTCAAACATAATTACACCTTCTTTAAGAAGTTTGATAAACTTCTCGAATGTTAAACCGGTAAGTATTATCATATCTGTGTATCTAAAATATTCTTTATCTTCTTTCTTTTCAACTTTAGCTGTAATGTAGGCAATATACTTTAATTTCTTCTCAATTATATTCTCTATTGCTTGGAAAGACCATTTAGCTCTATCATCTACAATTTCTTGCGAAAACTTGTCTTGAACGAGTAACTTTATAGCCTCATTTTCGTAATCAATTTCAAGTTTAAAATTATATCCGCCTTTATGCGTATTATAATGAGTTGTAAATAGACTAGTATGAAGTACTTTTATTTCAGGGAATTCCGCATCTGGCGTTCCATAAGTTTTTCTCAGGATAGTATTTATGCCTCTTGGAGATGTCGGTGATTTCGTAAATAATGTAATATAAGAACCTGAATAATCCCTATGACTTTTAATTTCAATACCTTTGAAGTCAGCAGCAGCGAAATTGTTCTCAACGATTCCACATGCTTCTTCAAAAGTTTTACCAATCCCAGTGTTTCCTTTTCGTTCAGTAGGTATTGGGTCTATTCTATCTCTAACTTTTATGAATAACTCCTTTAATTCGGCAATATTTTCCTTCATGATTATCTCCTTTTCGTAATTTTATTTTCGAGATCAGTTATTATTTTATCTTTGTCAATTTTTAATACTCTTAATTCATCTTTTTCGAAGAATTCTTCAACATTCTCTGGTAATAAATCAGAGATTTTGCAACCGAATAGAAATGCTATCTTTGAGAGGTGTTCAATATTATATTTTTCGTGAGTCTTTTTTGCTTCAATACTGTTAATGAAGCTAGATGAAACATCTAAAATACTGCCTATATCATTAGGCGTAAATCCCAATTTTTCTCTTAATTCTCTTACTTTATCTGTTATAAACATATCTAATTTTGTCATAGAAACTCCATTTTGCGTAAAATATAACCCTTATTTTTCTGGCAATAAACAAGCTATAGCTTTATTGATATTATTTTTTAATATATGAATTCGGAAATTTTTAACTACGGATCTACAATTTTCTTAAAAATATTATATTTTCTTTTAGCATAGTATCGCCGTAAACACCAACTTCATTTGTAGGAGAATTTTTTGCGGGCATTCTCTTGTTGATTATATTTCTGTAAAGTATCTTCTCGGTTGTAAATCCCATTGCACCGGCTAGCTCACTGATAATAAGATCGGTTCTTAAAAATATATTTTTTACTGTTCTATTGCCTGACACAAGAACAAAATATCTGCCCTTTTTTAAATATTTATGAGCCTGAAGAAGAGTCAGATTTAAATCAATGTAGAAAGATAAAACATCTTTAGCTCTGTTCGAGCAGCTTGTTCTTACTAGTTCGAGCTGTTCTTTCAGCTTCGGTGAATTGTTTAAAATTTCATGTTCCAGCGTAATTTTATTCTTGCCGCCTAAAAGATTGTCGTCAAGAGAGTAAATATCGGTTTCGTTGCTTATCCATTGCCATGACAGCCTTGAAAATTGCCCATAAGCTACGGTAGTTCTTGAATCCCCGTAAGGCGGAGATGTCAGGATAAAATCAACCGAATTCTTGGGTATATTATGCTCTAATCTTGAATCACCGTTAATGATCTCTACTTTTGTTTTTGAGTCCTTTACCAGTTCATAAAATTGAGCCATCAATTTAATGTTCTTATTACATACTTTCTCAAAATCTCCGATTACATAAGGATTAAAATCTCCATTAATTTTATTCTTGGCTCTATGTAACTTAAAACCGCCGTGATTTGTAAAGGATACTTTCCTTATCACATCACTCAAACATAACAAGAAAAAGTCCGTTACTTTTTCATCCGCAAGATCATAAATAGCAGTTCTTAATTTTGATAGCTCTTTGATCGTATCTTTTTTGAACCAGAAATCAATGTTGTAAAAATCATGAATTTTATGCTTATAATCAGGATTTGAATATAGCTCAATAATTTTATTGTAATTCTCCCTTAATACTGTTGCCTTTATCGGTGTAGTTTTCACCTTTGACATAAAATTTGCGAAAGGATTAAGTTCAATCCCCAAAGCTTTTTTCCTATTAAGCAACATACACTCTATTATGGTTGTTCCCGATCCTGAAAAATTATCCAGCACAACGCTGTTTTCATCTGTAAAAACCCTCAATATCTTTCTTGCAAGTTGCGGAATAAATTTGGCAGGATATTGATGAAATCCGTGCGAATAAATATTAGGATTAAATTCTTTAAAATCCCATTCATAGTACCAATCTTTGACGCTACCGGCTAAATAATAATTTCCGTCTTCAATATCTTTGTTAAATCGTGAACCTACCAAATCGTACATATCTTGGACAACAGGCTTGACAACTATATTTTCCACTTCTGCGAGAGCTTCGTATGTTGCGCTATCTTCTTTTACCATTTTTTTCTTCAATTTTTATCCCTATTTTTTACTCGTAATTTTGCCAAATCTCATTTGGTATTACCTAAACAAATTCATTTATTTTCAAGTATTGTTTCATTTATTGCGGATTCGATTGCATCAAACCAATTAATTTTTTCTGCAATTACATCTTTTATCCTTGAAATTTCAGATGAATTTAATTTTCTACTCAATATTTCTTCGGATACATTCTGAACATCTTCATCTGTTAACTCATATACAACATTCTTTTTCATATAGATATTCAACCCTTATTTTTCAATTGATTTTCCTATTATTTATTTCCTCCATACCCCCTCCTCAACATCACGACCGCTTCTGCAGCCACGCCTTCGCCTCTGCCTTCGAAGCCGAGTTTTTCGGTGGTTGTAGCTTTGACTGATATGTTTTTGATGTCGGTTAGGAGGATGTCGGCGATGGTTTGTCTCATTTTGTCGATATAATCTTTTAGCTTGGGTTGTTCGCAGATGACGGTGGAGTCTATGTTGTTTATTTCGTAGCCTTCAGCTTTGATGAGTTCGTACACTTTTTTGAGGAGGACTTTGCTGTCGATGTTCTTGTAGGCTCCGTCATTGTCCGGAAAGTGTTTGCCGATATCACCAAGGGCTAAGGCTCCGAGCATTGCGTCCATTATTGCGTGGAGGAGCACATCCGCGTCCGAGTGGCCGAGGAGTCCTTTTTCATAAGGTATTTCGATGCCGCCGATAATGCATTTTCTGCCTTCGACCAGCCTGTGCACATCATAACCTGTGCCTATTCTATACATAGATCTACTCCTTTTGATCAAAAAATTTTAAATATTCATCAAAGACAAATATACGGTTTCGCTGATATCTTTAGTTTACTTTCGCCGCTTAAAGTAAAACAAGATAATCTATAATTTACTTTAACGCAACAATTTTTCATTATTGATCTTCCTTGACATACTTATCAATATAAAACTTAAGCGACTGCTTTGAAAGTGAAATTCTTTCGGGCAGAGGGAAATAAACGAGATACCACGGTTTTTTGAGTTCGATGAGGGTATAGATGAAATTGTTCTTGATGGTGAACGAGAAGAGGTCGACCTTTATGCCGGGGAAGGCGTTGAGCATGTTTTTTACCATTCCCGCTGTCTGATCACCCGAGTTCTTGTTCAAAAATTCGAGCAGGTATTTTGCGTCGTCGCCGGATATTTTCGATATGCTGATCTCGCCGTTCAGGTCGGGTTCGTTAATGACATCGAGGCCTTTTGACTTCATCTTGACTATGACGTTCATCTCCGTTGACGGGCTGTGCTTTGATTTTTTTCGGTTGAGATAATAAGTGTTGAGCCCGGTCATGGTCAGTCCCATATCGAGGTCGGAACGGTTCATGATGTCGTCGAAGCCGCCTTCGCCCAGGTCTAGCCTGATATAGCCTGCCGCGTTCCCGTCAAAGAGCTCGTAATAGAACCTGTTGAGGCAGAATTTATTGTCGTCGAAATAAACGTCGAGGCTGATATTCCTGATGTTGTTCTTAAACATCTGATGAGACACAAGCACGGTATCTATGGTCAGGTTCGAGACAGGCAGGTCGTTGAGCTTATAATAATTCCTGTTCGCGCTGTATTCCAGAAAATCAAAAGTGTCGAATTTTTCGAACTTACTCCCCGCGAGAAGCTTCATGTCGATTATATCAAGCACGGCGTTGAAAGGAATGTCCGCATTAAGTCCGGCTATTCTGACATTATTGTTCAGGCTGTCGAGTGTGAGCTTAAGTCCGAGAGAGTCGAGCTTCTGGGTGTGTTCTATCCTGACCTTTTCGAGGTTGCCTGTCAGCTTAGTCGTCCCCGATACAGCTCCTTTTATATTGTCTATATCTTTTACGAACGGATATTTTTCCTTCAGACCGATCCTGTGAGTGACTTCGATATCGAATTCCTTGAGGCTGTCGAGAACATCCGCAGTTCCTTTAACATTGGCTTCGACACCCGCGGACGGGAGTGAAAGTCCCAGCTTGTGGATCTTGAGTTCGCCGTTCTCCGCATATCTGAAATTGTTCTCGACCTCTGCGTTACCATCGATGCCCATTTCCGCCAGCATTCCGGCATGATCCGCACCTTTCACGGTCACGCCCCCGATCAGAGAGATGTCCTTGCCTATCAGATTGACGGTCTCGTTTATGCTGATGCCTTCCCGGACGGCTGTGTCTTCGTAGAAGAGCGAATCTATGTTCATGTTCAGCCTGACTTCCGAAGTTGCAGACTGATCGGTGATATTGCCGCTGCCTTCTGCTGATACTTCGAGAGTTCCGTTGTACAGGCGGACGGGCTGAACATCCGGTATTCCGGTCGCTTTGGCGATGTCGAGTAGGCCGTCAAGGTCCGCGCTGACGAGGAATTTGCCGACGTTCAGCGCGCCGGTCTTAAGATCGGCGGTCAGGTCTTTTATGTCTGCTGAGAACACTTCGTTAATTTTAGCGTTAAGCTCAATGAGTTTATACTGCTCCTTTGGATGACCGCCGATATCGGCTTTCAGGTAAGCCGACACGAGCCTCCCGTCCGCGGCCGAGAAAACCGAGGCGGTGTCGCTCTTGAATTCCGTTGTGACGGATAAGGTGCTCTCCACGAGGCCGGCCGAGTAAGCGAGCTTCTCAGAAAGCGACACGAACAGACCCGCGGGAGCGCTTTCTTCAAGCGTGTTCGGGTGAAGTCCGTCAGCCTTGAACTCAAGGCTGAGTCTGGTGTTCTTGATCAGCGCGGGCAGGGACATGTCGGTCAGGTCGAACGAGGCGTCAAGCGCGATCTCCACCTTACCTTCCGCTATATCTGAAATCGTGTGCCTGTATGAAATGCTCTTCGGCATGAAATCCTTTTTAAGAACCGGATGTACCGATATGTCCTGCCTCCCGACGCTGTATCTTTTC
>Ga0265294_10010012_pt1 | contig 10851 bp, 10 predicted proteins | sample MunlanPumphouse3_FD_192504 | JGI IMG/M metagenome (GOLD analysis project Ga0265294, IMG submission 192504) | Groundwater microbial communities from a municipal landfill in Southern Ontario, Canada - Pumphouse #3 | ecosystem: Environmental > Aquatic > Deep subsurface > Groundwater | place...
ACTGCACTATACTGACAGTTGACGTGCCTACGCATGCAAGAGATAATAAACTCAGTTTAGAGACTTCTGCCAGAATACTGCGCAGGAATGTTTTACGACAATTCGCAGGGGGTAGAGTGTTGTGCCTTGCACACAACAAGAACGACCAAGTAGAAACCATACTTATGCACATACTGCGTGGGAGTGGAGTTAAAGGTGGTGTGGGCATGAGTTATTATGCAGATGATATATATCGACCGCTATTACTCACTTCTAGACAGGATATCGAACAATATGCACAAGATAACAATGTACCCTATGCGCACGATTATACTAATGACGACACGTCATATAAGCGTAACTACGTCAGACATCAGGTACTACCAATCCTTACTCAAGTCAATCCTAACGCACTAGATAATATTGCCAAGTTCGGCAGACACCTAGGCGAGGATGAGGAAATGTTCCGTAACATAATAGGCGTAATCTATGTCAATAATCCGCCCACTTTCTTTCCTGGTGGCGTTACATTCGATGTCAAACTATTAACACTTGCTCGCTCATTATCCACTCGAATCCTGTTCGATATGTTCCAACAACTAGGGTACTGCGTAGATATAGAGGCTAAACATATTGAGGATATAATTGGCCTTGCCAATAAGCAAGTGAGCAAAAGCATAGATTTACCATTCGGTTTAACTGCCACACGGGGCTATGACGATGTAACTATCGAAAAGCGCCAAGAAGCAATACTATATTGTGATAGCGTCGCATTCGGGATAGGCAAGGTTGCGGTTGGCAACAGCATAATAGCTGTATCCAAGCAGGGCACTGGACATCAGTTCGACATAGCTAAGGTACCTAGCGATAGTTGTTTTCGCACTAGGCGCGAGGGAGATATGTTCACCAAGTTCGGTGGTGGCACCAAGAAACTTAAGGATTACTTGATTGACAAGAAGATACCAGTTAATATGCGTGATCAACTGATACTGCTAGCACACGGACAGGACATACTGGCAATAGTTGGTGTAGAGATAAGCGACAGCATTAGGACGGATAATAATAGCGATATATATAAGTTGACACTAGACAAGAAGGAGTAGAGTATGCCTTGCGATGATGTAAAGAAGATTTTACTTACGGAAACACAGATACAAGAGAGAGTTAAACAGATAGGACAGCAGATTACTAAGGACTTCAAGGGTAAAGAGGTACTAATGGTGGGCGTGCTTAAAGGGTGCTATCTGTTCTTTGCCGACCTCATAAGACAGATTGACTTAGGAGTTATGGTGGACTTCATAGATATATCTACATACGGCATGGGTATGCGCAGTAGCGGTGAAGTGCGTTTTCTTAAGGATATTGGCACTTCGGTCAACGGAAAACACATCATTCTGGTAGAGGATATAATTGATACGGGCATTACGATGAAATACGTACAGCAGTTGTTATACACTCGTGGTGCACAGAGTGTCAGCATAGCCTCTCTGTTGTCCAAGCCCTCTCGCAGAAGTGTATCTATAATTATAGACTACCTAGGATTTGAGATACCAGATGAGTTTGTTGTTGGGTACGGCCTAGATTATGCCGAAAAATATCGTGGTTTACCCTACATAGGCGTACTTAAGGACGATTTATACAAGTAACCACTAACTGATTATTAACCAACAATCAAGACGTATAAGGCAATACTTAGCATAGGTGTTGCCTAATTCTATGTTGACAAATATCGTTAGTATGATACAATAAACAGATATAGATTGAACAAGGAGATAATATATGGATTATCAGTCAATTATCGATATGCAGACAAAACTATTCAATAGTGGCGTTACTCGTAGTATCTCTTGGCGCAAGCAAGCATTATTAAGGCTTAAACAAGAGGTGCTAGCACGGGAAACAGAATTGTGTAATGCATTATATACAGATTTAGGCAAGAGTGCCAAGGACAGTTATATGACGGAGATAGGGCTAGTAATTAGCGAGATTAACTATTCACTTAAGCATTTATCTCGGTGGGTTAAGGTCAAGAGAGTACCCACGCCGTTATATATGACAGCCAGAAGTTATATCGTTCCCGAACCATACGGGCGAGTACTGATTATGAGTCCGTGGAATTATCCTGTGATGCTCACGCTTTGTCCGTTGGTGGGTGTATTATCTGCCGGCAACACTGCCGTTATTAAGCCCAGCAACTACTCTCCTGCAACGAGTAATGTAATAAGGCAACTATTAACTGCGTGCTTCTCCCCCGACTATGTGGCAGTAACCACCGGTGGCAGAGATGTCAATGCGCAGTTACTGGACTGTAAGTGGGACTATATATTCTTTACCGGTGGCAAAGACGTCGGCAAACTGGTTATGCAAAAAGCCGTTCAATACTTGACTCCCGTTACTCTAGAGCTGGGTGGCAAGAGTCCTTGTATAGTTGATAGTAGCGCAGACATCGATTTATCAGCCAAGAGCATAATGTTCGGTAAACTTATTAACGCTGGACAGACTTGCGTTGCGCCTGATTACTGCCTTGTTCATAGCGGTGTTAAGGATAGGTTGATTGAGTCAATGAAAGGCTACATTAATCATTTCTATGGCGATAACGCATTAGATAACGCTAATTATGGCAAGATAGTTAATGCTAAACACTTCGATAGGTTGAACAGAATGATAGACGCCAGTAAAGTGGTGTATGGTGGCCTATGCGACAGCACAGCGCTCAAAATACAACCTACCCTACTAGACAATGTAACGCTTGACGACAAATGTATGAGCGAAGAAATATTCGGCCCAATCCTACCCATAATCACATTCGACAACTTTGACGATATCTACAATATAATAGATGTGAACACTCACCCACTTGCACTGTATATCTATAGTAATGACAAGACCCATATTAGGCAGGTAATCAGTACTGTGCCGTTCGGTGGCGGTTGTGTAAACGACAGTTTAATACATGTGTCCTCCCCATATCTGCCATTCGGTGGAGTGGGACAATCCGGCATGGGCAGTTATCACGGCAAGGCTAGTTATGACTTGTTCACTCACCACAAGAGCATAGTGCAGAGACTGGGCAAAATGGATTTACCATTTAGATATGCCGATCATAATAACACAAGAATAATCAAAATGTTTGTCAAATAATACTCGTTTACAGTAAGCCTGTATCAAGAATATTAGGCAGGATTATTGACTTATGATATACTACGTTATATAATATCAATGGATTATAGTAAGGGAGGCGGATGATAATGCCAAGAGATACTCATCATATCGTACCCAACCCTGACGGAGGCTGGGATATTAAACGAGGCGGTGGCAAGAGAGCCAGCAAACACACCGATACCAAGGAAGAGGCAGTTAAGATTGGCCGTCAAATCAGCAAGAATCAAGAGACAGAGTTCTTAATTCATGGTAAGAACGGCAAAATACAGGTATCTAACAGTCATGGAAACGATTCCAAGAGTTCCAAGGGCTAACCGTTAGTTCCATATATCGTTAATTCACAAAGGACAAGATTAACTCTTGTCCCTTTTTATTTGAATATTAGTTATGTTATCTGCAATTGACTCTTAATAGCCCTATAACCAGTATAACCAATAGCAGCTATATTACCACTTGTATTCTACATTATGTAATAAGTGTTGCACTTGTTAGATTGTTTAATGTCTACATTTTCTAACTGTGCTCCTATTGACAACTAGTTAACTGCAGGCTATAATTTACGTATAGACAGTGTTTATACAATATTCACTATAACAATCATTCGATTCTATCAATTAAACAAACACACACTGTCTTCAATCAACACAGGGGAGATACATTATGGATAACGCAACAGTCATTGTGCGACACATTGACGCACCATACCAGCAGGAAAGTTTGACCAAGTTTATGCCTCTAGGCGAGGAAATGAAACAAGAGGTTAAGAAAACCGTTTACGAGATATTCGACGCTGCAGGTGGCAGTGCACTACTTAAGCAAAGTAAGGAAGTGTTCATTAAACCCAACGGTATAGACGGTCAACCATATTGCTACACTAGGCCGGAACTGGTCGAAGCAGTAATTGAATACTGGAACGAGCATGGTGCCAGTAAAGTATACCTGTTCGAGAACTCAACGCAGAGCAACGCAACTCGTCTGGTATATGCTATCACCGGCTATGACAAGGTATGTAAGCGCACCGATGCCACACCTGTATACCTAGATGAAGAAAAGACGGTAGATTATACGTTTAGAGGACGACCATCAGTTAATGACAACGCCGACGGATATATTAACACTACATTGCCCATGCCCAAGTTTATCGTCAAGAATCTGTGCGAGAATAAGGATAAGAACCTGTATATTAGTCTGCCCAAACTCAAAACGCACTCCATGGCTGGTGTAACGCTGGGGGTTAAGAACCAATGGGCTTTTCCTGCACATAATGCAAGAGGGTGGGACCATAACTATAATCTAGCATATAAACTGGTAGACGTGCTTGGATATATCAAGCCGGACTTTACGCTGATAGAGGGTATTGAAGGTACTATATACGGACATTACCCAGTAACTGCGCTGGCAGACAAGGCAGTCTTACCACTTAAATTACTTATAGCGGGCAGTAATGTAGTCGCAACGGATATAGTGGGCGCCAGTATCTTCGGCCTTACTCTAGATGATGTTCCCCACCTTAGAATAGCAGTTGAGAGAGGTTATTCGGAGGGCATTACAGGTCTACAAGACATATCAATAGATGGCGACGTATCTATGTACACAACTAGGTATCCCTATGACTTATACGACTGTTATCCACCAGATGTCAAGGTGATTATGGGCAAAGAGAGGTGTTGCAAGCAAGGTTGCCAGAACAATCCGTTGACATTGTTGCAGGTGTTATATAACGACCATAACGGCAAGGGTGGGTGGACAATGGTTATGGGTAAAGGACACGACAGCGCAGAGATAGACAGTATAGAGGGTCAAGTGCTCATTGTGGGCGACTGCGCTATTAACGAAGTCGGGCAACGCCTAATAGACAGACTGGGCAAGAAAAACGTTTTTTTGAGCCACAAGTGTAACAGTTTGGCATCGACTGCCGCAGCGATGTTCAACCTTATGAAGGTTAATCCTATGGTTTTCGTGCCTATCAATCCTATCAAGGCACTCTATTGTCTGATATTGTCTAAATTGCACGGTTCTACAGCGTTAGTGCCTTCACCCTTCTCTAATATTTTCAAGACTGTATAGGGTAGATAGGTACAGCGGACTGTCCGAGTTTACCTAGATATGCTAAGTTGATGCGTGTTAACAACATTGTTTAACTAGAATGTTTTTTTTGCATTATACCTTGACATAAGCCACTGCATATCCTATATTAGCAAATAGCGCAATTACATCACTATCAAAGGAGTATACTATGGAATACCTGATACAGGGCATTACACAGGTTACTTGGCAACAAGTAATCATGTGGTTAATAGGTGGAGTGCTTATCTATCTAGCAATAAGGAAAGAGATAGAACCTGCATTATTACTACCTATTGGATTCGGCGCAATACTAGTAAACATTCCGCTGTCTAACGTCATCGATTCTCTTGCAACGGACGGTAGCACAGTCAAAGGAATTATAGATTGGATGTTTTCGGTGGGCATTGAGGCATCAGAGGCACTACCCATTCTACTCTTTATCGGAATAGGCGCAATGATTGATTTTGGACCACTGCTTGCTAACCCCAAGTTATTTTTCCTAGGCGGTGCGGCTCAACTGGGAATATTCATCACCAAAGTATTAGCTACGCTGTGTGGATTTAACATTTTTGATGCATCGTCTGCAGGTATAATAGGCGCTGCGGACGGCCCTACATCTATACTGGTGGCAACTCAGTTGAATAGTCAATATTTGGGCGCTATAGTGGTAGTCGCATACTCGTATATGGCTCTGGTGCCCATAATTCAACCAGCTGTAATTAAGTGTGTAACGACCAAGAAAGAACGTTTAATCCGTATGGATTACGATGTGGGTACGGTAAGCAAAACTACCAAGATACTTTTCCCCATTATCGTTACATTGATAGCTGGATTGATTGCTCCAGCCTCCCTTGCACTTGTTGGGTTCTTAATGTTTGGCAACTTAATTAACGAATGTGGCGTACTCAAAACCATGTCTGACACTGCCAAGAACACTCTGTCCAACTTAATAACATTACTGCTGGGCATAACCATAGCAGCACAGATGAAGGCAGAGAGTTTCGTAACACTGGAAACACTCTTAATTATGGGACTTGGATTATTCGCATTCGTATTCGACACTATATTCGGTGTACTGTGTGCCAAAATAATGAATCTATTCAGCAAAAAGAAGATTAACCCCATGGTTGGCGCCGCCGGCATATCCGCATTCCCTATGGCAGCAAGAGTGGTGCAGAAGATGGGTATCAAGGAAGACCCAACCAATCACTTGCTTATGCACGCAGCAGGTGCCAATGTGTCTGGTCAAATTGCGTCTGCGATAGTTGGCGGTCTAATCATTCAGTTGGTACTGGGTTAGGAGGATAGTATGAATAAGTTTATTTGTTTGTTACAACCTGCACCTTCTATAAAGGAAAATCTACTTAAGGCACTAGATATATCCTGGAAAGGCATACTGGCCATATTTATTGTCATATCTATAGTGTGTATAGCGTCCGTTGGACTCAACGCTATATGCAGAAGAGTTGCAACTAGAAAAGCCCAGAAAGATGCTGAAAATCAGAACAAGAATTAACACTTAAGTTCGACCAATAATAGTATCTACACAAGCAGGACGATTAGCAGGTTATTTGTACTAATGACTCTGTCACATTGTACTTATTGCCATAGGCGCACAACTCAACAGAATTGATTATTACTATAATACAAAAGTCGCTCAATCTAATTCGAGCGACTTTTGAAAACTATTGTCTACATACCAACATTCTTATCTACCTGTCGGCTTATGTGTCACTCAACACACTGTAGGCATATTGTTGTCATAGAGGGCGTATTGCCAACAGTTCGATATACCCCCTCTTACCACGAGGTTCTAGTTGTATGCGTGGATTGCGTTCATCCCAGGCATAACCTATTACTGACGGGTCGTAACGCTCAATAGCAGTCTTTAAGGCTCCTATAGCCTGACAATAATCCTCTTCCTCGAAAGGCTCTCCTTGAAACATTAGATATTTAGCTGACGGTAAAGTTATGATGTCGAATCCCTCCGGAACTACTCCAGTATAGTTAACATCCACTTCCACACCTTGTACATACAGCGATGTGCCCTGCTTAATGTACTTATCGGGTAGCCACAAGCACACGGGCTCGCCACAGAGAGATTTCATACTGGTCAGCAATCCCCACACATCACAACCTACTTCTTGGCAATAACTCCAATACTCATCTGCCTTGATACCACGCTTAATGATTACTTTGCGCTCTGGCTTGTCGATAACTTGAATAAACACACTTGATACATTTTCCATTGCTTGATACTCCTTAACTAGATTTCTAAACTTGACGCCATAGGTAATGAACAGAGATATGGGTATGGGCGCCTTAGCGTACTCACTGGGATTACAACCGAACTCGTTTCTAAATGCTCTTTGATACCCATCGACACTGTCATAGCCGACTTCGTACGCTAGGTCAATTACTTTACAGGTTTCATCACGCAGTTTAAGAGCCGAGTGAGATAGGCGTAGTCTTCTTATATAATCTGCCGGTGCAAACCCTGTCATTTCCTTGAATATTCGCGCGCAATAAAAAGGAGAGTACATCGCCACATCGGCTAAATCACATAAGGTTATTTTTTCCGTTAGATGCAACTGTATATAGTCTTGCATTCGTTGAACTGCCATCATTTTCTCTGTCACTATATTACCTCTTGACAATACACATTATAACAGGCGCAGAGTAAATGCGCTCGACTTTTCTTGCTATCTTTAGCAACATGCGTTAGGTTGCCACTCAATATATCTTTTCTAGTTAGCTCTACAGACATCCGTTGTATTTTTGCATAATTTATCTTAATGTGCTCATACAATCAATTTACAATCTCCACTTAATTTGCTGATAAACTGTCACGCTATTAAGAGCAATATCAGTACAATACATCCCTATTCAATACAAGGTAGTTACCATTATATTGATATTATAACACCAACTAAATCGATATACCAACTGATAACAAGATTTTTTTCGTAGTGCTGTGGAGTAATACGTCACATAATAGTCATTATACTGCATTTATGTAACATAAAAATTATTATTGAACGTAACATATTGCGTGTATTATTGGTTCAATAACAATACCAAGCAACATTAACATTCGTATTTGTAGATTGAATCTGTTCTTAATAATTATCAGTATCGATGAATTGATAGCAAAAATGTATAACCAATAACGAGTCACTACGGACATGATACACACAGATTGAGTCTTTAATAGCTGTTAATCATACCTGTTATGGTCAAAAAAGAGCTAATTTGCACCGATTTTGACCTCACTTAGGCCAAAAAAAGACAAAAAATTGCTTTTTTTCCAAAAAGGTATTGACAAAGGTTTATACATGGTAAAATCAAATTATCTTTTATGGTAGTTTGTTTTGATTGCCACCTCTATTTCAACAGATATCGCCTTAGCGTGCATTCTGTTTTTTTTGTACCCAATTATTGATGATTATAATAAACGCAACAAAATAAACACTATATATTGTGTATGTTGACGTTAATACAATGAAATACTAGTAGGCCAAACAATGAAAATTAACAAACTACTAGCGCTACTTCTTGCCATAGTTATGATGTGTGGTTGCCTTGCTACCTTTGCTGGTTGCGATGGTAATACGAACGGTACTAGGGTAAGGACCAAGACAATTACAACTCTCAATGATGAAGAAGTTACCATCCCAGTTAAGCCACAGAGAATTGTTGCGCTAACAGGACTAGGCGACCTGTGGATGTTGGACATTAAACCAGTTGCTTTTATGAACTTCTACCGTAATGAAGAGATGGGATTTGCATTCGAAGGTTGCGAAGAACTAGTCAATACTCAGCCGTTTGACGAGGAGGAAATCCTGTCATACGACCCCGACCTGATTCTGGTTTATGAGTAGATGAGCGCAGAGAACATTGCTAAACTATCGGTTATTGCTCCTGTCGTACCAATCAAGTCAGAGACTACAGACTATGCCGAAAGATTGAATTATCTTGGTGAACTGTTCGACATCGAAACAAAAGCTACTGACGCCATCAACAGTATCAACAATGCAATTGCATCTGCTAAGGCTAAGTACAATTCACTTAACATTGCCGACAAAGAGGTCAATGTATTCAGTTACTACAATGGACTTGAGATACTCATCGGCAACTACTACTTCTTCAACACAATTCTGTACAATCAACTATGTGTAAGGGTACCACAACCTGTTCAAGATGTATTTGATGAGGGTGGATTCTTCTTCTCAATTTCCAATGAGTTCCTGCCAGACTATTGTGGCGACTACATTTACCTACTGATGGATGCTATTCCAAGCGACTTAGCCGAGAACGAAGTATGGCAATCACTTGAAGCCGTACAGGCAGGGCGTGTTGGATTGCTCGATATGATGCTGTATGTGTCTGCAGATGCAATCTATATTGAAACTCAATACACATATCTGGTTAACGCACTAGAGCTAGCTTTTGCAGATTAATCAATGTAACAATTGTAAACGCAAACAGACAAGTTTTTTTTGTCATTGTGATAAATCTAAATCACAACTAAGGAAAATATGCAAGTAAAGATTAAGAAAAACAATCTCCAAAAATTTATGATACTGATGGTCGGTGGAGGCATACTCCTACTGATCGTCAGTGTCCTGTTTGTGATTTTTGGCGCAAAGAGTATTGATATGAAGACCATTTGCGATGCCTTCCTTCATTATGATCCTACTGACCAGAATCACATTATAATTATTGGATTGAGATTACCGAGGCTTATCGCCAACATTATGGTTGGCAGTTCACTTGCACTTACAGGTGCAATCATGCAAGGTAGTACTAAGAACCCCATGGCAGATAGTGGCTTGATGGGTATATCTGGTGGCGCAATCTTTGCCATGACCATTATGTTGGTATTCGTTCCTGGACTAGGAAAATTAGAATCTATTGGATTATCTTGTATCGGTGCAGGAGTGGCAACTTTTCTAACCTATTTTATCGCTGCGGCGAGCAAAAAAGGTATGACGCCTGAACGTCTTGTATTATCAGGTATGTCGGTGTCTATGTTGTTCTCCTCATTATCCAGTGCGCTCGTGCTCAAGTTCGACATGAGCAGAGAACTTGCCCTCTACATGGCAGGTACAACTTCAACCGTTAACTGGATGGATGTTAAACTGTGCCTTCCAGTATACGTTGTGGGCGTAGTTATCTCGTTACTAATGTCTCGCAGTCTTACTGTGATGAATCTAGGCGATGACGTCGCAACAGGGCTAGGCATAAATGTTAAATTAATTAAGACATTAAACACAATTGTGGTCTTACTACTAACTGCCATGGCTGTTATCATTATTGGTCCGGTATCCTACATAGGGCTGATGGTACCGCACATTGCACGTATGTTGGTGGGGACAGACTATCGTCTGGTATTGCCTACTTCGGCATTACTAGGTGGATCTTTCGTGGTATTAGTGGACTTTATCGGTAAACTGATTATGAGTCCATACGAAATGCCTATAGGAATATTGTTGTCTATAATCGGCGTTCCTTTCTTTATCTATGTTTCTAGAAAACAAAGGAGGGAATTCGGTCAATGATAAAAAGAAAATTAACAACTAGACAAAGGGGCATACTTGTGCTCAGCGTATCTACAGCACTTGCAATAATGCTGTTGCTGGT
>Ga0265294_10010013_pt1 | contig 10849 bp, 7 predicted proteins | sample MunlanPumphouse3_FD_192504 | JGI IMG/M metagenome (GOLD analysis project Ga0265294, IMG submission 192504) | Groundwater microbial communities from a municipal landfill in Southern Ontario, Canada - Pumphouse #3 | ecosystem: Environmental > Aquatic > Deep subsurface > Groundwater | place...
AACAACGTGACAGGCGGCAGGGAGGTGCATATACACCCGGTCAGAGAATACAGACCGGTAACTATACTCCCGGACCGGCAAGACCCCAGAACGGGCAGAGACCACAGACTTCACCAAGACCTCAGAGTCAAGGACAGGGGTATACAAGACCTCAAGGCGGACAGGGACAGGGGTATACAACAAGACCTCAAGGCGGACAGGGACAAGGGTATGCAAGGCCTCAGGGCGGACAGGGACAAGGGTATACAAGACCTCAGGGCGGACAAGGAAGACCGTTCGGAACTGCAGGAAGACCTCCGGAGCGTCGCACACCGGCTATTGATGAACCTGAAGTTATTTTCAAAGACCCTTCTAAAAACAGCTTTGTTCAACGTGAAGTTTATGATAAAAATAAGAATTCTGTCGACAAGAAAGATAACAAAGTTTCTGCTGCAACCAAGCCGAATCAAGGAATAAGGGACAAGCATAATAAACTCAAGAAACAGACTTCGATCTTGCCTACAGGTAAGGTTTCTCAGGTTCTTCAGGATGATTCAGTCTTTGATAGTCTGATTTCTGATACAGGCGGGAAATCACGGTTTAAACGAAATAGCAAGCACCGCGGACAGCAGTCACAGCAGGTAAAGACAGTGCTGACACATGTTGTTTTGCCGGAAGTGTTGACTGTGAAAGAACTTTCTGAAGCTATAAAGAAGACATCAGGTGAAGTTATTAAGAAACTTATGAAATTCGGTGTAATGGCTACACTGAATCAGGAAGTTGATTTTGATACAGCATCGATCATACTTGAGGAATTCAATATCACAGCAGAGAAAGCTGTTGTGGTGACAGAGGAAGATATTTTGTTTGATGATAGTGAAGATAAGGAAGAAGACCTGATCACAAGGCCACCTGTAGTAGTTGTTATGGGACATGTTGATCATGGGAAAACGTCTCTGCTTGATAAGATTAGATCTGCGTCAGTTGTTACCGGTGAGGCAGGCGGTATAACGCAGCATATAGGTGCTTATACTGTCAGACTTAAGGACAGGAACATTACTTTTCTTGATACCCCCGGTCATGAAGCTTTTACGACGATGAGAGCGAGAGGTGCTCAGGTGACTGATATCGCAATTCTGGTCGTAGCAGCTGATGACGGTGTTATGCCTCAGACAATAGAAGCTATCAACCATGCGAAGGCTGCTGATGTTAAGATCATAGTAGCTATAAACAAAATCGATAAACCCGGTGCTAATCCGGATAGAGTAAAGCAGGAACTTACTGAATATGGACTTGTTACAGAGGAATGGGGCGGAGATAATATAATGGTATCCGTGTCAGCTCTGACCGGAGAGAACATTGACGAACTTCTTGAAATGGTGCTTCTGACAGCAGATATTATGGACCTTAAGAGCAACCCTGACAAACAAGCAAAGGGTACTGTCATTGAGGCGAAACTTGATAAGAGTCGTGGTCCGATAGCCACTGTTCTTGTTCAGAGAGGGACCTTAAAGACAGGGGATACTCTTGTTACCGGTTCTATCATAGGAAGAGTAAGAGCAATGCTTGATGATAAAGGTGAAAGAGTAAATACAGCAGGACCTTCTGTTCCTGTTGAAATAACAGGTCTGCCGGATGTTCCTGATGCCGGAGAAATATTCTATGCCGTCGAAGATGAAAAGGTCGCTAAGTCTCTTGCAGAGAGAAGAAGAGTTCAGGAAAGAGAACAACAACTAAAAGCAAGTTCCAGAATGTCGTTGGATACACTGTTCCTTCAGATGGCTGAAGGTGTTGTTAAAGAACTTAATCTGATCGTTAAGGCTGATGTGCAAGGAAGTGTAGAAGCCGTTACTCAGTCTTTGCAGAAACTTACAACTAACGAAGTCAGAGTTAATGTTATACATGGTGCTGTTGGTACTGTTACCGAGTCGGATCTTAGGCTCGCTGAGGTATCTAATGCCATCGTTATAGGATTTAATGTTCGTCCGACAGCCAATGTTGCGGAAATGGCAACTGATCTCGGGATAGATATAAGACTATACAGGATAATTTATCAGGCTATAGAAGAAATCGAAGCAGCTATGAAAGGGTTGCTTGATAAGAAGTATAAGGAAGCTGTACTTGGACATGTAGAAATACGTCAGGTGTTCAAGGTAAGCGGAGTTGGAAGTATAGGCGGTGGTTATGTTACAGATGGTAAAATCATAAGAAGTTGTCAGATAAGACTACTGCGTGATGGTGTTATAGTACATGAAGGAAAGCTTGCTTCGTTGAAAAGATTCAAGGATGATGTTCGCGAAGTAGCTTCAGGATATGAGTGCGGGTTATCCGTTGATAAATTTAATGACATCAAAGAAGGCGATGTGATCGAAGCCTTTGAGATGCAGGAGATACCACAGGAGTGATACCGGCAGTAGTTTATGTTATTGATAGGAGAAGCATATGGAAAGATCAGAAAGAGTTGCAGAAGAGGTCAGAAACATCGTCGCGGATGTTATAAGAAACGATATCAGAGACCCAAGACTTCCTGCGATAGTATCGATAACATATGTGAAAGTTACACGTGATTTTTCACATGCAAATATTTATTACAGTGTTTACGGTACAGATAAAGAAAAGAGTGACTGCGCTGATGCTCTTGCGAGCGCCGGATCATACATCAGACGCGAGATAGCAGGAAGGATCAAACTCAGGATAGTTCCCGAACTTCATTTTATACCTGATGATTCAATTGAACGAGGCATACGTATCTCTAAATTGATAGACGATACGTTAAAGAAGGATATGGAGAAGGACTTCGGTGACAACAAGGAAGATTGAGCTTGAAAAGATTGCTCTTCGGACACTTAAGGCTGAAAGAATAGCAGTATTTCCTCACACAGGTGCTGACGGAGATTGTCTTGGAGCCGGATCAGCTTTGAGAGAAGCTTTGACTTCTGTGGGTGTATATGCCACAGTAGTAGTTGATGCACCTGTTGTATCCAGGTACAAGTTTCTTCCGTTTTCCGATGAAGCTGTTGTTTATAACGAAGATGATCCTCAGGGGTTCATGAGATCTGTTGTTGGCAGTGATACGGCAGATCTGGCCATATTGGTTGACTGTTCGATACCTGAAAGGATAGGAAACTGCTCAGTTTTATTAGATATGTGTGATGAGAGAGCCGTTATAGACCACCACTTCAGCGAAACTTGCTCTGTGAAGTTTTGCTGTATCGATGATCAAGCGTCATCTACCGGTGAACTCATATTCGATTTTATTGAATCGCTTGAGGTACTGACAGGTAAGAAAATCTTCAGCAGGAGCATAGCTGTCAATATTCTGGCAGCGATCTATTTTGACACCGGCGGATTGAGGTACTCAAATACGACAAGTAAAGCTTTTGATATATGCGGAAGATTGTTCAGAGAATTTTCTCCTGACCTCAGAGAAATAGTCTATAACATTTTTGAAAAAACATCGAAATCAAAGATCTGTATTCAGTCGAAAGCGTTTTCGCTGATTGAGTATTACGAAAATTCCAGAATCGCAGTATGCAAACTGACAGGTCCGATGATCAGCGAATGCGGAGCTGATGACGATGATATGGACGGGATCTGTACGTCTATTAAGAATGTTGAAGGTGTTGAAGTAGCATTTGTCCTGAGAGAACGAAACGAAAATGAAGTAAGAGGCAACATACGTAGTTCGGAGTTGTTTGATGCATCAAAATTAGCTTCTTCATTTGGAGGCGGTGGACACAGAAGAGCTGCCGGGTTTACTGTGACGAATATGAGTATCGAGGAAATCGGAAGAATCATCGTGACTATGAGCATAGAAAAGATAAGATCGGGTCAGGACGGAAGTAAGTGAATAGTATTAATCCCACAGGTGGCATCGTCAACATATATAAACCTGAAAATATGACCTCTTTTGCTGTTGTTATGGCTGCGCGAAAAGCGTTCCGAACGCGGAAAGTTGGTCATATCGGCACATTGGATCCTTTTGCCAAAGGTGTTCTCCCGGTTTGTATTGGGAAAGCAACAGGTGTTGCCAGGTATATGGATGAATATGATAAAACATACAGAGTGATTATTGTGTTCGGAGAACGAACAGATACACAGGACAGGACCGGGACTGTGATATCAAGGAATTATCCTTCTTCATCAGATTTAAGAAGATTGCGTGAAACTGATTTTGCTGAACTTCGGTCTGCACTTGAAGATATACAAGGTGAAAGTTATCAGCTGACTCCTATGTATTCGGCGAGGAAAGTTAATGGAACACCATTGTATAAGCTTGCAAGAAATGGCATAGAGGTGGAAAGAGAGAGGAAGAAAATCAACATATTTTCTGCCGATATGATCGATGCTGCAGCTGATGACAACGGCTTCAGAGCTACAGTAGATATAAGATGCTCCAAAGGAACATATATACGTACTATTTGTGATGATCTGGGTATCAAGTTATCTTTCTATGCTTATGCTAAGGAGCTTACCCGTCTTGCTTCAGGTCCTTTTACTGTTGAAGAAACGGTCAGCCTTGATGAGTTAGCGTCAGGATCTGACCTTTATTCACTTTTTGGAGTTGCTAAGGGGTTTTATAGTACAGATCATGCTTTAACAGGGATGGGACGTGTTTCTTTGGATGCAGAACGTGTGAAGAAACTTATGCAAGGGCAGTCGGTCATCATTCCTGATATGAGTGTCGAACCCAGATTGTCTGTTTATAAGAGTTCCGGACAATGGGTTGGTGTGGCCAAATCAATTGATGAAAGCAGATTTGAATACAGAGCCGAAAGGATTTTTGCTGATGTTGAATAAAGATATTAGCAGAGGTATAGGTTTAGGTGTTTTCGATGGATGTCACATCGGACATGCTGAATTGATTCTGGCGCTCGTTTCGAAGAGTGCTTATCTTGATCTGGTTCCTGCGGTTTATACTTTCAGAAATCATCCTTCTTATGTTACAGGTGATACGGGACGTATATCTGATGGTATCCTGACAGATGATGCAGAACGTGACAGACTCCTGAAAGAAAAGGGTGTTGCTGATGTTATTTATCAGGATTTCACGGAAACCTTCTCGAGTCTGGAGCCTGAAGAGTTTCTGAATGACTATATAGCAACCGGATGTAATGCTAAACTTGTAGTTGTGGGATATAATTTCAGATTCGGAAGAGACAGAAAAGGTGATGTTCAAATGCTATCCGAGTGGGGAATGCATAATGGTATAGAAATAATTATCGTTAAGCCGGTAATGTACAGGGGCGAACCTGTTTCAAGTTCTGCTATCCGTAAACTTATAAGAACCGGAGATCTCAGATACGCCAACGGAATGCTTGGCAGATCTTACAGATTATCCGGTGAAGTCATACAGGGACAGAGACTTGGGACGAAATTAGGATTTCCTACAGCTAACTTCTATCCGGCCGATAATATGTGTCTTCCTGCTAACGGCGTTTATGTTACAAGATTGTTTGTGAATGGAAAATGTTATGATTCGGTGACGAATATCGGAAACAGACCAAGCGTTCCCGGGCGGACTGAGCAGCCTGTTGTAGAAACTATGATACTTGAAGGTGACATTGACCTGTATGGCAGGAAAATCGATGTTGAATTTATGTGCAAACTCAGAGATGAGATGCAATTTGAAAGCCTTGATCTCTTGAAAGATTCTGTAAGTAAGGATGTAGCCAGAGCAACCGAATATCATGCCGATTCTGAAGATATTCGTGTGCTGGGGATTAGAGACAATATCAAGTTGTCCGGGATACATTCGAGACGATTCGCAACTAATATATTGAGTATATCCATAACTTTACCGGCAGATAAAGAGCGTGTATCAGAATATAAGTTGCTTTCCAGGGTTTTGACTGCTACATCGGGTAAATATCCATCCAGAAATCTTCTTATCAACAAGATGAATTCTCTTTACGGAGCTGTGATCAATTGCTCGACATCTAAATCCGGAGATGCTCTTACGATAGAGTTCACGGCGGATGCTCTCCACTGCTGGGATGATGATACTTATTCGTTCAAGGATGCTGCGGATCTTCTGTTTGATATGATCAGCTTTCCTGATCTTGATGAAAACGATTGTTTCAAAGAAGAGATCGTAGAAGCAGAAAAGAAAGGACTCATATCTGAAATACGGTCAAGAGAAAATGATAAACTGAAATACTCTCTTGACAAGGCGATGGCAGAGTACGCAGGAGACAGTGTTTTTGCAGTAAGAGCATTTGGAGATGTATCTGTTTTAGAAGGTCTTGACGGTGAAAGACTCAAGAGAGCATACGACAGGATGCTAACAAGCGGATATGTTTATGCCGGAATAGCCGGCAGATATGACAGGCAGATTTCAGACCATGTTTTGGATAGATTAGCTGATATATTCAGAGCAAATGAGCCTGAGAGGCGCATTGTGCCGGGTGTTTTCCCGGGATATTTTTACAGGACTGCTGATCCTGCGGATAAATCTGAAATTCGCGATGTTGAACAAACTAAGATCTGCCTGGTTTTAGAGAATACTGTCGGGAATGTATCATATCGAAATATGGGGATAACTCTGATGAATGAAATTCTGGGTGGCGATGTGGACTCGCTGCTTTTTCGGACTGTCAGAGAGGAGCTGGGGCTCGCATATAGCGTTTTTTCCTTCAGTGTTCCGCAGATGAACGCTTTGATAATGCTTGCAGGTGTTGCAGGTGAAAATTCTGAGACTGCAGTGACAGCAATGAAGGAACAGCTTTCCAGGATCCGGAGAGGCGATTATGATGATTCGATTCTGATCAGTGCTAAAATATCTCTGAGGAGCATGCTCGTTCAATCATCGGACAACCTTCGTGATATGATGAACAATTGGTCAGCATCGGAGATGCGTGGCAGTTATACCAGAGTGGAAGATTTGATCGATGAGATCGAAAGGATCGGTAAGGATGATTTATGCAGGATAGCGGCGTGGTACAAACCTGCGGTTTCTTTCATAGTAACCGGGAAGACACGGAAAAGTCGGATAAAACAACAGGGTTGAGGCTTTTAAAGACCAGACATGAGTCAGGTCTTCGCGTCAATATACTGCCTAAGAGCGGGTTTACTAAAAAATTCGCAGGCATATATATACCCTTTGGTTCAGTCAACACCGTGGTAAGGTACAATGGCAGGTCTGTAAGGTTGCCTGCAGGGACCGCTCATTATATGGAGCATTGTGTTTTTTCTAAAGATGAGGGCGGGGGACTTCTTTCGAGATTGTCAGCAATGGGAGCAAATGCCAATGCTTTTACTTCTTTTGATTCGACGATGTACTATTTTTCTTCATCAGAGAACTTCAGGGAGATACTTGATGTATACGCCAGGGCGGTAATGTCTCCATATCTTGGACAGGACAGGATCGAATCTGAACGAGAGATCATTATTCAAGAGCTTGGGATGTATAAGGATAATGCTGATAATAGCGCTTTCAATGAACTTACGGCAAATATGTATTCACGTCATCCGGTAAGGTATGATATCGGAGGTACTCCTGATTCGGTAAGACGTATCAGACCTGTTCATCTTGAAGCTGTGAAGTGTACTTGCTATTTTCCGCCTTCAGCTGTGCTTACGATCTGTGGAGATGTTGATTTGGCTGATGTACCTGATCTTTCTGAATACTCTGTTCAGAATAAAACGATCGATGAAACTGCAGTAAATGATCTTCATTTCGGCACTGTCAATGAGCCTTTGTCTGTTTTGAAGAGAGAAAGCAGAATGTATATGGATGTTGCGGTAGGATCATTTCTGCTTGGATTTAAAAATCAACAAACAGCAAAGCTGGATGCTATGACACGGAGCGAATTTTTACGGTATAAAAAGAGATCCGAACTCCTGCTCGATACATTACTCGGTGAAGCTTCTGATGCTTTTGAGTACCTCTTTAAGAGGGGGTTGATAAATGATTCTTTTGGCGTTTCTGCCGTGTATTTGAATGGTGCTTCATTTATTATGATAGGCGGAGAATCAAATGACCCCGAGTCTGCTTGCTATGAGGTGCGAAAGATTTTAAATGAAAAACTTATCGAGGGACCTGACGACAGATCAAGAAATGATTTTGATTTAAAAGTTAAAATGAGCACAGGTGATTTTGTCAGAAGTCTGGATCATGTCGATAGTCTTGGTATGATGCAGTCCAGGATGTCTGTTTATGATCTTGATGTTTTTGAATACTTTGGGATATATGATAATATGGATATTGATGAAGCGTTCAATGATCTCCGATCGGCAGTAAGTGATGAAGCTTCTTCAGAAGTTTATGTTTTCAGAAAGAAGAGGTGATCAGTACGGATACTAATTTTATAGTTAGCTTTCCCGGTCTGGGAATAAATGATGTTACGATCAACAGAGTAGCATTCACTTTATTTGGTGTTGAAGTCTATTGGTACGGACTGTTGATCGCTTCAGCGGTGATACTCGGATTGCTGCTTGCTTACAGATCCGCTCCTAAATACGGTATCAAATCTGATCATGTTCTGGATACAATGATCGGTATAGTTCCTGCTATGATAATTTTCGCACGTATCTATTATGTGATTTTTGAGTGGGACGAATTCAGAGACAGGCCTCTGAGCGTATTTAATCTGCGGACAGGAGGACTCGGCTTTTACGGAGGAGTAATCGGCGGTATCATTGCAATCTTAATTGTAACCGGAATAAGGAAAATAAGCCTTAGCAGGATGATGGATCTATTATGCGTTTATGTACCTCTGGGACAAGGGATCGGAAGATGGGGGAATTTCTTTAATCAGGAGGCATTCGGTTACAACACTGACTTACCATGGGGAATGAAGAGTGATGGTACATATGATTATCTCCTTAGGACAGGAATAGGGGATCCGAATCTTCCCGTACATCCGACTTTTCTTTATGAATTTTTAGCAAATATGCTGATTTTCGCTGCATTGCTATTTATTAGGAGAAAGTCCGTCAGACCATATGTTACAACGGCATGGTATTTGCTGTTATATGGTATTGTAAGATTTTTCGTTGAAAGTCTGAGAACTGATTCGCTTTATATCCTGAATACAGGGCTAAGAGCTTCTATGGTGCTTTCCGCTGTGATGGTCCTGGTGTCGGCGGGTTATATCATTTTCATGCAGACAAGGCCTGTAGTGCCCGGAAAAGCGGGGAGAGTTGAAATTGACGGACCGCCGAAAGAATAAAACCAGATCAAGGCTGGATCTTTATTTTTCTGTTTTAGATTACTGGATATTGGTTCCGGTTCTTCTTGTTGCTACGATAGGACTATTTGTTCTGAATCGGGTTTTATCTTCCGGATATGACGGAAACGGTCATACGATGTTCATAAAACAAGCCGGAGCAGTTATGTCAGGTGTCATGATAGCGATGATCCTTGGTGCACTCGAAACTCCGTTTCTTAAGATAATTGCGTTCATTGTTTATGGGATCAGTGTTTTATTGCTTGTTTTCGTTCTTGTTGACAGCTATTCTCTTGTTGAAACTACGGGAGCTGACAGCTGGCTGAGAATTCCATTGATAGGTTCTTTTCAACCTTCTGAACTGGCAAAAGTTGGTATGATAATGCTTTCCTCATATTTTCTTGCAGACATTAAAAGCGGGAAAATTTCTAAGATAAGAGGACTGCTGATCGTTGGAGCGATATTTGCAATTCCACTTGAATTGATCAGAAGACAGCCGGATCTGGGTACGATCCTGGTGATCATGTTTATTCTGTTCAGCATGCTTTATGTCTACGGACTGCCATACAAATATATATTGCTTGCCTCTAGCGGAGGGATAGCCCTGCTTCCGGTCATTTGGGCTTTTATTCTAAAACCACATCAGAAGAACAGGATCCTTACTTTTCTGTATCCGGGGTTTAGTCCTTCGCAGGCTTTTCATATCGAGCAGGCTAAAATAGCTATCAGAGCAGGTGGTATTACAGGATCAAACCTGGATAATACGATAACAGTCCCGGTAAAAGAATCAGATTTCATATATACTGCTGTAGCTGAACAATTGGGCTTTATAGGGACCACTGTGCTTGTATTACTTATTTTTACTTATATCGTGAGGAGCCTTATCCTGTCATCAGGAACAACTGATCCTGCTCTCAAGTATATGTCTGCAGGGATCGCAGTTATGTTCGGTATCCATTCTGTTGAGAATCTGGGGATGTGTGTCGGGATCATGCCAATAACCGGAATACCTCTGCCTTTTGTGAGTTTGGGTGGTAGCTCGATGATAGTTAATTTCTTCGCTTTAGGTATATTGCTATGTATTTCTATTGAACAGAATATGACCAGAAAACTGGGTTCTTTTGAATTTCTGGATTGAGGCGAGATTAAATTCTTAGAAAAATGTGCTAAATGTAGATTTTACTAATGTTTATAATAAACAGTATAGTTTGATTATCAAAGAATATAGTTTGACATTCAAAATAAAAAAGCCTAAAATATTCATGTTGATTGCATAATTATATGACAGGATGCGTAATATGAGTTTTAGAATACTTGGAACAGGCTCAGTTGTACCGGATAGAAGTTTATCAAATAACGATCTTGCTGGTATGGTCGATACTTCAGATGAATGGATCGTGAGCAGGACAGGAATATCTTCAAGAAGGATATCATCCGGAGAAACGATGACAGATCTGTGTGTGAAGTCATCTTTGCTTGCTTTGGAAAATGCTGAAGTATCACCTGATGAACTCGATCTTATAATCTGTGCAACTATCTGCGGTGACTACATAACCCCGTCACAAGCGTCTCTGATCCAAAGTGAGATCGGTGCAACATGCCCTGCTTTTGATGTCAACGCTGCATGCTCCGGATTTATTTATGCATTGGATACAGCATCTGCTTATTTATCTTCCGGTAAAGCTTCCAAAATACTGGTG
>Ga0265294_10010014_pt1 | contig 10849 bp, 7 predicted proteins | sample MunlanPumphouse3_FD_192504 | JGI IMG/M metagenome (GOLD analysis project Ga0265294, IMG submission 192504) | Groundwater microbial communities from a municipal landfill in Southern Ontario, Canada - Pumphouse #3 | ecosystem: Environmental > Aquatic > Deep subsurface > Groundwater | place...
AAGCTCGGGGATCCGTAATTTCAGTACCTCCGAACTTGTTCCCTCAAGATCGTTCATTCCCGGCCCTGACGGAATGTCTGCCGAAGCATATATATTGCCTGAAGAGCGGACGGATAATGAAAGGGAGCATGCCGAGATCGTGCGTTTCGGTCACTACGACGGAATGGAGCTCTACAGGCTGATCCTGAGGCCGCTGGTAATAAAAGGGAAAACGGCAGAGTTCGCGGGGAGGACAGATGTCAGCATCAAGTTCTCGAAAGAGTTCGGGAGCGAGCCGGCGGATGTGTCGGACATAAAAGGAGGATTTCTGAAAAGCGTGGTCAATGCAGGCTACGCCAAGGCTGAACCCGCGCGGCTGAAAAAAACGAAAGAGCCGTGTTTCTTGGACATCGGGACCGAATGGGTCAGAGTTAAAATAAAAGACGACGGGATATACAGGATATCGGGTGCCGTGCTGAGAAGCCTGGGACTTGATCTGAGCGCCGTAATGTGCTCAAGGATAAAGGTGTATTCGTCTGCGGGAAAGGATCTGGATAATAATCCCGCTGCTTTGCCTTATCACGGCGCACAGGAGATCAGCCGCAGGGTAGTCGACACGAACTCGGACGGCTATTTTGATGACAGCGACTACATTATTTTCTACGCCGCTTCAGCGCTGACGAGGGACGGTTCCGCACAGAGCTATTATTATAACAAGTATTCCGCACATACATATTACTGGATAGATCCGGGAACAGACAGCCCGGGTAACGGAAAAGATATGCAGCCGGCCGCACTTACAGGCACGGAATACTCTCAGGAAACATCCGTTTTCACAAAACACATATTCAATGAAACAAGAAATGAGAATTACTATCTGGATTACAACTATTTTCTATGGTACGGAAAGATCATCGAGCCGTTCTCTACATATTCAGTTTCTTTCAGCTTTAAGGACATGGTCCAGACCGATTCTGTACTCATAAGGATCAAAAATTCAAACGAGATCGGCAACAGCGCAAGGGTCGAGTACACTGTCAACAGCGAACCTGTTTCATATTATTCATCCATTATGCAAACGGTCGTGCATGAATTCGATCCGTCTTTTTTTATCCCGAACGGACCCAATACTCTTTCAATGAAGAACGCCGCACTGACCACGCCCAAATACTTCAACGGTTTCGAAGTTCTTTATTCAGCCCCGGTTACGGCATCATCAGCGGATGAATATTTTTATGCAAAAGGTACTGCCGGAGTAAGGACCCGGATGAATTTGAATGGTTCTGCCGGGAGGGATATTTATGATATTTCGGATATTTATAATGCAGGTTATTCCGCTCTTTCTAACGATCATTGCATAGCCGACATTGATTCAGTGAGCTCGTACTTGCTGTTTTCGGGCACATACAGGAATCCGGTTTCAATGAGTATTTACGACAACAGGAATTCCCGTTCGCTTCATTCGGTGAACAGGACGGCCGACATGGTTATAATCGCTCCCGATGAGTTCATCAGTTTTTTTAAGAACGACGAAGCAGGCATAGAATACATAAACACTCATATTAATTCATACGACAACGGCGTTAATTCGATAGCATTGGTCAGCATAGATTCGCTTTCAAACGAATTCGGAAGGGGGTACCAGGAGCCGGCAGCTACCAGGAACTTTATCAGGTACGCGCACGAGAACTGGGGAACGGAATATTTTATTCTGGCAGGCGACGGCAATTATTATATATATCCCGAAAATCAGTCGTCAGAAAAAAATCAGATCTATCCGTCCGATCCTAATTACAGCACTTTTCTGGGTAATGGTTCTGATGATTTCTACGCCAATCTTTCTTCATTAAGCTATGCGCAGCATGTTTCTTTAGGCAGGTTTCCCGCTTCGAACACCTCTGAGCTCAGAAATATTGTTGTCAAAACGACTGAATTTATGAAGAACGGCAACATAGACAATCAGAGAGTAAAAGTGCTTTTAGTCGGTGATGACGAAAGAAGCCTGAACGGTGCAGGGACATGGGGTGAAGTTTATCACATAAACAATACTGAAACTTATATTGTACCTGCGGTACCTGATTATTACTACACAGATAAACTTTACATGACCGAATATCCTTTTGAATACTCCGCCGCGACGGGTCTTTATTTAAAACCTAAGGCTGAGCAGGATCTTATAAGGAAACTCAACGGGGGTGTTAACCTCTTCTGCTATATCGGTCACGGAGCGCCAATGCAGCTCGCTCACGAAAAGATATTTACGCCTTCAACTTTTTCAAAGGTCTATAATCCGGACAGATATTTTTTCATGTTCGGAGCCACATGTAAATTCGGAGTCTTCAATAATCCGGGAATAAAATATTTTGCCGAACAGATGCTCCTAAGCCCGGGTAAAGGGAGCGTAGGTCTGATCAACAGCGTAACGGATGTTATGGTTGGAAGTAATGAACCCTTAGTCGGTGCGATACTGAGTTCGGCTTTCAGCAATGAGCTGAACAAACTCACTATAGGTCAGGCTCTGAAAGAAGGCAAAAACGACAAACCTCAGGCAGGCAACAGTACCAGGTTCATGCTGCTCGGAGATCCAGCGCTAAAACTTTTCGGCGACAAAAAGATCGTGAGATCTAAGAATTCGGTCGAGTTGTACACGCTCAAACCCGATTCTATACTCTCAACGCTCGACACCGATACCGCGGGTATTTCAGGGAAAGACGGAATACTCAACACCGTAATTGTCGATTCCGAGGTCAAAAGAGCTTATTACAACAGCGAAGAGTGGCCTCAGCTCTCATACAGCATAGACTCTATGAGATATACTCTGCCGGGAAAAGTAATTCTGTCGGCAAGGTCAGAAATGAAGGACGGTTCGTCGGTAACAAGATTTATACTTCCCAAGGACCTTACATACGGCGACAATAAGGGCAGAGTGCATTTCTACGGCAGAAATTCAGACGGGATAGAGTTCACCGGCTCGATCGACAGCGTATCGATCAAAGGCGATTCTGAGACCTCTGTGACCGACAGCATACCTCCGTCGATTAGGATATTGTTCAACAGCGAGAATTATATCGAAGGAGACCCGATAGGCCAGAGCCCGGTGATCTACGCCAGGATAGAGGATGAGAACGGGATCAACACTTCAGGCGGGATAGGTCACAAGATCATAATGGAACTTGACGGCGCGCAGACAGATGTTACGCCTAATTTCAGCTACGATCTCAACTCATATAAGAGCGGGTCGACTTTTTATCAGTTCGTCGATCTTTCTGCGGGAGAGCACAATATAAAAGTCATGGCGTGGGACAATTTCAATAACTATAACGAGACCGTTCAGAGTTTTACCACCGTCAACGAAAGCACAAAGAACGACAAATGGATAGGGAACCTGTTAAATCATCCCAATCCCGTAAAGAAAAGCGGAACTACTTTCGGTTTCAGCGTCAATCTTCCTGCGGAACTGAAGTCCTATTCGGTTACTGTCTATACGATCAACGGCAGAAAGGTAAAAACAATTGAAAGCGGGCTTATAGATTATTCCGACCAGTTCCAGTCGGTTTTCTGGAACGGAAAAGACGCAGACGGCGATTCTCCCGCGAACGGTGTTTATATTTATGTTCTCAGAGCCAGATTCAACGACGGCAAAACAGTTACGAAGAAAGGCAAGCTCATCTTTGCGCGGTAAGATCATGATCTATAAAAAAATTAAGCAATTCATAACTAAGCTTGAAGAAAGCGGAAGGAACATGCGGACGGCGGTCTCTTTCAGCGGAGGAACAGATTCCCGGGTCCTGCTTGATGTCTTTATCAGGTTATGGAAAGACAATGTTATCCCTGAGCCTGAAGTGATCTATTTCAACCACAAATTGAGGGGAAAAGAGTCCGCCGCCGAAGAAAAATTCGTGAAAGAGACCTGCGCGGCCTGCAAAATAAAGCTCAGGCTCATACATCTAGAGGTGAAAAAATACGCCGAAGAAAAAAAAATGACCATCGAGACGGCCGCGAGAGAGCTCAGGTACTTTCACTACGGCAGGCTCGCTGAGGATTACGGCTGCATTGCGCAGGGGCACCACGCCGACGACAACGCAGAAACAGTTTTTTTCAACATAATGAGGGGTTCAGGGCTGGAAGGAGCCTGCGGTATAAAGAAGGTGCGTGATAAATTTATCCGGCCGCTTCTGGATTTTACGAGGCGGGAAATACTCGATTACGCGGCAGACAGGAACCTTAAGTTCGTTGAGGATTCGACCAATGCAAAGACGGATCATTCCCGTAACAAGATAAGGAACATAATATTTCCGCTGATCGAAAAAGAGCTCAACAGAGAGATAAAGAATTCTATCAACAATTTTTCTTCAAGCTTAAGAGAAGCGAAAGATCATATAGATAAGGAAACTGAGAAGATCTCGAAGAGGTTACTGAGATCATCTGAAGGCATATCGATAATAAAACTTGACGGCTTCAATTCTCTCGACAGCTGCCTGAGAACCGCAGTATTCCGCACCGCTCTCAGAAAAGCCGGTTTCACTTACAGTCCGGACATGGCAAAAACAGGGAAAATGCTCGAAAGAATATCTCAGAAAAGCAGTTCGGAAACAGGTACGGGAGACATGTCGGTAACCGTAAGTCGGAACAGCATAATAATACTTAATAAGAATATTTTCGGGAACAAGACTGTCATCACGGTCAGCTCAGATAAGTTTTCAGATCACTATATAGATATCGGAAAAACGAAAGGCAACATTAAAGCTTCAAAGGTGAAATCGGGGGAGACTTTCACTCCTTTCGGCAAGAATAAGGCAGAGAAGATAAGTAAAGTGCTCAGCGACAAGAAGATACCGGTATTTTTGAGGAAAGATATTATGTGCCTGAAAGACGACGAAAAGGTTATCTTCGTTCAGGGCTGCGGGATATCTGAACTGGTCAAAACAGACAAAGGAACAAAGGAAACCTTATATATAAATGTGAGTAAAGATATTTTAAGAAAGATGTACTCATGAAAAATATTCTTTCTCTCTGCGAAAAAGCTGGAATAGCCGATCCCGAGATCAAAAGACTGAAAGGTGATTATTCCGACAGGAAGATCTTCAGAATAAATTCAAAAGCAGGTACGGTAATCGCCGTCTCAGGATCGAACATCGTTGAGAATGAGGCGTTTTTAAGTTTTAGAGAGACATTTGAGCAGAACAACTTCAATGTGCCCGCGCTTTATGCCGTCTCGGAAGACAGATCAGCCTATCTGCTAGAAGACCTCGGAGATGTTACAGTAAATTCATTCTGCGCAAAATGCACCTGTAACGGCGGTATTGAGAGTGTAAAAAATATATATAAAGAAGTTATGACCCTTCTTCCAAAGATACAGACAGTGCTTTATGATAAGATCGATTATTCAAAATGCTGTCAGGATCCCGTTTTCGATATTGCCAACATGGAAAGAGATACCTTCAGATTCGAAGAGTATTTTCTCAAAAAATATTACAAACAATACGACGCTTCGAAATTCAGCATTTTTATAAAAGAAGTCATGAATGCAGCCTCATCCCAAAGCACACATTATTTTATGTACAGGGATTTTCAGTCCAGGAACATTATGCTTAAGGATGACAAACTCTATCTAATAGATTTCCAGTCCGGAAGAAAAGGTTCGTTCTACTACGATGCAGCCTCGTTTATCTACAGCTCGGGAACAGTGAATTATGAGGGAATGGAAGACGAATTGTCTTCATGTTACTACAATTCTTCAACGCACATCGGCGACAGGTTCGATGTTTTTATGCATTTTTTAAGTATTTTCGGCTGTCTCAGGATAATGCAGGCAATGGGAAATTACGCATATTATTACTATGAAAGAAAAGACCTGTCGATAGAAAAGAGGATCGGCTTTGTATTGAATGCGCTTAAAAAATTAAGTGACCGTGCCGGACTTATTACCGGGATTGAACTCTAAGCAGTTCTCAAACACCTGAAAAGTTTTTCCTGAAAATAAAAAAAACTCCGATCAGAATAAAAGCTGCGGCTATAAAATAATCCGAATTAAGCTTTTCTTTTAAAAAATACAGCGAGAAAGGAACAAAGACGAGAAGAGTTATAGATTCCTGCAGTATTTTAAGCTGCCCGAAATTCATTATCCGGCCCCCGATCCTGTTCGCGGGGACCTGAAGAAGATATTCAAAGAAAGCTATGCCCCAGCTGATCAGAATTACGGTCAAAAGAGGTTTCGTGCTCATTTTTTTCACATGGCCGTACCATGCAAAAAGCATAAAAAGATTGCTGAGAGAAAGAAGAACTATCGTTTTAAGTATTTCCATTTTGAAACTCCGAAAATTTGGCTTAATTTTACATAATTATTAATAAAAATGAAATAAAAATTGTAAGAAAAAGCTTGACACGGCAATTTTTATTTGTTAAATTTGTAACAGTTGTTGAACAAAAAGAACAAATGATAAAAAAAGGAGATCAAAATGGGAAAGAAAAAAGCACTGGTAATCGATGACGGAATTGACTTCATCGCAGCTTACAAAGCGATCCTCGAAGCTAACGGTATCGATGTGATTTCTGCAACGAACGGAAAAGACGGTTTTCAAAAGGTCGAAAATGAAAAACCGGATGTAATAGTTCTTGATGTAATGATGGAAACGCCAGATTCAGGTTTCGAATTCCTTCAGAACATGCAGGAAAAAGGAATAAAAATACCCGTTATCCTGTGTTCTTCGATCGCAAGAGCCAGCCAGATGAACTTCGATCTCAATTCACTCGGGGCAAAAGTTATCATGCAGAAACCGGTCGATCTTGACAAACTTGTCGAAAATGTTAAAAAGTATGCGCAATAAGCATTTTAACCCGGAAGGAAAAAATGGAAAGAATAAACAATTACGAGCAATTTAAAAAAAGCAGTTCTGGTATAAAAAAAGAACGGGAGTCCAACTCCTCCAAAGTAATAATAAAGATCGCCATGGCAACCTGCAGCATTGCATCGGGAGCCGGCCCGGTATTTGATCTCTTTAAAGATGAAATGCCTAAACAGCCAAAAGAATTCGTACTTATCCCTACAGGATGCCTCGGGCTCTGTCATTCTGAGCCGACAGTAGAAGTTACACTTCCAGGATCTGACCCTGTCGTATTCGGAAAGGTGGATGTTAAAAGAGCCGGATTAATAATCAGCGATTACATTATGAAAGGTAAAACAGTCGACTGCATAATAGAAGGAAATTAACAATGAAAAGTAAACAGATCAAGATAGCTCTGAGGAACTGCGGACACATTGATCCCGAAAGAATAGAAGATTATATTTCGTATGACGGTTATGCCGCGCTCGGCAGATGTCTGTTCGAAGATACGCCGTCATCTGTAACGGATAAAATTAAGCAGTCAGGACTCCGCGGAAGAGGCGGGGGCGGTTTCCCCACGGGGAAGAAATGGGAACTTTGCGCAGCTTCAGTATCCGACAAAAAATATGTGATCTGCAACGCGGACGAAGGCGATCCCGGCGCGTTCATGGACAGGTCTGTCCTTGAGGGCGACCCGCATTCCGTTCTGGAGGCCATGGCCATATGCGGCTACTGCATCGGCGCGGACGAGGGTTACATATATATAAGAGCGGAATATCCTCTCGCGATCAAGAGGTTAAAAATAGCTATAGCGCAGGCCGAAGAAGCCGGTCTTCTCGGAGACAGGATCATGGGTTCGGATTTCAGCTTTAAGATAAGGCTGAAATACGGTGCCGGTGCTTTTGTCTGCGGCGAGGAAACTGCTCTTATCAAATCTATGGAAGGCAACAGGGGAGAGCCGATAATGAAACCGCCTTACCCCGCGCAAAAGGGATATATGGGCAAGCCGACAAATGTCAACAATGTCGAGACTTTCGCCAATGTAGCGGCGATCTTGAACCGGGGAGCGGAATGGTTCTCATCGATAGGTACCGAAGGTTCAAAAGGCACAAAAGTCTTCGCGCTCGCCGGAAAAGTCAAGAATGTCGGCCTGGTCGAGGTGCCCATGGGCACTACTCTGCGTGAGCTGATCTACGAGATAGGCGGCGGCATCAAGAGCGGCAAAAAATTTAAAGCCGTTCAGTCGGGCGGACCGTCCGGAGGCTGTCTTACCGAAAAACATCTTGATACTCCGATCGACTACGAGAGCCTCAAGGCCGCCGGATCTATGATGGGTTCGGGCGGTATGATAGTGATGGATGAAGATGACTGTATGGTCGCGGTTGCCAAATTCTATCTCGAGTTTATAGTAGAGGAAAGCTGCGGAAAATGCGTTCCGTGCAGGGAAGGAAATAAAGTCCTGTATAATATACTTGACAAAATAACGCACGGAAAAGGAGAATTGAGCGATCTTGACAAGCTGAAGAATTTCGGCAATATTATAAAAAGCACCTCTCTCTGCGGTTTGGGACAGACCGCTCCGAATCCCGTTCTTTCGACGCTGGACAATTTCTATGATGAATATTACGATCATGTTGTAAATAAGAAGTGCGCGGCAAAACAGTGCAGGTCGCTGATCACCTACAGAATAATCGAAGAGAACTGCGTGGGCTGCGGAGCATGTAAGCGCGTGTGCCCGGCTGAAGCGATATCGGGGGAATTGAAGCAGAAGCATCTGATAGATCAGGAAACCTGTATTAAATGCGGCGCCTGCATAAAGAAATGCAGATTCAACGCCATTGTCGTGGAATAATTAAATTACGGAGATCAAAATGTCCTGCAGCGAGAAACAAGAACAGATAAAAAAGACCATAGCCGGCATCTGCTCTGAATTCAACGATGATCCTAACGAGCTGATAGCTATTCTTCACAAGGCACAGGGTCATTACGGGTTTCTTCCCAAGGAAGTGCAGAGTGCGATCGCGGAAAGGATCGGGGTACCCGCTTCAAAAGTTTACGGGATAGTAACATTTTATTCATATTTTACAATGGAGCCCAAAGGAAAGTACCCGATATCGATCTGCATGGGTACGGCGTGTTATGTTCAGGGCGCGGAAAAAGTCCTTCAGGAATTTGAAAGCAGACTGGAGGTTAAGAACGGTCAGACCACGGCCGACGGGAAATTTTCCATCAACACCTTAAGGTGTATAGGAGCCTGCGGGCTTGCGCCTGTCGTAATGATCGGGGATAAGGTTTACGGCAATGTTAAGCCTGAAGAGGTCAAGAAGATAATCAGCGAGTACAAATAAAAGAAATGGTGCATGAAGAAATTAAATACCAGACCGGAAAACAGGTCAAGAAGGTCAGAAGATATTTCAGGAAGAAATTCATAAATTTTCCCACGAAGATCAGGATATTTTTGCCTATACTTCTCATAATAATCATCTCGATAGCGGTTACTACATACGCATCTATTGAACTTTCAAAGGATACGCTTTACGAGTCGATACAGAACAATCTTGAGTCTGAAGTGGAATCTCTGATGAAGATGTTCGAGAGGGAATACGAGCTCAAAATGGAAAACGCGAAGAAAGATCTCAGGGTAAGTAACGAGATCTTTTACAGAAAAGGCTTCTTTATCCCGGGAGAAAAAACCGTTTTTTCTCTGGCAGACTCTTCGGGTAAGGTCCTGGTGGATAAATGGTATCTGAACAATAAGGAGCTCCATAATAATTTCGATTTTGTCGATACTCTTAAAAGCATTCTCGGATGTAAAGCCACGATATTTCAGAAAACGGAAAAAGGTTATGTAAGAATATCTACAAATGTCATGAACGACAATGACAATAGAGCAGTCGGAACAGTAATAGAATTCGATTCTCCTATAGCTCAGAGTATAGAGAAAGGTGAAAGTTATTTCGGCAGGGCATATGTGGTTAACGACTGGTATATAACCGGCTATGAACCAATAAGGTACAGGGGCGAGACGGTCGGAATGCTCTTTGTGGGCTCAAAGGAAAAAGATCTTCCGGTGCTCTCAAAGAAATTCAACGAATTGAGGATAGGCAGTTCAGGCTTTCCTTTCGTTTTCGATAAGACCGCACAGATGATAATAAACCCCAGAGCCGACGGGAACGACTGGAGCGGACTTGATATAATTAAGACAATAGTTCAGGAAAAGAAAGGCACTAAGAGATTTGTTTCGGAGCTCGACGGCAAGCAGAAGATGATAGCCTATGATTATTTTCCGGATTTTGAATATTATATCTGCGCCATAGTAAACGAGGATGACGAGACAGGCCAGCTGATAAGGCATCTTCTGTCGGCTTCATTAATAGTATCCATCTTTATACTGCTGGGAGTATCGCTGATAGTTTATTTCATGACGATCGAAAAACTCCACAGTATGCTCGAGAGCCTGGAGAACAAGAACTCCGAGCTGGCATCAATGAAGGAAGCTTTAAAACATTCCGAAAAACTGGCAACTATGGGGCAGCTTTCCGCGGGAATTGCGCACGAGGTGAATAATCCTCTCGGAGTGGTGCTCATGTACAGCCACATCTTAAAAGACGAGTGCGATCCTGATTCAGAGATGTATAAAGATCTCGACACGATCGCGACTCAGGCCAACCGCTGCAAAACGATCCTTTCGGGGCTTTTAAATTTTGCAAGGAAGAATGAGATCAATAAGAAACCGGTTTTGCTCAAAAATTTAATTAATTCAGCGAGATCGGGCCTGATAATTCCCGGAGGAGTAGATCTTAAGTTAGAGTCTGAAGGGCTCGATGTTGAAGTTGAACTTGACGAGAGTCAGATCACGCAGGTCATCGTAAATCTGGTCAATAATTCTATTGATGCGATCAAATCAGAAGGCAGCATAAAGATCACCGGAATAACTGAAAAAGACAACGCTTATTTAATAGTTGAGGACGACGGGCCGGGAATAACCGAAGAAAACAAGAAAAGACTTTTCGAACCTTTCTTTTCCACAAAAACGATGGGTAAGG
>Ga0265294_10010015_pt1 | contig 10848 bp, 7 predicted proteins | sample MunlanPumphouse3_FD_192504 | JGI IMG/M metagenome (GOLD analysis project Ga0265294, IMG submission 192504) | Groundwater microbial communities from a municipal landfill in Southern Ontario, Canada - Pumphouse #3 | ecosystem: Environmental > Aquatic > Deep subsurface > Groundwater | place...
CAGCATGGTATGCCCCCGCACCAGATCAATTTCCCTGCCTGCCTCTCTGCCCTTGCCATCGCAGGAGTTGACCGCGTGGTGGCATTCGGTTCGGTTGGTTCCCTGCAGGAATCTATCCGTCCGGGCACAATCATCATCCCGGATGATTATGCAAGTATTGCCGCCGTGCCGACCATCCATAACCATTCACAGGCACATGCGATGCCCGGCATCGATGCAACGCTGAGTGCAGAGGTCGCCTCCTGCATCCCGGAAGCACAGCAGGGCGGCACCTATGTGCAGACGAGTGGCCCCCGCATCGAGACAAAGGCGGAGGTCAGGGCATTCTCCCGTATGGGGGATGTGGTTGGCATGACCATTGCATCTGAAGCAACCCTTGCAAATGAACTGGGCATTCCCTTCTCTGCCTGCTGCATGGTTGACAATTTTGCGCACGGCATTGGCAATGATGCACTCTCGTATGAGCAGATTCTCAATTGTGCACGTGCCAATACTAAAAAGACGGAACAGATACTGGAACGAATAATCACACGAATCGGGTGAGACATGACCGAAAAAATCGATGGATACGAACAGGACACTACAAAGTTCATTCAGAATGCACAGGTAAACGGAAAAACGCAGGACATCTTTATTGATGCTAAAGGACTCATTCAGGCGATTGGCCCCGATATCAGAAAAGAGTTCCGTGGACAGGCAGAGTGCATCATCGATGCCTCCGGGATGGTTGCCATCCCCGGACTCGTGAACACCCATACCCATGCGGCCATGTCCCTTTTACGGGGATACGCCGACGACATGCACCTTCAGGAGTGGCTTTCAGAAAAGATCTGGCCTCTTGAAGCGCACCTCACGGGGGAAGACGTCTACTGGGGCACAAAACTTGCCTGCATTGAGATGATCCGTTCCGGCACCACGGCATTTAACGACATGTATTTTTTCATGAACGATGCCGCCCGTGCCGTAGATGAAGCAGGAATCCGCGCAACATTCTGTCATGGGTTCATCGATTTTGATAGTCCGGAAAAACGTGAGGCAGAGATGGCGGCCACAAAAGACCTTGTCCATCACATCAAATCGCTGGAAAACCCGCGACTGAAGGCCGCTGTCGGCCCACACGCACCCTATACCGTATCACGCGAAGGGCTGGAATGGTGTGCTGAATTCTCAAAAACCGAGGATGTCATGCTGCACATCCATCTCAGTGAAACAGAGAGCGAGGTGGCCGGGTGCATGGAAAAACATCATATGCGACCCGCTGCCTTGCTTGAAACGTGTGGATGCCTCTCTGAACGCACCCTTGCTGCGCACTGCTGCTGGCTTGATGATGAGGAGTGCAGACTTTTGGGAAGCCGTGGGGTAAGTGTCGCACACAACCCGTCCTCAAACATGAAACTCGCCGTGAACCGGGCACTCCCCTATGGGGCGCTCAAAGAGGCGGGAGTAAATATCACGCTCGGGACAGACGGATGCTCTTCTAACAATAATCTCGATATGCTGGAAGAGATGAAGTTTGCCGCCCTGTTGCAGAAATTTTTCTGGAACAGTGACACGCTCCTTCCGGCAGAGGAAGCACTCGCAATGGCCACCACAAACGGTGCAAAAGCCATGGGTATCCCAACCGGCGCAATTCAGATAGGACGCCCGGCAGACATTGTGTTCATCGATGCAAAACATCCCACCATGATTCCCATGCACAACGGTGTCTCAAACATTGTGTATTCCTGCACGGGAGGCGCCGTTGACACCGTCATCTGTGATGGCAGAATTCTGATGGCAGACAAATGTATTCCCGGTGAATATGAAATCCTCGAGAAAGCACAGGAAGTCGCAACAGACCTCGTTGCCCGGGCAAACACCCCGAAATAACTGCGACAATGACCTGCCTGCCGAGGAATCGGCAAGGCACCCTTATTTTTTCTTGAGAAACTTCCCTGAAACCTAAGGTTGCCCGTTTGGGATCTACAACCGAGGAAACTTTCCACTATAGAGAAAACACATTTTCATTTTTAGTTTAGATGATCTAGGTGAGAGGTCGCAGATTCGCCCTCGACCAACTTCCTCAGACGTTCTATTTTTTGATGGGGTTTGCAGATAAAAAAGAAAATATTTTAACCCAGTTTGTAGCCACTTTTCTCCCACGCTTCTCTCATGACATCATTTTTAAGCAGATATTCATCAACCACTCTTTTTTCAACGGTATTCAAGGGGCATGAGAAGTTGACGCATTTAGCACAGTAATACACTTTGATGATCTGGAGGAACACAATTATTGCCAAAAGTGTCATAGCAAAAATACCGGCCGTCCCATACAGAATAATTGTCGTAGCATTTTGATAATAGAGCATCCAGAGGGAGACTATGCCGGCAGACAGGGGTATAATGATACAGTTCATCCAGATAACAAAATTCACCATGAACTTTTCAAATCTGCTTAATGGTGCAGGATTATAGGTGAAAATCTTTGGTGCTCCGCTGTATGCAAGACACTTTAAGAATTTCCCTTCGCATTCATAGAAAGGGCAGTGACTGCACAGAAACTTAATCTCATACCCAAATATCAGAAAGAGGAAAAGGACATATGTAACAATTGGCCACCACTGCCCTGATATTAGAAAAATAATTCCAAGAATAAGAAATACTCCTATGAAAATCGGAGATGCAACTGCGATAAAACTGGTTAAAATGTTTTTATCCCACCGACAATCAAGACTTCCCTGCAGACCGCAGTGAGCACAATTTTGGTTATCTTTTACGGTGCAGGGTTTTTCACGTTGCATACATCAAATAACCATGATTAATGATAAGTGTTTTTTTATTTGTATTCGCAGTTTGCATAAGTGAATTGCTCGGATTTTTTGCCCTAAATTATTATATAGGGGCAGAAATATCACGTATTCAAGTCTGCAGATCCATTCGTGAGAGCGTGGTATACTGAAGGTATCCGTTATTTTGTAGCTGACAAAATCTTTGAGCAATTCATTGATATTTATCCCATTTTTCGTGTCTTTCCTGAAAATATCAATCAAATTCAGTATTTCATACAACGAGGTTACCCGTTTAATTGTACCAATAGAAATACCCAAAAAAAGGATTATGCGGTTTCAATCTTTGCCTCTTCTTCAAGGCCCAGTTCTTTGATAGATATCTCCCGCATCTCCATCTTCCTGATCTTGCCGGTGACGGTCGCAGGGAACCCATCGACGAATTTCACATATCGTGGTATCTTATACCGTGCAATCTGACCATCACAGAACGCCTTGACCTCCTCTTCCGTCATCTTAAGCCCGTCCTGCACTTTTATCCAGGCCATCAGTTCTTCGCCGTACTTCTCATCCGGCACACCGATGATATACACATCCTCGATCTTTGGATGCGTATGGAAGAACTCCTCAATCTCGCGCGGATAGATGTTCTCCCCGCCACGAATCACCATCTCCTTGATTCTTCCGACAATCCGCACGTATCCCTCTTCATCCATCGTGCCGAGGTCACCCGTATGGTTCCATCCGTCTGCATCAATTGTAGAGCGTGTTCCGCTGGGATTGTTGTAGTAGCACTTCATCACCACATACCCCCGTGCACATATTTCACCCGGCATACCCCGTGGCACAATCTTCTGCGTCTGGGGATCAATAATTTTTATTTCTACATGCGGGAATGCCTTGCCGACAGTTGATACGCGCCGTTCAATCGGATCAAGTGTTGTTGTCATGGTCACCCCCGGTGAGGTCTCGGTCTGCCCATACACGATGACAACATCGGTCATATTCATCTTTTTTGCGATGGCGCGCATGTATTCAGTCGGACAGGGGGAACCCGCCATAATTCCCGTCCTGAGAGTATCATACTTGTATTTCGTGAAATTCGGATGCTTAAGTTCAGCAATAAACATCGTGGGAACCCCATGCAATGCGGTGCACTTCTCATCCTGAACAGTCTTCAATACCGCCTCGGCATCAAATGTCGCAGATGGCAGAACCATCGTTGCACCATGCGTAACACAGGCCAGATTGGAGAGCACCATCCCAAAACAATGATAAAAAGGCACAGGAATGCACAGTCGGTCATCGCTTGTAAACGACATCCCTTCCCCGATACAGAAACCGTTATTCAACACGTTGTGGTGGGTGAGAACCACACCTTTTGGATACCCCGTCGTACCCGAGGTATATTGAATATTAATGGGGTCGTCAAACGAGAGGGATTCTGCGCGTTCCTCAAGCTCATCCGGACTGACATTCTTGCCTTTTTCAAGGATCTCACTCCACGTAAACATGCCGTTGTAGGGAATCTCTCCCATGAACACCACATTGCGAAGGAACGGATACTTCTCACTCGATAACTTGCCGGGTCTGCTTTCAATAGCTTCCGGACACGCTGAATAAAACATACCCACATAATCGGATGACTTGAATCTGCCCTGCAGAATAAGCGTATGCACCTCTGCCTGCTTCAGCGCGTAATCCAGTTCAAATGTACGGTATGCCGGATTGATATTGACCATAATGGCGCCGATCTTGGCGGTGGCAAACTGAACCAGAAGCCACTCTGCATAATTCATTGCCCAGATAGCAACGCGGTCACCTTTTTTGACCCCAATTGCCATCAGACTGCGCCCAAGCATCTCTACACGAGCATTAAATTCTGTATATGTCCAACGGATATTCTGTTCCACCGAGACAACTGCCTCGTTATCGGGATATTTTGCGACCGTTGAGTCAAGCATTTCTCCAATAGTCATCCCTATCAGAGGAATATCAGAGATACCGCTGGAGTAGCTGTGCTTAATCATCTGAAGAGTATCTTTTCCTGTATCTACTTATGAATCGCGATCGCAATCGCAATTCTTATAATGCTTACCACCGACATTATGATGCAATTCTATGGGGGGTCGTGGCCTAGTCCGGCATGGCGATGGGCTCCAGCGGCATTTGCGTACGATAAACAATGGGTCTTCTGAAAACCAGAGAGACCTGTTGGAGCACTGATGAAAATCGTGTTCACGCATGTCGGAGACACCCGTCGATCGTGAGTTCAAATCTCACCGACCCCACTTTTTCAGAGTGTTTTTATTAGCCTACATCAAATGTACATTGCTTAGGAGACATTCATGTATCTTATAGGAGAATCACTCGAGGGCGAAGGCATTGAACTTGCCCACATCGATCTTATGATCGGTGATAAAACCGGACCGATTGGCAGTGCTTTTGCCAATGCGATGTCCCAGTTATCTGCGGGTCATACGCCCCTTTTAGCTGTCATACGCCCCAATCTGCTGACAAAACCAGCGACACTCATTATCCCGAAAGTCACCCTCAAGAAAGGGTCACAGGTTAATGCGATGTTTGGCGCGGTTCAGGCCGCAGTTGCCAAGGCGGTTGCTGACAGCGTTGAAGAAGGTGTTTTTGATTCAGTCGATATTGAAGATATTGTCATTATGGCAAGCATCTACCTGCACCCGGATGCAGAGGACTACAACCGTATTTACCGCTACAACTACGGCGCAACAAAACAGGCTATTACACGGGCATTTGAAAAGTTCCCCGACAAAGCTACCCTCATCAAAGAGAAAGACCGTGCAGGACATGCGGTTATGGGCTTTAAAGTGCACCGCCTCTGGGACCCACCATACCTTCAGGTGGCCATGGATCTTGTCGACATGGCATCTGTTGAACGTGTGCTGACACAGGTTCCGAAAAATGACCATGTGATCATTGAAGCAGGCACCCCTCTGATCAAACAGTTCGGCCTGAATGTGATTTCAGAGATACGGAAGATTCGTCCTGACGCATTTATCGTCGCTGATTTAAAGACCCTTGACACCGGCAACCTCGAGGCACGGATGGCAGCAAATGCAGCCGCAGACGCTGTTGTTGTCTCTGGTCTTGCACCGGTATCAACCATCGAGAAGTTCATCCTTGAAGCAAGAAAGACCGGTATCTACTCGGTCATTGATATGCTCAATGTCGATGACCCTGTTGCACTTATCAAAGACCTTGCATCCCGTGACGCTGCACCAAGCATCGTTGAGCTGCACCGTGCAATCGATGATGAAAGCACTGAATATAGCTGGGGCAATATCGCTGCTATCAAAGAAGCAGCCGGTGGAAAACTCCTTGTCGCAACCGCAGGCGGCATCCGCCAGCATGTGGTAAAGAAAGCACTGAAGTCCGGCGCAGACATCCTTGTGGTGGGCCGTGCAATCACCGCAAGCAAGAATATCAAAAATGCAGCGGAACAGTTCCTTGAAGAACTCAACTGTGAAGAGATTGACCAGTTCAGAGTTATGACGGATTTCTGATCTGTCTGAATTTAAAAATACTCAATTTTTTCAACAAAAACAAAAAAAATACCGAAGCGGGAAATCCCCGCTCCCTCATATCTCTATTGTCTCACCAGGTACAAGCACCTGAACTTTGATATCCGTCGTCCGTTCAACCGATTTCTTAAACATCTCTGCATCCTGCTCGATAGCGGGGAAGGTATTGTAATGCATCGGGATGACGGTATCAGCACCGATAAATTCAGCGGCCATCATTGCCTCAGCAGGCCCCATCGTATATCTCCCGCCAATAGGCAGCAGTGCAACTTCCGGGTGATACAAATCACGAATAAGCTTCATATCAGAAAAAAGCCCCGTATCACCGGCATGATAAATCACCCTGTCATCCATCCGGATAACAAAACCGGCTGCAACACCCCCATAGAACCCGTGCTGACCCGTGCATTCAAGCCACGATGAATGGAGTGCAGGCGTCATCGTAAACCGAACGCCTTCAACCTCAATGGTTCCCCCGATATTCATTCCTTCGGCAGCACGTCCCTCGCTCTGCAGCCAGTGGGCAATTTCATTCATCGTAACAACAGGTGCAGAAAAGGATAGCGTCTCGCCGAAATGGTCCGCATGCCCGTGAGTAACGGCCACAATATCCACATCCTTCGGAATATTGCCCTCAGTGACAAAAGGATCGATAATAACTCTTTTTGAGCCTTCAATCACAAAGCAGGAATGGCCAAGCCATGTTATGGTAATTGTCTTCATCGTCTCATCGTATTCCAGAATATTCACAAACGATACAAAAATGTGAGATAGGAAGTATAATTCAATAGTATTTAGCCGATATCGGCAAGTTCTGCTTCGGTGGTATCGATTGCTTCTCCAAGTCCGTCATTCGTCAGACCGCCGGTCATCGACTCGGTCAGGTCACGGTCTTCCATTACATCACGAATCCGCTCGAGATAAGGATCTAAGGTAGGGTCGCGCTCCTGCTCAATCACATGACGGTACTCACGCAGTGTTGAAGGACTGATCCCCAGTTCTTCACTGATCTCCTTCATCGTAATGCCAGAATCCAACAGCGCCTCCATACGGGCGCGCTCAAACGGCATCTTGAAATCGAGGTCACGGAAAAGCTTCAGCCGCACACGGGCACGGGCAACGGTTTTGGAGAGTTTCTCATCACCAAGGACCCGTGCAATCTCGGTATCGTTCTTGCCGTCATAGTATGCACAGACAAGCTGAGCAAGCTGGAGGGGGGGCAATTTCGTCTTAAAATGGCCCTGTTCGAGAATATCACGCATAACCAGCGCTACTTCACGTTCAATAGCATCCTTATCGCGGAGGGTACCGTGAATCTTTCTCATCGGTTCAACAATGGTTGTCTTGTTGGTAATATCAGTGAACAGGTCAAGAAGTTCCTTCTTACGTTGGTTCATTCTTGCCTGTTTCTTTGTCTTGCTTTCACGCATTCATACTCACCAGAATCTGCTTTATAGTGTATATCATAGAATATAAGACTTCTCTTCTGTGCAATAGTTAATTCAGGGTTAGTTAATATATCTTTTATAATCACGCGTAGAATATAGAGGAAAGCAGTGATCCATAATGGGCGATATCTACGATAATGTAATAGAACTTGCAAGAAGGCGAGGCTTTGTCTGGCCGTCTTCAGAGTGCTACGGGGCGGTAGCCGGATTTATTGATTATGGCCCCCTCGGAGCAATGCTGAAACGGAAGATCGAAAATCTCTGGCGGGGTTTTTACATCATCCGTGAGGGTTATTATGAAATCGAAGCACCGACCGTTGGTGTAGAATCGATTTATATCGCCTCCGGCCATGTCAAGGGATTTGCAGATAAGATGTGTCAGTGCCCTGTGTGTAAGGAATACCACCGGGCAGACCACATTGCAGACGAGCACGGAACAGCACACGCTGATTCCCTGAGTACAGAAGAACTTGCCGGGATTATCAATGGTCTCCCCTGTCCGTCTTGCGGTGAACCGCTGGAAAACGCTGATGTGTTCTACTTCAACCTGATGTTCCAGACCACCATCGGACCGGGTTCCCAGCGAACCGGATACCTGCGCCCGGAAACAGCGCAGGGAATATTTATCGACTTCAACCGGCTCTCACGGTTTTATCGCGAGAAGCTGCCGTTTGGAGCGGTTCAGATCGGTAAATCCTATCGTAACGAGATCTCTCCCCGTCAGGGAATGATTCGGCTTCGTGAGTTTACGCAGGCAGAAGCAGAGATATTTATTCATCCCGACCACAAGGATCATCCTGAGTTCAGCCGGTATGCAGACTATTCCGTCTCTCTCTGGGGCCAGACACACCAGATGCAGGACATAGAACCTGTTACCCCCACCATGCGAGAGGCCGTTGATTCAGGCCTTGTAGCAAACGAATATGTGGCCTATTATATCTCTCTGACCCACGAATTTTTGACGCAGGTCGGCATTAATCCAAAGAAACTCAGGTTCCGACAGCACCTCCCAACAGAATGTGCGCATTACGCACTGGACTGCTGGGATGCAGAGATATTTTCTGAACGGTTTGGCTGGGTAGAAGCAGTCGGCATTGCTGACCGCACAGATTATGATCTAAAAGCCCATGCAAAAGAGAGTGGCGACAAGTTTTCCGTGTTTGTTCCCTATGATGAGGTCCGGTATGAACAACGCAGAACGATTGTACCTGACATGGGTGCACTGGGCCCCCATTACCGCGGAAAAGCAAAGGCAGTCGCTGATGCGCTGATAGAATCTGAACCCGGCCCGGACGGTGCAACCATCACCTTAGATGGAGAATCCCTCTTTATTCCCGCCGACCTCTACCAGATTCGGGAAGAGACCATCGAAGTCCGCGGGGAAGAAGTCATACCACACGTTGTCGAACCATCATACGGCATCGACCGGATTCTCTACTGCACCCTTGAACATGCCTATGAAGAAGAGGATGTAGAGGGTGAAATACGAAAAGTGCTCCACTTAAACCCTGCAATAGCACCGGTACAGGCAGCCGTGTTCCCATTGATGAACAAGGACGGACTTGATACCATTGCACGAAACCTTGCCCTCGGGCTTCAAAAAACAGGCATCCTTGCGCAATATGACGATAACGGAGCAATCGGAAGAAGATACCGCCGACAGGATGAGATTGGCACCCCCTATACCATCACCATTGATTATGATACCCTAAAGGATCATACCGTCACCCTGCGTGAACGGGACAGTATGCAGCAGGTCCGTCTTTTGGCGTCCACTGTACCTGAAACACTCTCACGCCTGATTCAGGGAACCCTGCCGTTTGCTGAAGCGGGCAGAAAGATATGAATTATATCTCTCACCCTTTTATCCAACCAGACTCGATTGAACAACGGGATTATCAGCTATCTATTGCCGCGTCAGTATTACAGGAAAACTCCATGGTTGTCTTGCCCACCGGACTTGGCAAGACGGCAATTGCACTGATAGCAGCCGCATCACGTCTGCTAAATGCCGGTGGCAAGGTGCTGATGATGGCACCAACAAAACCTCTTGTTGAACAGCATTACCGCTTTTTCTCTAAATATCTCCGTATTCCGGAAGGAGAGGAGGAGGATTCTGGCGTATTCGCCATGTTCACGGGTGAAACACCCAACAAAAAGCGTATAGAGCAGTGGGAGAAAGCAAGCTGTATCTTTGCAACACCTCAGGTTATCAAAAATGACTGCCTCGCCAGCAGGTATCGTCTCACCGATGTAACGCTCTTGATCGTCGATGAATGCCACCGGGCAGTCGGGAATTATGCATACGTATTCATCGCGGAAGAATACTGCCGGCAGGCAAAAAACCCCCTGCTCCTTGCAATGACTGCCTCCCCGGGCAGTAACCGCCAAAAGGTGCAGGAGATATGTGAAAACCTGATGGTAGGCAGGGTAGAGAGCCGTACAGACACTGATACGGACGTAAAACCCTACATCCACGAGCGGGAAATCACCCATATCCCCGTTCCATTACCAAAAGAACTCCAACATGTCATAAAAACACTGAACCAGCTTATGGCCACCCGTCTTGCAATGCTTTCAGGACTCGGATACTCGGTGCCCCCTCCGGACAGATTGTCCATGAAGGCAATGAGTGCCATATTAGGACAATCACAGGCACGCATCAAAGAGCAGGATCAGACGGGATTTTTCGGTGCATCCGTTTATGCGGAGTGCATGAAACTTCGTCATGGTATCTCTCTTGCAGAAACACAAGGGAGTGAAGCACTCAAACACTACCTGTTCAAACTTCAGGGGGAAGCGGCCGATGCAAAAGCATCGAAAGCAAGTATTCGTCTTGCACAGGACGAGGCATTTCAGAGCATTATTACTCAGGCAAATGGGTGGAAGGAAGAACTCCTGCAAAAGCCGGAATATATCGTAAAAATTGTGCAGAACCAGCTTTTCGAGTTCCCAGACAGCAGAATCATCGTCTTTGCCACCTTCCGCGAAACGGTGAATCTTTTAGTGAAAAAGCTCAATGACCAGGGCATTGAAAGTTATCGGTTTGTTGGACAGGCAGCCGCGACACCGAAAAAG
>Ga0265294_10010018_pt1 | contig 10843 bp, 10 predicted proteins | sample MunlanPumphouse3_FD_192504 | JGI IMG/M metagenome (GOLD analysis project Ga0265294, IMG submission 192504) | Groundwater microbial communities from a municipal landfill in Southern Ontario, Canada - Pumphouse #3 | ecosystem: Environmental > Aquatic > Deep subsurface > Groundwater | place...
TATAATGAAATTCAAGACAATGTCAAGTCAACAAAGTCTCTGACTTTCCTGATCAAGAGCCTGATTGACCAGTCGATCAGCAGCCGTATTATCCTCTCGACTGATTAAGTTGAAAGTTACTGAACTGAAATCGGTGCGTAGGTTCCAAAGTCTTAGAAACAAAGGAATTAATTTGTCATTAACTATCTTGTAGCGACCATTAATTTGCTCAACCAGCAATTGAGAATCAGAGTAAACATCCACAACCAGTTCTTTGGCTTTTTTCTTCCCCCAGTTGGCTTTGATCTTTTCCAGGCCTAAAATAGCAGCTGAATATTCAGCCTCATTATTCGTCCCCCGGCCCAAAAATTGAGCATGCTCGGATAATACTTGACCTTGAACATCGGAGATAACAGCTCCGGCTGCTGATGGTCCGGGATTTCCTCGAGCTCCTCCATCAATGTGAACAATTACTTTTTCCATAAATATTACGATAATTTTTAATTAAACAAAGACGAAACTTCTGTAAATTTTCATTTTTTACTTCAAATCCCGCAGCCGGCGGATGACCACCAAAGTTAGTTAAATAGTCAGAGCAGGCGCCCATTAAAGAAACACAATCTATCCCCGCTGGAGATCGAACTGAACCACGAGATATATCAGCCATTTGAGAATAAACAAAAGCCGGTCGATTATAATCAGCCGCTAAATTAGAAGCAACAGCAGCAATTACTCGTCGAGGCCAGTTCTCCCCGCCAATAAAAATAATCTCTTCCAGGCTCTCTTCGTTCACTCGCTGCTGTGCCTCTAAAAGAATCTCCTCCCGAAGTGCCAAATATTCTTGCCAACGGTTCTCGAGGGTTTGAATCATTCTCAGAATTTGAGCTGGCTTTTCTTCAGTTAAAAGTAAAAATGATTCGGCTTGTCGCTGGGCATTGACCCGGCTAGCATTTAAAGTTCCAATAATTTGATGAATCACCTCCCTCAGAGTCTTATCTTCGGTTAGATGACGATCAAGTAACGCCCGAAGAGCTGGCTGACCAGTGTCCGGCAACAAATCCATCATCCGATTAACAATTTCCAAGTTGTCATAATCAATTGGCATCATATCAGCAATAGTAGCCAATCCGGCCAATCTGACTAAGCGTTCGCTTAACAAATCAAAATCAGGATCGTCCTTTAACAACCAGCGACTAAAATGATAACAGAGCCCAGCCGCAGCCAGTTGTTTAAAATGATATGTATCCGCTGGATGCTTCGGATTAATAATGAAATTAGCTGGTGGTAATTCAGTCGATAAAGGTTCGTGATGATCAATTACCAAAACCTCAAAACCTAATCGACGAGCTTCAGTAATAGCCTGATTATCGCTAATCCCCAAGTCGACTAAAATCAATTTAGCTGGACTTCGATCTTTAATAAAATCAAGAGCGGGCAGACTAAATCCATGCCCCTCCTTTTCCTGAAGACAAAAGAGCGTTTCAATTTTTTTAAAACCAAGACGCTCTAGCGCTTCTTTGATAATAATAACCGAACAAATTCCATCAACGTCATCATCACCGTAAATAATTACCTGGTCTGAACGAGACCACTGATCAACAAATTCAGCAGCTGGCTTCATGTTTCTAATCGAGCTCAACTCCATTTTAGCCAGTCAATTTACTAGTTGATAGGGCATGAATACCTGACAGCTGGCGACCAGCAGCTAATCTCATAATCGCTTCGCCGCCGCTTGACACGTGATTAAAATCACCCAGCAAGCCTAATTTCTTTAAAAAGACAATTGTCTCTTGTCCCCCGACCACTGAGAATATATCAGGCTGATTAGCGATTGCCTCGGCAATTTCTTTAGTCCCTCGACTAAATTCCGGCCAAGTGTAGAGACCTAATGGTCCTCGCCAGACTAAAGCTGGCGATTGAGCAATAATTTCTGAAAAGAGGCGAATTGTCTCCGGGCCAATGTCATAAATATCATCTTCCTTGCGCACCTCTCCTGGGGCAAAAACACGGCGATAAGAGCCATCTAATAATTTGGGACCGGTCACGACGTCAACTGGTAAGTGTAATTTAGTGTTGGTAATCTCAATACGATTGATTAGTTTAACTGCCCTCTCGTCTGGCCATTCTTTACCTGGCGATATTCCCTTAACCCTAAAGATAGCCTCTGCAATCTTCCCACTGACCAGAACATGATCGTTTTTTTCTAAAAAGGCTAAAATCAGATCAAGCGATTCAATAATTCGATCTCCACCAATAATAGCAGTCAACGGTCGTCCACTTAAATGTTCCCCGGCTTGGTATTCTTTCAAAAAATTAATCCCACCGGCACTTTCTAATAAATCTGGTAAATGATTAATAGAAGCATAAGGCAAATAAGATAAACCAAATGCTTCATTAACATAAACTCGGCCTAGCCGAGATAGAGCTTGCGCTAATACTGGCTCCCCTCGTCGTTCTTCAGGATAAATAGCTAGATTCTCTAATAGAACAATCTGATTCTGGGCTAATGAACGATCTACTCTCTCGGGTAATGATTTTTCAAAAAGAGAATGGGTTAAAAAATTCACCGGCCGCCCAGACATTGATTCTAATTCTTCCATCCAAGAAGCTAAACTAATTTCGCCCTCTAGAGTTCCAATAATAACCAATTGAGCCTCTTCTTGAATTAATTGATTAATCGTTGGATGATAAGAAGAAAACGGCTCTTCAAAATCTAATTGCAGAACAACCTTCTTCTTTTTAGAATTAACTTGATTTAAAGATTTAATCATCGAGATCAACTGTTTGATTGGGTTTAATTTCCTTAGGCTGACTTCTTTGCCGAGTGCGGTCAATAATCTTTTTCAAGACTCCTCGATATCCCTTGTCCGCTGAATTTTCTTTTTCACCTCCCTCCTCCTCAGCAATTTTTTTCAAACAATTCTTGCAATAATAAAGACGCCCGGGTACTGGTTTGAAAGGTAATTTAAAATCCTTACCGCATCGATCGCAAACAGCATCATAAAGATTTGAAGACTTCGCCTCATCAATCTCAACTTCGATCATCCAACGATTGATCTTCTCTTCAACCTTTTTTTGAGGCGTTCCGTACCGCTCTCGAGAAACTGCAATAATTTTATCACGATGACTCGTCCCCGTCACTGGTTGAGGTGGTAAGGTCTGAGCTGAAAAAGTACGATTTGCCAATCCGTCAACCATTAACTTAATGTAGATATTGTATTTATCTAAATTAACCAGATTAAGCGCCTGAAAATCTGGAGCAAATTCTCGCTCTAAATATTCTGCGTCTTCCGCCCCGACTCGCAAGCAAGCCAAAGTTCCGACATTACCAAAGACAGCATCCCGAATGGAATCTTCCATCTGCGAGACATACTGATGAGTAATAATTAAGTTAAGTCGATACTTGCGTGCCTCAGAAAATATATTAGTGAATGACTTAGTGGCAAAATTTTGGAACTCATCAACGTAGAGATAAAAATCTCGTCTCTCCTGTTCTGGAATATCAACTCGAGACATAGCCGCAATTTGAAGCTTCGTTACAATCAATGCCCCCAATAAAGATGAAGCTTCTTCACCCACCTTCCCTTTCGACAAGTTAACCAGTAAAATTTTACCCTCATCCATTGCTTGTCGAATATCAATTGAAGTTTTAACCTGTCCGACAATACCCCGAATGAGTGGAGCGGAAATCAATTGACCAATCTTATTTTGGATAGCCGCTGTCGCTTCAATCTCATAGCGTTCGCTATATCGAGCAAATTCTTTAGTCCAGAAAGATTTCACCACCGGATCAGTAATCCGATCGACTACTTTCTCCCGATAATGAGAATCAGCCAATAATCGATTAATGCCTAACAGTGTTGATCCGGGATGTTCTAGCAGGGCCAAAATAGCATAATTCAAGATATACTCCATGCGGGCACTCCAAACATCCGGCCACATTTTTTTAAAGGCCCCCATAAGGCCACCGGCCACCAAATGTCTTAAATCAGCTGGCACTCTCTCCATCACATTAAAAGCCACCGGATATTCGGTATCAGCTGGATTAAAATAAATTACATCATTAATACGATGAGAAGGAATAAAATCCAATAAACTATCAACCACCTCCCCGTGTGGATCAATAAATCCTAAACCGTGCCCCTTACTAATGTCCTGAATGGCCATATTCTTAAGCAATTCTGATTTACCCATGCCAGTCTTCCCCACCACATAAAAATGCTGGCGTCGATCATTTTCTTTAATCCCAAAACGCTGCTCTTGGCCGCGAAAATTAGTTGTGCCTAAAAAAGTGATATCTTCGGCCATAATAAAGCCATCTTATCATTTTAGACGAGCTTTTAAAGATCAGCCTATCGGCAAATTAGCCGGGGGCTCGCCCTTTTTCGATCGAATGCGTTCCAGTCCTGAGGCCGGCGCCATGTTGCGGCTGGGTAAATGGAAGAGAGTTGCCAGTTCTTCGGTGTTTAAGATATAGGTTTCTGAATCCTCAGGATATCCCGGAACATAACGATTCAGATATCGCCAGAATATATCTCGCTGCTTTAAATAGAGGCGCTGGTCTTTCAGAGGCGGATACTTAATTGAGGTTGATTTAGGCTTAAAAGCGTTTAGGTTTTCTGTATTAAAACTGAGGAAAAAATTAATCGGAATCGTCACTCGAGGTTTAAAGAAAACATCTCTCTTCCCCAAATAAAGAACCCGGATAAAACAATCAAAACTAGGCTTACTGGCTTTACGATCGATGGCTTCGGCGATCTTCTTTTCCATATCTGGGATATCCATCAAGGAAGGGCCACTCTTCTCCTTAATCTCGGTTTCTTGATACTCCTGTTGAAAAACCAAAATATCAACCACCTGTTGATAGATTGGTTTACTGATAATCTCTTTCTTTTTTTCCCGTTGCAGTACTTTATCTCGTTGCTGACGAGCTCGAGTCAACCAACCAGTTAAATCTTCCCGCGTTGGGGTAGCCACAATCTGAATCCAAATTTGCTCTCCTGCTTTGAGAGTGCTCAAGCCTTCAAGCAGACTTGACAGTGGCTCAACCTTAAACTGTTCTTTATCTGAAGGATGTTCTTCAAAAAAAACTGGATATGTTTTTATAGGATAACTATCGGCTTTCAATAATTTCATATCTGCCCCCCAAATATTCCAATCCCGATTAGGCAATGGATGGGGAGCTTCAGTCAGATAATCATCAAAATTACTAATCTCAACTTCCGGATACTGAGCGTAAATAATTGACTTAACTGTCTCAACGTTAGCTACTGGCACTCGAATCAAAAAATGAACTTTTCCTTCCCGCCCTAAAATTTCAAGAGAAAAATGAAGCATTTGCTTTCCCTCTAACCACTTTTCTCGAGCATTAGGATCATCTAGAATAACCCACAAATTGGCAAAAACTTGCTCCATCGCTTTAATAGGACGATCGATCTCTTCCGGCAATTTAATTTCCAATAACTGATATTTTCCCTTATCTCTCAACCAGCTATTTTGTAGATAATTTAAATATAACTTCTTCCAAAATGGATAAAATAAAAAAGGCGGCAAAACCCACCACCAAGCAGCTATAAACTTGCCAAGAGACAAGAGTAGCCAGAGGATTGCCGTCCCTAAATTAGTTACTTCGGGCATAAGGGTCATTCTGCCTATTCAGCCAGCCAATAAGTTTTGTCATCCAACCGGCGAAATTCATCTCGCGAGCTCAAATTGAGCAGAATTGTCGTTTCTTTAACAAATCGTTGACCCAGAACTCGATCAACGATCTCTTCGCGAGTCAAGGGCTGGCCAGCTTCTTTTAAAACTTTAACAATAAGATCTTTAACCGTTCCAGGTTGATAACCCCATTCTCTCAAAGCATAAAGCCCTCTTCCAACCAGAACAAACCGAGGGTCTCGGATTAATTCATTATGGACGGTCTGAGCTAAAGCTTGTCTTGGCCGACGGCAACCAATCCTCTCCCAGCGCGGATTAAATTCATTGATGAGCTCCGCGACTTTCATAAAATGAAGAGGCTGTTCGGTCTCTTTTAACACTAAATAGGCTTTGTCTTTTAATCTTTGAGGGCAAACTTCAGGCCAGTCAGCTAGACCATAACCGCCGTCAATCCCCCGCTCAATTTGACGAGCGACTTCTAAACAAGAACGAATTACTGTTTCTTCGGCCGGATAAATCTTAACAATCTCTTCTTCGGATAAAGATTGATGACGTTTCTCGATCTCTTTAACCAGTTGCTCAACAACTTTATGTGCTAATTCAATATTTTTTTCTTCAGTCGCCCAAAATGGATAAACTAATTCATCAGCTTTAGTGTCGAAAAAATCAGGCTCGAGAACTAAAAAAAATCGCACATAAAGACGATCGGCTTCTTTGGAAGCCAAGTCCTCGAGAACATATTCTTCTCGGCGCAGACCCCCATGTTCGTTTAAATATTGACGAAACGCTTTCCTAATCTCCTTAGCTTGTGGAGTTTGAGCTTCTCTTAATTTAGCTAAACTTGTTTCTTCTATTTGGCGAACTCGCTCTCGAGTAACAGATAAATCTCGCCCAATAGTATCAAGCGTTTCTCGATGAGGATAATCCAACTGAAAACGCCGCCTCAAAACATCCTGAGATCGAGACGGAAGTATCTGGAAAATTTCCTTTTGAGCTTGACGATAGTCAATACTAATCATAGATTACTAATTTAAACATATTTACCCAGGAAGTCAATGTAAATTTTTTAGATATTTTTGTAATAATACCTGATCTTTGAAGGCTATTTATGGCTTTAGTCCAAAGAATCGGTCCAATATTAAACCATTCTCTTCCATTGAGTTTTTTACACGATCTTTTTATTTTTCAGAAAATAATCTAGTTACCGACAGAGACAAGCCGTGTTTTACCCAGACCTTCTAGCCGATAATAAATTATTTATCTCCCGTTACTCTAAGCAATCGCTCTGAAACAATCTTGTCAATATGTTTCACAATCCTTTAGCGAAAACATTAAAGATTTAAAATTTTCTTCACCTTATCAACCACTTCATCTGGATCAAAATTTGCTTTAGTGATGTATTCAGAAACACCCAATCTTTTAGCCGATTCTTCAATAATCGTATTTCGATAATTAGAAAAGATAATTACCGGCAAATCAGCCAAAACCCGATCTGTTCTAACCTCTTGAAGAAAATAGAGTCCGTTCTCCTCGGGCAAAAGTATATCAAGTAAAACTATATCTGGCTTAGTCCTTTTGGCCAAAGCAACGCCCTGGCGAGCATTGCCAGCCACTTCAACTATAAAACCAGCCTGTTCAAACTTTTCCCGATAGAGCTTCGTCAAAATGGGTTCGTCTTCAACGATAAGTACGATTTTTTCTGAGGTGTGCATAACCTCATTCTAGCCTCTCTTAATCGGTAGTTCAATGAAGAAAGTTGATCCCTGATTCCGACCGGGGCTTTCAACCCAGAGACGCCCTTTGTGCTGATCGACGAATTTACGAGCGACATAGAGGCCTAAGCCCGCCCCTGCTGAGTGCAGGCTAATTCCAGCCTGTCCTCGAGAAAAACTGCGGAAGAGCTTGCCAATATCTTCTTTACTGAGCCCGACTCCGGTGTCTTTGACTTTGATTAGAATATGGTTAGATCCAGAGAGGCCGATCTGAACCGTCACTCCGCCCTGTTTGGTGTACTTCAAAGCGTTGTCAATAATATTCAATAAAGACTGTCTAATCTTATCGCTATCTATCTCAACCTCCGGCAAGTCATCAGCTGTAATCATCTTCAGATACAAATTCTTTCTGTCGGCTTCAATTTTGATCTCATCAATCACCGATTTAACCATTTTTTCGATTGAAGTCATCTCGTAGCTTAATGTTGTTTTGCCTGATTCAATCTGAGAAACATTCAAAAGATCATTTGAGAGCTTCAACAGTCTTAAGGAGGCTTGATAGACTTCCCGGGAAACCTCCCTAACCTTCGGTGAAATCGGTCCAAAATCCCCCTTAGTGAGCATGGATAAGTAACCTCTCATCGCCGTTAAGGGCGTTCTGAGTTGATGGGAAGTAATTGACAGAAAATCAGACTTAGCCTGGTCTAGCTTTTTCAGCTCCCGATTAGCCTGTTCTATTTCGCGAGCCAGCCTTTCTAGTTGTTCTCTTTGTTTTATCTCCTTGATAACGCTTTTTACCAAAGCCCAACCAAAGCCAAGAAAAATAAGTAAAACAATGAATTTAGCAATTTGAATCCAAAAAACATCGGTAAGCAAAAGAAGATCTGCAAAAAGTAGTATTCCGATTAAGGACACCAATATTCCAGTTATAACGACCTTGATCTCAAAAAGTTCGTTTTTCACGATAGCGAGAGCAGTAAAGCCAAGAAAGAAAATAATGGAATAATTGCCAATCTGATAATATCTTGCATCCCCTGTTCCTAAAACAAGAAGCACGTTGAAGACCAAATTAGTAATCACAAAAATAATTATTCCTAACAAGAAATAGTGCAGTTTTGTTTTTTCCTTTTGAGAGGCGTAAAAATGTTTTTTTAGTATCTTCACAACAACTAAAAAAGTTATTAATAGAACAAAGCTAAAATACAAAAACTTACCAAGCCCAACCGCTGGTACCACTCCTATGCTTATGCCCATTATTGAAGCTTCGACCATTTCTAAGGCTATAAAGTCTGTAAAGACACTAAGAAAAAATATTGTTATGCTCGCTAATGGAATAAATAATTTTAGAAACTTAGGCGTTTTTATTTTGGTAAAAATAGAAAAAAAATGATAAAACGGCACAAAGAATAGAGCTGTCGTTCCATAGGCAATTCTGGCAAATAATAAAGAAAGGTCTAGGTTGTCGACTAGTATACCACTGAAATAACAAAGAATTATCCATGATAAGGCACAAAATATCATGACCAAAAAGACTCTATTGATTTCAGACTTTTTATTACTAAAGTAAACAAAAGCCCCCAGCCATACTCCTATTGCGCTGATAATAATTACCAAAATTCTATTTATAAAGAAAAAGTCAATCATAAAATAACCGCCCTGGCAATTATAAGACTAATCGGCCATAAAATGAATTCTGCATCTGCTAAAACATAATTTACTAAATAAAAATTTTTTCTTTCTTTGGATTTTTGAAAATAATAAAAACTATATAGAATGAACAACAGTAACACAGCTGAGTAAGAGGGAATTAAATTAAATAATAGACCCAAGATTAATATAAACCCTGAAGCGATATTGAGTAACACAAGAATCAGCATTGTTTTTGTTCTGCCAAAAACAGAAGGAATTGTCTTAAGGTCTTCTTTCCTGTCACTTTTCAGATCTTTAATATCTAAAAAAATGGTATTGGCCATCATCCTTAAAAAGCAAAAAACAAATAGCACTGCAAATGTTGGCGCAAGAAAGTTATAAGAATAATAGATTGAAGCAAAAACTAACAACAAAGAAACAATCAAAGAAAAAGCAATGTTTTTAAAACCGATTATTTTATCTGTTAACCCTTTTAAGCATTTAGTATAAAAAGCCATCATTAGCGTCAACAAGAGTATAAAAAGCAATGAAGTAAAAGCTCCGCTGAACGCAAGAACTAATACGGTTATAGATACAATGAGAATAGAGATTAATGGTATTATTTTAAAGTATTTTTCTAAACACTTGGTCCTATCCGGATTAGTCAAATAATCCGTCTTCCTGCTCTCATGTCTGTCATAAAGCAAGCAAAGAAATGCTAAAAGATATATAACGATTAATAATTGAATAGAAATTTTTTGATCAATCAATATCAAAAATGTCGAGACAATTCCCGTGGCACCTAGAGAGATTAGATGTCCTTCATAAACAAATCTGTTAATCAGTTTCTTGATCATAGTCAGATTAATCTCCAATTATTTTTTGAGCAGAGATTATGTTGTAGGTAGCGAAGCCTTCTCGAAACATATAATATTGGCTAACTGTTGCCTTTGTCCCTCCGCGTCCCTTATGTAGCCTTAAAAACTCTAATAATTTCAATCCAGAACGAACCAATCTCCCCATAACAAAAAACATTCTTCTTGATGACGGTTCTATCTCTTTTGTTTTATCAAGGATTTCAACATTCTGAAAACCTATTTTTTGCATTTGTTGCTTGATTTCGTCTAGAGAAGGAAGGTTTGGAATTTCCCAACCTTGGCAAAAATCTGATACTAGCCGTTCCCCTCTCTTGCTAAGTGGCTTATTGATATAAAAATCAGCCATGGTTAGCTTTCCGCCTGGTTTTAGTAGACGATAAGATTCTCTTAAAAATTTTTCTTTATCCTGAGCATAACAGGTGCTTTCTATTCCAAAAATTTTATCAAACGATTCATTAGAAAAATTTGTATTACAAAAATCTCTAATCTCAAAATTAACTAAATGAGAAACCTTCCTTTTCTGGGCGTTTTTCTTGGCTATTTCTAATTGTTTCTGAGAAAGAGTAATCCCCGTTACTCTAGCTCCGTATTGTTCAGCTAACCAGATACTAGTCCCGCCCACGCCACAGCCAGCATCTAGAATTTTATCAGATTGCCTGATTTCTAGAGCTGTTGCCACCGCTTCGTTTTCATTTATTATGGCTTGATGTAAGCCCTTAGTCCCCTTTTCCCAAAAACCATAATGCATACCCAGGTTTTTACGATTCATCCAAAATAAATTATAAAATATTTGATTTCTGTCGTAATGTTTACCCACATTTCCCTTAGACGCTTTCATATTTTATATAATTAATTAAATACTGAACTAATAAATTTTATCATCAGAAAAGAACTTTTTTATTTCCATTTTAAACCAAGGAGTCCACTGCTCGGGCTTTTTTTCTATTTCTTCCATAATCTCAGATAATGCCATCCATTTGATTTCTT
>Ga0265294_10010020_pt1 | contig 10843 bp, 8 predicted proteins | sample MunlanPumphouse3_FD_192504 | JGI IMG/M metagenome (GOLD analysis project Ga0265294, IMG submission 192504) | Groundwater microbial communities from a municipal landfill in Southern Ontario, Canada - Pumphouse #3 | ecosystem: Environmental > Aquatic > Deep subsurface > Groundwater | place...
CAGGAGTAATTTTCCGCCAACCAGTTGTTGAACCTCTTCAAACAGGTCTTAAAGCAATTGACTCAATGATTCCAATTGGGAGAGGTCAAAGAGAATTAATCATTGGCGACCGCCAAACAGGGAAAACAGCAATTGCAATAGATACAATTATCAACCAAAGAGAATTCTTCGATAAAGGTGAACCAGTATATTGTATTTATGTTGCTTGTGGTCAAAAAGGCTCTACAATCGCAAATATTCTTAAAACTCTTGAAGAGAAAGGAGCTATGGAATATACAATTATTGTTGCCGCTACGGCTTCTGACTCTGCTGCTCTTCAATTCTATGCACCATTTGCAGGAGCTTCAATAGGTGAGTTCTTCCGCGACACAGGTAGAAATGCTTTGGTAGTTTATGATGACCTTTCAAAACAAGCTGTTGCTTATCGTGAAGTGTCTCTACTACTTCGCCGTCCACCAGGCAGGGAGGCTTACCCAGGAGATGTTTTCTATCTTCACTCAAGATTATTGGAAAGAGCTGCAAAAATCATTAAAGAAGATTCTGTTGCAAAAAACATGAACGACTTACCAGAATGTTTGAAAGGAATGGTTAAAGGAGGAGGTTCACTAACTGCTCTTCCTATAATAGAAACTCAAGCAGGTGACGTATCAGCATATATCCCAACAAACGTTATTTCAATTACCGATGGACAGATATTCTTAGAGGGAAACCTATTTAATGCAGGGGTTAGACCAGCTATCAATGTTGGTATATCTGTTTCTCGTGTTGGAGGCAATGCTCAGATTAAGTCAATGAAGAAAATTGCAGGAACACTTAAACTTGACCAAGCACAGTATCGTGAATTGGAAGCTTTCTCTAAGTTCTCTTCTGACCTTGATGCTTCAACTAAGTTTGTTATTGAAAAAGGTAAACGAAATGTTGAGATATTGAAACAAAAGCAATATGCACCAATGAAGGTTGAGCACCAAATTGCTATCATTTGTTGTGGAGTTAAAGGATGGTTACTAAATGTTCCTATTCACAAAATTCATGATTTTGAAACAGATTACCTATTTACATTAGAAAACAATCATAAAGAAACATTAGAAAAACTTCGTCAAGGTATATTAGACGATGCAATAATTGAAAAGCTGAAAAAGATAGCTCAAGATAAAGCTGCTAAATATATTGTATAATGGCAAATTTAAAAGAGGTAAGAAATAGAATAGCTTCCGTTGGCTCAACAATGCAGATAACTTCAGCAATGAAGATGGTATCTGCATCAAAACTTCGTCGAGCTCAAAATGCAGTGGTTGCTCTAAGACCATACTCAAAGCTCCTCTCAAAAGTCATCTCCAATATTATGGAAGATAATGTGGAGTTAATGGATAGCCCTTACGGAAGAAACTCTGAAATCAATAATGTTCTTATAATTGTTCTTACTTCCAACAAAGGATTATGTGGTGGATTCAACGCCAACATAATGAAAGAAGTTAAAAAAAGAATAGGTGAAATTTGCAATCAAGACAAATACATTAAGGTTGATTTGATGAGTTTTGGCAAGAAGTCCTCCGAACACTTCACAAAACTAAAACAATGTGATGTTCTCAAAACACAGGACTCTATTTGGGACGAATTATCATTTGAAAACGTGACGAAAATAACTGAAGAGGTTATGCAGTTATTTATTGATGAGAAATACGATAAGGTAGAAATCATATACAATAAATTTAAGAACGCTACGACCCAAATTATCTCAAGAGAAGAATTCTTACCCTTAGGTTCACTTAATGATGACCAAGATAAGGCAATAAATAAATACTATATCTTTGAACCCTCCAGAGAGGAAATCATAGAAAACATTATTCCCCAAGCCCTAAAGATACAAATGTTCCGTTGTATGTTAGATAGCTTTGCGGCAGAGCATGGAGCCAGAATGACAGCAATGCATAAGGCAACCGACAACGCCCAAAGCCTATTAAAAGAACTTAAACTATCCTATAACAAGGCAAGACAGGCTGCAATTACAAACGAAATTATCGAAATTAGTTCAGGTGCAGAAGCATTAAATGGTTAAAATATGAGATTTGAAGTTGATTTTCTTGTATTAGGTTCAGGCATAGCTGGACTTAGTTATGCATTGAAAGTAGCCGAGCATGGGAAAGTATGTATCCTTACAAAAGATGACGCATCCGAATCCTCAACAAAATATGCTCAAGGTGGAATTGCGGCCGTAATGTATTCTCCTGATAGCTACGAAAAACACATTCAAGACACACTAATTGCAGGGGCAGGACTCTGTGATGAGAAAGCTGTTAGGATAACAATCACCGAAAGCACCAAAAGAGTTGAAGAACTTATTGGATGGGGCACAAATTTCGACAAGACTGCCTTAGGAGTTTTCGACCTTGCACGCGAGGGAGGACATTCTGAATATAGAATACTCCACCACCAAGATAAGACAGGCTATGAGATAGAAAGAGCCTTGCTTGAAAGTGCAAAACAACACCCAAACATAACAATAAAAGAAAACCAATACGCAGTTGATCTAATAACTCAACACCACCTTGGAGAAGTTGTTACACGCCATCACTCAGGTGTTGAATGTTATGGAGCGTATGTTCTAAACCAAACCGACAAATCAATAGACACATATTTAGCTAAAATAACTCTGTTAGCAACTGGAGGAAATGGAAATGTATATAGTACAACCACCAACCCAGTCATTGCAACCGGAGATGGGCAAGCAATGGTTCATAGAGCAAAGGGAAGGCTTGCCAATATGGAGTTTGTACAGTTTCACCCAACATCGCTATATAACCCAGCAGAAAAGCCCTCTTTCCTAATAACAGAAGCAATGCGAGGTGCAGGAGGAGTGCTTAAAACCATAGATGGAGAAACATTTATGGAGAAATACGACAAAAGAGAATCCTTAGCCCCAAGAGATATTGTTGCAAGAGCAATTGACAATGAAATGAAAGTGCGTGGAGAAGACCATGTTTACTTAGATTGCAGGAAGATAAGGAAATCAGTAATAATGACCCACTTCCCTAATATCTATGCCAAATGCTTAGAAATAGGAGTAAATATAACAAAAGATATGATACCAGTTGTTCCAGCAGCTCACTACACCTGCGGAGGAATTGTGGTTGATGAATTGGCAAGAGCAACAGTTAAAAACCTTTATGCCTCAGGAGAATGTGCCTGCACAGGACTTCACGGAGCAAATCGCTTAGCTTCCAACTCCCTTCTTGAAGCAATTGTTTTTTCTCATAGAGCAGCAGTTGATAGCATAGAGAAACTCGAGCAAATATCATTCAAAAAAGAAGTTCCAAACTGGAATGCAGAAGGAATGGTCTTAAATGAAGAAATGGTTCTTATATCTCAATCTGCCAAAGAAGTACAACAAATAATGTCAAACTACGTAGGAATTGTTCGCTCTGAACTTCGCCTACAAAGAGCCCTTGAAAGAGTTGGCTTAATATTCAGAGAAACGGAAGAACTCTATAATCGCTCCGTTCTAACCCCTGAACTATGTGAACTAAGAAACCTTATTGCCAACTGCTATCTAATAATCAAGATGGCAGGAGCAAGAAAAGAAAGTGTAGGACTTCATTATTTAGTAAAATACTAAAGAAAACCATTGATTAATTCAGAAATTATTCGTATATTTGCACTATAGAATTGAAAGGATTAAGGTCTTGGATATTTTAAATCAAAACTCCCTCTTAAATTTCCTTAAAATAAAATGATGCACATCTTTCACCCCGAAAGATGTGCATCATTTGGTATGAAAGATGCACATCATTTGGGTATTGAATCAGCGTTTCAGTAAATTATTACAGCGTATTAATTTTTTATTCCTTTGATTCAAGAAATTCTTTCAGCGTTATAATTTACTATAACTTGATAATAATAGAATAAATCCTTGTTTGAATAAATTAAGAGTAGATTATTAGTAGATAAACTCTCCAAATTCTGAATTTATGGTAAGTTTCTTTCCACTATGAGCCTCTACCCTACCAATAATTTGAGCATCTACATCGAAGCTCTTGCTAATTGCAATGATATCTTTTGCAGTATCAATATCGGTATAAACTTCCATCCTATGACCCATGTTAAAGACTTTATACATCTCTTGCCAAGAGGTGTGGGATTGGTTTTGTATCATTTTAAATAGGGGAGGGATTGGGAAAAGATTGTCTTTAATAACATGAACATCATCAACAAAATGAAGCACCTTTGTTTGAGCTCCACCACTGCAATGAACAAGTCCATCAATCTTTAAACGGTGTTTCTCTAATATCTGTTTAATTATTGGAGCATAAGTTCTGGTTGGCGATAAAACAAGTTTACCAGCATCAACGCCTTTAATTTCAGTTTCTGAATTTAACTTCATTCCACCACAGTAAACAACCTCATCGCTTAGAGAATTATCATAACTTTCTGGATACTTCTTTGCAAGCTCCTTTGAGAAAACATCGTGCCTTGCAGAGGTTAAACCATTACTACCCATACCACCATTATAAGAGGTTTCGTAGCTTGCCTGACCAAAAGAAGCCAATCCAACAATCACATTTCCTCCCTTAATATTATGATTTGAAATAATATCACTTCTCTTTGACCTTGCAACAACAGTGCTATCAACAATAATCGTTCTAACTAAGTCACCCACATCGGCAGTTTCGCCACCAGTTGAGTAAATACCTATTCCTAAGTCTCTCATCTGAGTAAGAAACTCTTCAGTACCATTAATAATAGCAGAGATAACCTCACCTGGGATACGCATTTTATTTCTTCCAATTGTAGAAGAAAGAAGGATATTATCAGTTATTCCAACACAAAGTAAATCGTCAAGATTCATCACAATAGCATCAATAGCTATGCCTTTCCACACGCTTATATCCCCTGTTTCTTTCCAATACATATAAGCCAAAGACGATTTTGTTCCAGCACCATCAGCATGCATAACCATACAATAGTCCTCGTTATGCGTCAAACTATCCTCCACAACCTTGCAAAACGCCTTAGGGAATAATCCTTTGTCGATGTCCTTAATTGCATTGTGAACATCCTCCTTTGAAGCCGAAACTCCTCTTAAATTATATTTCTCAGTATTCATACCATTAATCTTTTCGCCTGCAAATTTACATCATTTATTTCAAACTTTCTAAAACAAGCTAATAGGCTTTCAATAATAAATATTTAAAAATCGTATTTAAATCAAAATTATTAATAACTTTGCTGGTAATTATAAACCTATAACAAATATTTTATGTCAAGGATTACTCGATTATTGATGCTCTTTTCATTAACTTTAACAAGTCTATCTATGTTTTCTTGTATCGATCCGATGGAACCACTTGCTCCTAAAGACAAAGATGAAAATCCTTATTCTTATAACTATCCTCCATTATATGTTTATCCTTATGGAAATGAAGCAAGGAATATAACAGCAGAAATTACTATTACAACTGATGGGACTGTTGATTTAAATAATATTGAAGCAGAGATACCTCATCTTAAATTTAATAAATCGTGGTTATTTATGCTTACTCAAGACGATTGTTTGCATTCTGCATTTAGTTGTACTTGGGCAGCAATTAATGGAAAACCTCTAACAAATAAATATTACTACGATATTAGGCACATATTTGAAAACGATTTACCTCCAGATGTTTATTATTTAAACAAAACTCTTGGCTCTGATGATGGTACAGGGAAAGAAGTCCGTTTCCATTTCACCACAACCGTTTTTCCTCAAGCAAATCTCAACACAAATTATTCAAGTATGTATGATGCTAAATCAGTTATTAATCCTGGTTTTACTGAAAACTATTACCGTTTCTTTATGAAGAGTTATTTAATTTGGGATAATGTTATTGAGATGCTTAATTATGGGAATAGTATTGCTTTTCATGATGTAGAGCTTGAAGGAGAGGATTTAAATAATACAAATCTTATATCTGACCATTTCATGATTTGTCAAGATAGTATAAAGAAAAATCTTTCTCAAAGAGGTTGTAAAGTTTTAGCAGAACCAAATGGTAATATTAATTACTATTATTCGGCTCTTAATTATAATCCTATAAAAATAATAACAGGTCAAGGGAATGCTCCTTATATCATAAACCCATATACTGTTAATAGTGATTTAGAAAAAGAATTTATCAAAAGACATTTTTTACTATCAGCAAATGCAACAGAACAATATAAAAATATTATTATAAATCAATTAAGCAAACCAATTAATCAAAGAGAAGCTGTACATGTTGGGGAGCACCGTACTGGTAAAGATTGGGTAGATTTTTTAGTATGGATAAATGATACATATGGTAAAGATGGTGATAATTCTGTTTGGATGCCTTCATTAGAGGAATACTATGAATATAATTATTATAGAATTCATTCAACAATTACTAAAACAATAATTGATAATAATACAGTTAAGTTTACTATTCAACTACCAAGCCAAGAGTATTTTTACTATCCTTCAATAACTCTTAACTTACAAGGAATTAACAATCAGAAAGTTCAATGCATAAATTCCAATGATGCAATTAAGGGGCTATCATATGGTAATAATGGACAAGGATTAATGGTAAACATTGATTGTAGAAAGTTTTTGTTTGAACATGCAACTCATTATGTTGAGCAATACGAAATGAAGAAAACTTCGTCAAATAAAGCGGATGCTCTATACTTCACTAATCAACTAAAAGATTCTCCTCAAAAAACATCTTTATTAAATAGGATTACTCCTTAACAATTTGCTATCAAACAAAAAAAAGGCTACCTAATTAAAGATAGCCTTTCTGTATAGTTGGGTAAACTAATTTTAGTTTATAGGTTTGCTAATTTTTCTGCTAAGTCGCAAACACGGTTTGAATATCCGTTTTCATTATCATACCAAGAGATAACCTTAACCATATTTCCGTCCATAACCATTGTTAGTTTTGAATCGAAAATTGAAGAATAAGGGTTTCCTACGATATCACAGCTAACGATTGGATCTTCTGTGTATTCTAAGATTCCTTTCATTGGGCCTTCTGCTGCTTTTTTCATTGCTGCATTAACTTCTTCTTTCGTTACTGTTTTTCCTAATTCAACTGTTAAGTCAACTACTGAACCATCTGGAGTTGGAACTCTCATTGAAAGTCCGTCTAATTTTCCTTTAAGTTCTGGTATAACTAAACCAACTGCTTTTGCTGCTCCTGTGCTTGTTGGGATTATTGAAACTGCTGCTGCTCTTGCACGACGAAGGTCTTTATGTGGGAGGTCTAATATACTTTGGTCGTTTGTGTATGCGTGAATAGTATTCATGATACCTCTTTTTACTCCAAAGTTATCGTTAAGTACTTTTGCAATAGGTGCTAAACAGTTTGTTGTACATGATGCGTTTGAAATGTAAACCATGTCTTTTGTTAAGCTTTCACAGTTAACTCCTAATACTACTGTTGCATCAACATCTTCTGGTTTGTCTGCTGGAACTGTAAGAATAACTTTCTTTGCTCCTGCTTTGATGTGTTTGCCCATTTTTTCTCTGTTACGGAAAATACCTGTTGATTCAACAACGATATCAATTCCAAGTTCTCCCCATGGTAGGTTTTCTGGGTCTCTTTCTGCATATACTCGGATTCTCTTTCCATTAACTACTAAAAAATCTCCATCTGCATGAACTTCTCCGTCAAAACGTCCATGAACAGAGTCATACTTTAGTAAGTGAGCTAAAGTTGTAGCATCTGTTAGGTCATTTATTGCAACAACTTCCATGTTGTTTTTTCTTTGCATGTTTCTGAAAGTGATTCTTCCGATACGTCCGAATCCGTTGATTGCTATCTTTACCATTGCTTTTAAATTTATGTGATTAGTAAATATGTTTAAAACTAATAGATTGATATTGCAAAATTATAATTTATATTTGACTTAAAAAAGGTTTTAAGTGTTTATTATTTATTTAGTATCAATTTGTTTTGCCTATATAGTTCTCAAAAGATTGCCACAACGCATTGTAGTATAATTCTCCTTGCAGAACCGAACCTCTATTTGTTAAGTTTGTTTTCCTCTTATCCATCAGACCATTTCTACTCCAGTTGTCAGAACATCCTTTTGAACCCATTATCTTATAGAAATTCCAAACAGCACAATTGGATGTTTTACCAACCTCAATCAAATCCTCTGTTGCCTTTTCTAACCTTTGATTGGGCTTATTGTTTACATAGTAATCGTAGGGAGTAGTTAGTAGGATTGGGATATTTGGATTATATGTTCGAAGCCTTTTTAATAGTTCTTTGATACTGTGTTTAAAGCTTTCCGACAAATAGGCTGGAGAATATGCTGCACTTTCTCCTAATGAGATTACAACCATATCAAAACTCATTGTTTTTAGTCGTGGTTCTGTGTTTGGATTGAAAACAGCTTGGTCTATGTTTATATTGTTTTCTGAAATGATATCGTAGATAAAGCCTGCATTATTTGACTCCAAGTAAAGTCCGTAAATAATAAAGTTCTCACTCGAATTATTAGTAATACTCAAACTAACATTCTTTATTGGGTTTGTTATTTCAAATAATGTATAACCCTTATCTTGAAAGTAAATTGATTTATATGATGTTCCAATGTCTTTGATGTAAATATTGATTGAATCATTGAGGGGACTATGATATAATCTAAACTTCTTACATAATAAGTCTTCTTTCTTATCGTAATCAGCAATCTCATAGTCAAACTCTTTCTTTGGCTTAATATTTATTATCTCATCCCAAAGCATCCCTCTTCTGCTTTCAAGTCCAGAAAGAGTTAAGGAAAGATTGTGATAGACTTGAGCAGTGAAAACATCATCAGTAGTTTGTTTGTCACCAATATGAAGAACCCTAACCTGATCTTTACCTAATGCAATTGTTTGTTTCATCTTTTCAAACAAGGTATCAAACTTCCTCTCTGAGCTTCCAAAGAACTCAATCTTATTATCCTCATAATTGATAAAAGGATAGTTTTCAATCTTGACAAACTGAGAGAAGGAGTCTAAGTTTAGGAACAAAAAGAGCAGAAACAATATAACTTTAATAGGTTTTCTCATTTCATCCTCTAAAGATTCTTCGTTATCTTTCTAAATATTGTTTCAAGGCTTTGTCCTGCTAATAAGTGTTGAGTGTTGTCGTCAGCAACCACCAAGCCATTATTAATAATGATTGTTCTGTCGCAAACAGCCTCAACCTCCTGCATAATGTGGGTTGAAAGCAAAACAGTCTTATCTTTTCCTGCGTTCTTAATTAGTTCTCTAATCTCAATAAGTTGATTAGGGTCAAGTCCTGAAGTAGGCTCATCAAGAATTAGAACCTCTGGGTCGTGAATCATTGCCTGAGCAATACCAACCCTTTGGCGATATCCCTTTGAAAGAGCTCCAATCTTCTTATTTACTTCCTTAGTTAAGCCAGTAAGTTCAATCATATATTCTGTTCTTTCTTTCTTCTGCTTGCCCAAATTATGAATACCAGCAATAAAAAGAAGAAATTCCCTAACATACATATCAAGATATAAAGGATTATGTTCTGGAAGATATCCTATTTTCTTTCTAACCTCAATTGAGTCATCAAAGATATTATAGCCACAAACACTAACACTTCCCTCTGTTGGAGGGATAAAACAAGTAATGATTTTCATCATAGTACTTTTCCCTGCACCATTAGGGCCCAAAAGCCCAACAATCTCTCCCTTATTGATTTCTAAAGAGACATTATCTAAGGCTTTTTGCTGACCATATATTTTTGTGAGATTGGAAATTGAGATCGACATAGTTATTCAATATTTGAAATGAACTGCGAAATTAAAATAAAAAATGTACTTTTGCAAACTATAAGAAGAAATAATTAATGAAGATTACCGCAAAAGACAATGTATCACTACTTAATTTAGTTTTGGAATCCTTCCCTGAAGTGTCCATCTCGAAGGCAAAGAAAATGATAATTTATGGTTGCATAGCCTATAGAGGAGCAATAATAAAAAGCCCAGAGCTAATAATAAGCAAGGGAGAAGAAATAGAATACTCAAAATATTCGGGAGGAAGACATATAGCAAGAGAGAAAACAGATGTTCCAATTCTTTTTGAAGATGAAGATATAATAGTTGTTTTGAAAGCTGCAGGAATTCATGTTGATGCAAAACCAAATGAAAAGACTAAATCGCTTTATGCCCTAACTAAAAGTTATGTTAGAAGGAAGTGGGGAATAAGACAAAACCTATTCGTTATTGAAACACCAGAAGACGACGAATCAGGTGTATGCTTATTTGCCAAATCAAAACAAGCACAGTTAGTACTAAAAAGAACATTCCCACAAGCAAAAAAAGAATATCACGCACTAATTGCAGGCAAACCAAAACACAAGAACGACAAATTAAACGTTTGGCTTAAGGCAGGCACAAAGAATCGAATATTTGTAGAAAAGCAAGATGCAGTAGGAGCTCAGTTATGCGTAGTTCAATATGAAACACAAGAAAGCTTTGAAGCCTACACACATATTCTTGTAACACCACATACCTATTTTGAATCTCAAATACGCTTTATCCTAAGTAGCATTGGCAACCCTGTCATAGGAGACCACCGCTTTGGAGCAAGACAAATATCAGAAAACTTCCTAAAACTATACTGCACATCCCTACAAATACAACACCCAATAACAGGAAAGAGAATAAGGATTGAAACCTCACTACCACTAACCTTTAAGAATGTAAACCTACCGATATTTGTGGAAAAAGGAAATAAGGAAATAGCATTGGAAAGAGGAGAAAAGGAAATTAAAACAGAAGAAGAAGATACTACAATACAATAAAGAAATACTATTGCTCGTTTGATAGTCCTTAGTAA
>Ga0265294_10010021_pt1 | contig 10843 bp, 6 predicted proteins | sample MunlanPumphouse3_FD_192504 | JGI IMG/M metagenome (GOLD analysis project Ga0265294, IMG submission 192504) | Groundwater microbial communities from a municipal landfill in Southern Ontario, Canada - Pumphouse #3 | ecosystem: Environmental > Aquatic > Deep subsurface > Groundwater | place...
ATAGTCCTTTGATTTTTTGTCTTTTGCATTTTGATAACTAAAGTAATTGATATGTGTTCGGTTAGCGCACGCAATGGTTAGGGCATCCATCGCATGGTGGCGGTGATCGATTCTCTTTTTGTTGAAACCCCGTTGTGCTTCTAAAGGTAAATCGGTCTGAAAGACCCGATGTCCATTTTTTAAATCCCAATAGCCGAAATGATTACTGTTGGTTATCCGATTCATCCGTTCGAAACGTGGATATACTAAGGTATTCCAACAGTCATTAAGTCCCCATTTATGTTTTAAGACCGTGGTAATGGTTCCCGTGCAAGGAATTAAGTTCTTGGGGGTACTTTCTTGTTCCTCTTCTTCTCGTACAATCTTGCCTAGTAGATGCATTACAAATTTACTGATGTAACGGCTGTCATTCATTTGTCTTTCAATGAAGGAATCAGGGACTTCATCCATCAAGAGTTTTTTACGTTTAGTTCTTGCATTAACATAAAGTTCTTCAACTAAATTTGTGTAGGTTTGTACCGATAAGATGGTGACTTCTTTTCCGCTATCGAGAGGAACGTTTCTCCCTTGATATTTAGTTATAAATTCTAATCCTAAGAGATTGCTCTTTAGTTTATTTATTTCTCTTTCACAAATCACTTTATTGGTGAATGAATCGTCAAAGAAACGAGCCTTAGGAATAACATGTTCGATCTCATAATCGGTCGTAAATAAGTGACTTAAAGGGATGGGTTGACCGGTATAAGGGGAACAATATTTTTGGTCTAGCCATAGTTTATAGCGTTGTAGTTCACTCGGTGTTGCGGTGTTGCTTTTCCGTATCTTTTGTACAAAGTCAAAATCTTTGTCCGTGGAGGTCATTTCAGAGAGCGCACCTTCTTCGTAAAGACGAAGTAAAGTTTGTTGAGAAGGGGAGTGAGGACGGATGTCTGAGATATGGGGATCTTTCTTGAGTTCAAGCAATAAAGCCTTAATCCGCATATTTGTGTTTTCATTGTCGTTATTTCTATCTGCTATGTTTTTTCGTTTTGCGCTATTATTCTTTATATCACGTCCTAGTTCTATATGAATCTCATCTATGTGTTCATGCTTTTGCCAGATATCACGAACGGTACGTAAGGTTTCCGTAATGATTTGTTCTACAATCGGGTTATGTAGCGAATGTTGTTTGAATTTTTTAAGGTAAGTGTCTATATCGGTAGGTTGTTTCCAGCACTTTGTGTCTCCTTCTTCGGAGTGTCTTCCGTAGAGGATGTAGCACGCTAACCAGGTGGGTAAGCCTTGGAATTTTTCGATCGTAGTTAAGCCTCGTTCTTCTTTATATTTTTGAATGCGTTCGTAGATGCTTTGTGGTATGTTTTCTATTACTTCGCCGTCTAGTAGGGCATGGATTCGTTTCACTGAATAGGCGTCAAAATCTTTTATATCCCATAGATCGCCGCAGTTCATCACATGGAGCAAACGGCGAGTGACTTTAGCGGAATAAGCGCCATAGTCACTACTGTATGGTTTGATCGTAAGAAATTGAGCCACAAAGTCTGTCCCTTGTTCTTGTAGTTCGGGGTGTTTTTCGGTAAAGTGGGTGAGGGCTTTCGTTAATTCTTTTTTGTCTGTTACCGCATAAAGAATATGCCATAGGGCGTGTTCGTTTTGAGCGGTTAGAAAAGTGGAACTAATCCCTGCTTTTTCTAGTTTTTTCAACATAGCGGAACGGGTTTCATTACAAGGCAGTTCTTTTTCTTCTCCATAGTTCCAGCTGTAGCGTGATAGATCGTTTTTAGTTAGGTTGAATCCGCTATATTTTAATAAGGTATTTTCTTTGATTTTTTCCTTATCGTTCAGCCATTTGAAGAGGTCGGCTCGAGCTTGTAAATTAGGTAAGAAAGAACTGGTTACATCGGTCGCTTTAATAAGAACCCCATTTGTCCAATGTTCTTTTTCAATAAAGCGTAGGTTGGATAGGGTTTGCCATAAGCGAAATTGTTGATAGAGAGGATGTGACTTAGCAATGCATTTATGATGATATTCATAAGGGCAATCGGCGATCAAACTCTTTTTGCTTTTGAGTGGACGTTGGTAGAAGAGAATGTCTTCGACCAGTAGGTATTTAAAATCTTGCTGACGTAAGCTGTTTTGATGATTGGTGTTTTTTTTGTAAAGTTCTTTGATACAAGTTTCAAGAAGTTCGGCATTCCTTAATTCGCTGTGATATTCTTTTTGTTTATCAAGAATGGCTTCGATTTCTTTTTTATAATAGGTACGATCAATTACACCAACGTATTCACCGATTATCTTTTGTTTGGGATTTGCCAAAAGTTGATCGAAAATGTACGTTCCAACCATTTTTCCGCTATGTTGGATATCTGATTCGGTTTTCTTTTTCTTTAAGGTCCAGTCTTCTTCTTTGGGTGCACGAAAACTTCGTTTTATCTTTCCTTCTTTGTCTAGTTGTGGTTTTCCCTCCTTATCTAAAGAGGTTGTTACAATATAATCTTTGGTCAACCTTTCCCATTCAGGCTTATTTTCAGAAGCGTAAGAAAAAGACCAACCATTATCAAGGTGGACAATATACCAAACTTTTTTACCTGTTCTTCGTTCTGTTTCTTCTACTTGAAGAATCTTTAATTTAAAGTATTCTTCAAGTTTGTTTTTGGTTTCAACTTCTTCGCCACGGGCTTGATTGTAACCTCGTTTTTGGTTGAATTGTAGTAATATCCAAGCTAGTTCTTCTTTGCTTATGGGGGCTTGTAATGCTTTTTTACGTAAGTAATAAAGGGTCCAGTCTAAAGGAATCGTGTTAATGTCGGGATGTTTTTCTTTGAATAAAGAGACCATTTCTTCGAAGGAGGAATGAAATAGAAAAGTGTGTTTGTGTGCTTCTTGGGGTTGCCAAGCTAATTTAGGTTCCGTTTCATCTTTAAATTTACCATACGTTTTAGGGTCAGAAGAATCCCATCCGATAGCTTGATCGTAATGGGTAGGTAAAAAATTAAGGAGATGCAGGACTCTAAGTAGCCGTTCACGACGAAGTTTGCGTCTTTCTGTTAAGCGTCTTATACTCCGATAGATCGTTCGCTGTGCTGTTTCAGTTTGAATACTTTTACCCTTTTCGAAGTCTCCCATTTGCGTAGCATCCATAGGGATAATTCTACTGCCAATATCTTTTATCTTGTGTTTATCCTTTTCAGCGTCTTCGCCGATTACAGCCCAACCGATGCTATTTGTTCCTAAATCAAGTCCTATTATATTTCTCATATCTTTTTATTTTTTCAAATATAAAAATATTTTTGCGTAATTAGTGTATTATTATAAAATAATTTATATATTTGCAGTATTGAAAGTAATTCACAATAAGGATTATTCCGTTGTGAAAACATTGTGGGCGGGGAAACTCGCCCACCTCCTTTTTTATAAATATTCAAACTATAATTAACTAGTATTCAATTAGTTATATAAATTTTATTCTTCTTATTTTATTGGTTTTATCCTCTATGAGTATATTGGTTCTTTAATGAGATGACTCTTTTACTTCGCTATTGAGTCTTTTGAATTAGAGAAGAGAGACAAATGAATGTCAAAAAATACTTTCTATGAAATAATCGTACGATAAAGGGGGGCTATCAAGGTTCGTTCCGTTTTGTTTTGCTCTTTTTAAGCAGATTCTTCTTTTTATATTCATTTGTTTTTATGGGTGAGTTTCTAATAAGTTCGTATCTTTACGAACGATTAGGATTTAATTTAAAAATAAATAAAAAGAAGATGAGTAGTATTGTGTTGGGGTTCCTGATTATGGGGATTGCTTTTGTGATGACGATGACGGGTCGTGGTGGTGGTAATTTTTATATGTTAGCGTTGGTCTTGTCGGGTCTTGATATGAATATGGCTGCTTCTACGGGACAGTTTGTGCTTATGTGTTCTTCATTGATGGCTGCTATTTTATTTAGTAAGCAAAAAATGAATCATTGGAAGTTGACTCTTCTGCTGGGTTGCTTGGTTTTTGTTTCTGCTATGGCGGGTGGTTATTGGGGGCAATATTTTGATGAGAAGGTATTGAAGTTTATTTTTGCTATTGTTATGTTTGTTGCGGCTGTTTGTATGCTCAAGAAGCCTAAACATCAGGTCAAGAGTGATCATAAATGGGTTGTGTTGCTTCGCTCTAATGGGGAGGAATATCAGGTTAATCTTTTGATTACGGTCCCTATTGTTTTACTCACCGGTTTTTTATCAGGGATGGTTGGGGTTTCAGGGGGTTCTTTTCTTGTTCCGCTGATGCTTTTGACGATGAATGTACCGATGCATGTCGCCGTAGGTACGTCTACTACGCTCGTAACGCTTTCGGCTACGGCAGGATTTTTGGGACATTTAGGGGCAGGTTTCTTTGATTTTTCTACGGTTTGGCCTTTAGCGGTTGGTGGTATTATCGGTGGTTTTATGGGCGCTAAAATGGCATTAAAGTCAAAGCCTAAGAATTTAAAATATTTATTCGCAGGAACACAGTTCGTTGCTTCAGTCATCATGTTAATTGACCTTTTTAACTAAATTATTCGTACGCAGAAAGGTATAAAAAGCGTTTTTCCTTAATCAGAAAAATGCTTTTTGCCTTTTAGATAATAACTGATAACGAGCGAAGAAGACTTAATCTCGGGGATGGATAGGAGTGTGCGATGCTTCAAATTTTCGATACGCTTGGTTTTGAAAGAAGGTTTAAGTATATGAAAGGCTTGGCGAGCCTTCCATACGGCTTTGGCTTCGCAAATTTTTCCTGTTAAGATGAATTGAAGGAGTGCTACATAATCTAAAATAAAACGTACTCGCATGACAAAAGAGAGTTGTGAGGTCGGTGTATTTTTATAGAGCATCAATAAACTATTGCGAAAGTTCAGAAAAGTTTTGCGAGGATTGTTGGTCTTCAAGGTTGCCCCTCCTACATGGTAGACGGTTGAAGCGGGGGTACAGACCAGCCGATAACCTCGACTACGTACTCGCCAGCAAAAGTCTATTTCTTCTTGGTGGGCAAAGAAGTCACTATCTAATCCTCCCACGGTTTTATATAAAGCTGTACGCGTGAAAAGGCAAGCTCCCGTGGTCCATAAGACATCGATGGGTTGATCATATTGTCCTTTATCGATTTCAACGGTGTTGAACATTCGACCTCGGCAATAAGGATAACCAAAACGGTCAATAAAACCACCCGCCGCACCGGCATATTCAAATTTATCTTTTTCACGCCACGCTCGTATCTTGGGTTGTATGCAAGCTACTTTTGTCTCTTTTTCGAGTAAAGCAAGAGGTGCTTCCAACCAATGATCGGTCACTTCTACATCACTATTAAGTAATACGACATAAGGCGTTTGAATTTGTGCCAACGCTTGATTATAACCTTCCGCAAAGCCATAATTATGTGTTAGCTTAATGATGGAAACTGAAGGAAATTCCTGTTGAAGCATAGCTACAGAAGCATCGGTTGAAGCATTGTCAGCTACGATGATTTCGGCTAAAGAAGTAGGGGAGTAGCGAATAACAGAAGGTAAAAAACGCTTCAGGAGTTGTTCTCCATTCCAATTTAATATAACGATACTTATTTTTTTCATTAATCGAAATCTTTGCGATCATGTTTCCAACGACGATGACTCCAGAGCCAATAGGCTGGATCATGACGAATACTTTTATCAAGCGCTCGTATGTAGTGCTCGGTGATCCAAAACTCAGGCGTTTCTTTGGGGGTCTTTGTCAGTAATTCAAACTTGACGGTATAATAGCCTCGTTCTTGTACTTTTACATCTAAAAAGACCACTGGCAGATCTAATTTACGAGCCAATCGCTCGGGGCCTGTGAAGAAGGCCGATTCTTGTCCTAAGAATTTACTCCAATAATGAACATTGGGTCGAGAAGGAGATTGATCTGCTAGAAAGATGATAACCGAACGTTCCTTTTTACGTTTTAAGAGAATCAAATCACGAGGCGAAGTCTTTTTGGCTAAGCAAAAGGCTCCATGTGATGTGCGTAGATGTAGAAACAATTTATCCATCGCTTTCATCTTAAGTGGACGATAGATTTGATAAATTTTTGAATCTTTAAATCGACTGGTAGAACCGGAGAACCATTCCCAATTGCCATAATGTCCCATCATCATGATAATCGTAGGATGTCCTTCTTCTTGTAATTTGTCAATCAATTCGGGATTGATCATATAAGCTCGCTTTTGCAACTGCTTCTCTGAGATATGAGCAAGTTTTAAGGTTTCTACGAAGTAATCTGCGAGATGGTGATAAAATTTCTTTTCTATTCGTTTTAATTCTATTTCTGATTTATCAGGAAAGGAATGCTTCATATTCTCACGTACCGTTGTCAGGCGATAGCCGATTACGTGGTACATCAAGAAATACAGAATATCCGATAAGATATACAAGATGCCCATAGGCAAGAAGGCGTGAAGCTTAGCGATAAGGTAAACGAAATAGAACATCATAGCGTTATGGTAAGTGTCGTTTGATCCGTATTCCAATCCCCTAGCGTTACGGGATTCATACGATTGACTTTGTTGATATCGTAAGGGGCCTCAACCTTAATATAATTTTCTGTATAGCCGTGCATCATTTCTCCTTTAGGCGTATGCTCAAATAATACGGAGTAAGACTTACCGATACGAGCTTCGTAAAAAGCACGTAGCTTCTGTTCAGATAAGTTGAGTAAGGCTTGACTACGAGCATGTTTCTCTTCGGGAGGTACAGTGTGATCGATATGAAGAGCCATGGTGTCTGGGCGTTTGGAATAACTAAAAACGTGAAGTTGAGAGATATCTAAGCTTTTGATAAAGGCTTGTGCTTCCTCAAAATAAGCCTTTGTTTCGCCTTGTGTCCCTACAATGACATCAACGCCAATAAAGGCATCGGGCATTTCAGCTTTAATGCGTTCAATTTTATGACGGAATAAAGCGGTATCGTAGCGACGATGCATAAGGCGCAAGACGTCATCACATCCGCTTTGCAAAGGAATATGAAAGTGAGGGGCAAAATGACGACTTGTCGCTACAAAATCTATAATCTCATCGGTAAGCAAATTGGGCTCAATAGAAGAAATACGATAACGCACTTCTCCTTTTACGCCATCTAAGGCTTTGACCAACTCTAAAAAAGTTTCTCCCGTGGTCTGTCCAAAGTCTCCAATATTGACCCCGGTAAGGACAATTTCTTTGCCTCCTTTTGCAATGACTTCTTCCGCTTGTTTTACTAAACTTTCTATCGAGCCGTTACGACTGCGACCTCTTGCTTGCGGAATCGTACAATAGGTACAAAAGTAATCGCAGCCATCTTGTACTTTTAGGAAATGACGTGTACGATCATCAGATGAACAAGAAGGAGAGAAAGTCCGAATATCGTTGCTCTTGGATGTAATAATTTTTGCTTTTCCTTTTTTTACAAAGTCTTCGGCCAGTGGTAATACATTTTGTTTTTGCTCAGCGCCTAGAATCAAATCAACGCCCTCTATTTGAGAAATGTCTTCAGCTCGCAGTTGAGCATAGCAACCTGTAACCACACAATAAGCGTCTGGGTTCTGTTTGATTAGTTTGCGTATGGCTTGGCGGCATTTCTTTTCAGCTAGTTCAGTTACGGTACAGGTGTTGACTATAATGATGTCCGCTTGTTCACCTTTCCGAACTTTTCTGATACCTATGTCTGTAAGATGTTTACCTATGGTGGAGGTCTCCGCAAAATTGAGTTTACAGCCAAGCGTATAGAACGCTGCTTTCTTCTCCGTAAAAATATTTTTGTCTATCATTCTATTTTATTCATCGAATATGCAGCAAAGTTAATGAAAAACTACTATTCAAAACGAATAAAAGTTGCGTATTTGCTACTTTTAGTCTATTTTCGCGCAAAACCCACGTAAGTGTGCTATGATAAAAGAAAATTTCATTAAGATTTATGAGAAGAGTTTCAATGAGAATTGGGACCTTCCTGCTTTAACTGATTACAGTGAAGGCAATACGTTCACGTATGGAGATTTAGCAACCGAAATTGCTCGAATCCATTTGATATTTAAAGAATGTCAAGTTCGTAGAGGTGATAAAATTGCTTTGATAGGCAAAGATACTTCGCATTGGTGCATGGCTTATATGGCAGCCATTACTTATGGGGCTATTATTGTTCCTATATTGCCCGATTTTCATGCCAACGATGTCCACCATATCATCAATCATTCAGAAGCTGTTTTCCTTTTTGTAAGTGATTCCATTTGGGAGACACTAGAAGAAGAACAGATCGAAAGCATAAGAGGGGTGTTCTCGCTTACTGATTTTCGTTGTTTACATCAACGTGATGGGGAGAATATCCAACAATTGATCTTGAATTTGGATGAGATGATGCATAAAAAATATCCGAAGGGTTATAACCGAGAAGATATTAAGTATGCCGAATTATCGAATGATAAGATACTCTTGTTGAATTATACTTCGGGTACATCGGGCTTTAGTAAAGGCGTCATGTTGACGGGTAATAACCTAGCGGCTAATTTACAATATGGCTTAGCTTCTGGGTTGCTTTATAGAGGGGAACGTGAATTGTGCTTTTTGCCTTTAGCGCATGCCTATAGTTGTATGTTTAATTTTATTGTTCCTATGGCTGTGGGAACTCATGTCTATTTGCTCGGAAAGATCCCTTCGCCCAAGATCTTGTTGAAAGCGTTTGAGGAGGTAAAGCCTAATTTGATATTGATGGTTCCTTTGATCTTGGAGAAGATTTATAAGAAAATGATTATGCCGCAATTAAACAAGCGAACGTTAAAGTTGGCGCTTAATGTGCCTGTATTAGATGTTCGGATCTATAGTCAAATTCGCAAACGTTTGGTCAATGCCTTTGGAGGGCGTTTTCGTGAAGTCGTTGTAGGCGGTGCGGCTATGAATCAAGAAGTGGCGGATTTCTTATATAAGATCAAATTTCCTTTTACCATTGGTTATGGTATGACGGAGTGTGGTCCGTTGGTTAGTCACGATTTACATGATGATTATGTATTGGGGTCTTGTGGTAAAGTCTTAGAAGGTTTGATGGAAGCTCGTGTAGATGCTGAACCTGGGAAAGTGGGAGAGATCTTACTGAAAGGGGAGAATGTAATGAAGGGCTATTTCAAAAATGAAGAAGCGACACAGGTTGCTTTTACGAAAGATGGTTGGTTACGTACGGGAGATCTTGGAACAATCGATGCTGATAATCGTTTGTTTTTGAGAGGACGTAGCAAATCGATGATTCTAAGTAGTAATGGACAGAATATCTATCCTGAAGAAATTGAATCCAAATTAAATAATTTGCCTTTTGTCATGGAAAGTTTGGTCGTAGAGAAGGAGGGTAAGTTAATTGGTTTGGTTTATCCAGATTATGCTACGGTAGATAGTACAGGTCTTTCGCATGATGATCTACCGGCTATAATGAACCAAAATATGAAAGATCTGAATAAAGAATTGGCAGGTTACGAACGTTTAAAAGGCATTCGTTTGTATCCTACTGAGTTTGAAAAGACACCCAAGAAAAGTATCAAACGTTATCTCTACAATCAGTTTTAAGGTTGTTTGTAAAACCGCTTAGCCTAACAAAACAGGGCTGACTTGATTGATTCAAGTCAGCCCTGTTTTTTAGGATTGGATATAACGTTTTACAACAGAGTATCAGGATTCAAATTATTTTTTTCAATATCTTTGAAATAACGATAGGTTCCCATTCGTAATTCTTCGCAAGCACTTTCATCCGTTACCAGAATTCCTTTTGGATGCATCTGTAAAGCCGTGATGGTCCACATTTGGTTTACGGCCCCTTCGATAGCTTGTTGCAACGCTTTCGCTTTATGATGCCCGTTTACCATAATGAGCACTTCTTTGGCATCAAGTACCGTACCAACACCTACCGTAACGGCCGTCTTTGGTACTTTATTGACGTCATTATCGAAGAAGCGAGAGTTTGCTATAATCGTATCGGTCGTCAATGTTTTCAGACGGGTGCGAGAAGCTAAAGATGAACCTGGTTCATTGAAAGCAATATGACCATCAGGACCAATACCACCTAAAAATAAATCAACTCCTCCTGCTGCTTTCATACGTTTTTCGTAATCGATGCATTCAGCCTCTAAATCCTCTGCATTCCCATTGAGTATGTTTACATTTTCTTTTTGAATGTCGATATGACTAAAAAAATTATTCCACATAAAGGAATAGTAACTTTCAGGGTGGTTTTGTGGCAATGCTACATATTCATCCATATTGAAGGTTACGACATGTTTAAAAGAAACTTTACCCGCTTGGTATAAATTGATTAAAGCTTTGTACATACCTAATGGAGAAGATCCCGTGGGTAATCCTAACACAAACTTCTTTTCTGAAGTGGGTTGCGCTGCATTAATCTTTTGGCATACATAATTAGCGGCCCATTGAGAAAGGGATTCATAATTGGGTTCAATAATAACTCTCATAAAAATAGTGTTTTAAAATTGTATTTTATTCTTCGGTAAGTTTTTTAGCCATTGCTTCAGCCAAAATTTTACAACCAGGATGTGAATCTTTGGTTATGTTTTGACGTTGTTGTACGGGTTCGCTTACAACTGCCCATTTCATCTCTTTAGCGAAAACGTCTAATTTCTTTTCGGCAGCATTGGCCCATGAGAAGGTGCTGAAATAACCAAAGGTCCGGTTTTTAATTCCTCTTATTTTAATTTTACTTAGAATAGATTCGATGTCTGGATGAATGTCATTGCAATACGTTGGGCTACCTACAATTAAGCCTTTGTAATGGAAGATATCTCTTAATATATACGAAGCAGAGGTATTTGAAACACAATGCATAACGACATTCTTTACGGT
>Ga0265294_10010022_pt1 | contig 10842 bp, 6 predicted proteins | sample MunlanPumphouse3_FD_192504 | JGI IMG/M metagenome (GOLD analysis project Ga0265294, IMG submission 192504) | Groundwater microbial communities from a municipal landfill in Southern Ontario, Canada - Pumphouse #3 | ecosystem: Environmental > Aquatic > Deep subsurface > Groundwater | place...
CCGCACACACCCAATAGAAATTCGTCGTATCAATGAAACTCAATAAACCGCCCAGGACAGAGATGATCATACCGAACAAGATCGACTTCTGCTTGGTCAGTTTATTAGCAATCGGCCACGCTATGACCATTCCGACTGCCGTGGGTATCCCACCGACTAAACCGAGCAACCCCATGGCTTGGCCTCCCGTTATTGGACCCTCGAGCACGTAATCACAAAAATAAGTCATCGACCCGTTTTTGATCAGGCCCCCAAATTGAAACAACAGAAAATAGACAATGATGATCCACCAATATTTATTGGATACCACCGCTTTGATCTGTTGGATCATGGGGATCTTCTTATCCTCAATGTTTAGTTTCACACCTTCTTCGGTAATTCTTTCACGAGTATTGTAATACTCAACCAATACACCGATGAAAGTAACGACGGAAAGTGCGATAATGAATATCCGCCAATTACTTAAACTTGCAGCGGCGTTGATGGTATTCACTCCACCAACGGATTCGATGACAAACAATTTGCTTTGTAAAAACATCGGCACAATCATGCTGGCCATGATCCCGACCGCCGCAACAGCGGAGGCATTGGAGAAGGTTGACAAAAGTCCCCGCTTCTTTGAATCCCGGGTTGAGAGCCCAACCATCGCACTGTGGCTGGCGTAAAAAATCGGATAGAAGAGAGAGTAGTAAATGTTATAAGAAATACAAATCCAGAGCATTTGGATCGCGGGGTTCGACCCGGGAACCAAAACGATCGCCAACAACCCAGCTGGTAGCAACAAGGAAGAAAGCAACATGTAGGGCCTTGCCTTTCCTTGTGATGTTCGCGTTTTGTCGATCAATCTGCCGCAAAAGAGATTTCCGACAACGACGAGCACCACGGAAAGCAAGGGCAATAATATCGAGAAAAAGCCGAAAATGCTCTTATTTGTCCAGCCGATAACATCCGAATAATAGCGGTTGATATAAGACCCGAATACCGCATTGGAGATTAATGCCAGAAACGGTCCGATAAAATAGCCAAGGATCATTTCCTTGGGTTTTACTTCCGCTGAATTAATGCTCGTTTTGAAAATCGGGGAATCAATAAAACCCTTTTTGATTGCTTGTTCTGTTTCCATTTCTGCCTCCAGTTTTAATGTTTAATTTTTTGATTGAAAGAAAACTTGCCGCTATGTAAGGCTTTTTCCTCACCGTCTGGCATCACCAAATGGCAATGCGTTCTAACGGGAATTTCTACGTCAATGCTGAATCCGTCATCATCGATCTGCCAACTGCTCTTGATCACGCCATACGGCCTTAGCGCTTCGGAAAATCCTGTTTCATGAAAAAAAGACAATCGGACAAGATCGCGTGATTCTGGGTAAAAATAACTTAAAAGACGAAAAAAGAATACTTAAAAAAACACGATATCAAACAACGTATCGCTCAGAAACAGAGAGATATCTCTCAAACCTTTCCTAATCGACCCATTCATACTGGATTAACTTTTGGCTTGAATACAATCATTCTCTTAATTATTATCACTATTTTAACAATATTTTACAATCCCCATTTCCTAAACTGTCGCTTTTTAACCGTAATCTTCACTTCACAAAAAAAAGACAGATGTCTGTCCTTTGGTTCTCTTGATATCATTGAATATCTAGAGGATGGCATTGAGCCATATGGTGTGATGTGTGATTGGGATCCCGGTTCTATTCTGTTGCCGGTATGATGATGTTCAATTGAAACAGATTGTTTTTCGTATCAATCGAGAGCGTCCCACCGTATTTTTCGACAATCATCCGAATGCTCTTCATTCCAAATCCGTGATAGTGAATATCAGCCTTTGTTGTTTGAGGCAATTCATCAAACATATAGAGTTCCCCTTGATATGGGTTCTCAAAGTGGATAGAAATCATGCTCATGACTTTCTTAATATGGATGCTGATAGACTTGCTGTCACTATCGATTTTCTGCACGGCCTCGATCGAATTATCGAGCGCATTGCCAAATAGCGAATAGATATCCGACGAGCGCATGAAGAAAAGGCTGTTGCCATCTGCGATGCAATTGATTTTTATATTCTGTTTGGAGCATTCATAGGCCTTTTCGAACAGAATGATATCCAAGGCTTCGTTTCCCGTTTTCAGATTGATGTCGCACATGGAAATGATATTATGCAACTCTTCGATCTCTTTGGAATTGATTCGTCCTTCCAGTTGAGCCATTTGATGTTTCATATCGTGGAACTTGACATTGAACAACTCATAGGTATGCTTTGAGGATTTCATCTGCTTTTTTTGCAGGACAAGCATCTGTTCCAAAGTCGCGAGTTCATGTCCCTTGTAAGAAATCTCCAGCAGACTGTATTGATAACTCAAGGTCAGCAAACAGCATAAAATATCATAGATGGCAAGCATTAAATATATCGAATAGTCGTTTCGATAACTGTACTGCCCAAGCACGATAGAGACCAAGGTCAGGGGAATGGTCAATAAGATGATCTGATTGTTTTTGAGTTTCGTGATATCATAACTTTCCAACCGTTTCGCAAACAGAAAAAAGAAAAGCACATATATCGCCGGCACCGTTAAAAAATAAATGATCGATGTGTTGTCGAATCCCAATTTTATTTCCGCAATGCTTTGAAAAACCTCTCCGACCTTATATGCGCTATGTTGCGTGGCAAATGCGCCAATCTCGCAAAAAACCGCCGTTCTGAACGGGATTTTAAAACAAAACATCAAAAACAGGATGGTGATAAAAACGATTGTGGAATATTTGATTGTGTCCCAATAAGTATAACGCGTTTCAAAAAAACTCCAGATGTACAAAATCAAAACGAGCAGTGAAAAGCATAATAGCACGCGCGGTAAAAAATTTTTTCTTCTTCTAAGGGTATAGACAAACATGAAATTCGTGATCAGCATCTCAAGACTAAAGCCATACTTATCGAACAATGCTTCGATAAACTCAATCAACGCTATCATACAAAATTACCTTGCCCCAACCAGTCCGCAAGCTCCTTTAAGAACTTCTTCTTTTTTGGATGGCTGATCAACAATTCGTCATCATTTTTCATCGTGATGGTCATACCGTAGATCGACTTGATATATCTTGGGTTGACCAAATAACAGTTATTGCATCGCATGAAATTCTTGTTTTTCAACCGTTTTTCATATTCGGTTAATGACCCGGTCGCCACAATGGTTTCTTCAATCGTATGATAATGAATCTTATGTCCCGTGACCTCTAAATACAAGATTTCACTAATCAACACTCTAATAAACCCTTGAGATCTTGAAATGACCAATTCATCATCCTGATTGACTTTGATAATCTTCAGCGATTTATCTATTTTTTGATTTAGAACCGCATAATTTACCGGCTTGACAATAAAATCCAGGGCGTCCACCTCGTAACCCCTGACGGCATATTGTGCCATGTTCGTGACAAATATCAGAATGACTTGTTTATCGATCCGTCGGATTTTTTTTGCAACTTCGAGCCCATTGATGTTGGGCAACTCGATATCCATAAAGATGATATCGTATCCCTCTCGATATTCCGACAAAAAACTGATCGCTTCATCGAACCGCTTAATATTGAACTCAACTTTTTTTTGTTGAGAATATCTTTGAATGTAATTTTCGATGAGAATCGAATCAGAATCGCTGTCTTCAACAATGGCGACATTTATCATTCCCTGGATCCCCTTTACCAGCACTAAATACTCGGATGTAACAACAAAAAGATAAGTTATTGATCTCTTTCGGCAGTCAAATGTTCGGTCGAGACCATTTTGATTGTAGCACATTGAATCCCTGTTTTCCATACCTTTCCTGACCAATCCCAAAAAAAAGCTTAATGTGCATGGCTTTCGCCGATAGGGATATTTTTGTCAAGAGGATTTGATTTCATTACTAACTATCACCAAATCGAGTTGCTTAGGTAATTTTTGATAAGCCAATCAATTTGGAATTTATGATCTTTGGCTCATTTTTTGAAACAATGACATTCATGTTTTTTTGATTGTTCTCCTAAATCCCATATTCGAAAGTTTCAATATATAACGGCATTTGGACGTTTTTCAGGGGGTCCACCCATCAGCAGAATGTGTTCATCATATGTGATGATAATGATTGTGATTCATTGGTTAATTTGATACAATGAAGATAACGATACCAAACAAGATGAAAGCGAATTGAGCCAAAAAAAAGTGTCCCTCATCAACCAGCTTGGATTATTATTTCTTGCATGATGACGCGCGTATGACCTATAAGTCGGTTACTTAAGGTCATTTTCCTTTGAAAAAAGAAAGCGGGTGATATCAAATGGTGGATGTCTTATTGATATTGGTGGCTTATTTCCTCGGCAGCATTCCCTCAGGAGTCGTGTTTGGCAAACTGTTTGGTAAACGCGATGTCCGCGATGTCGGCACCAAATCCAGCGGTGCCGTGAACACCTTCGTCTATGTCGGAAAGCTGCCGGGTGTTTTGACCTTGATCGTCGATATGATCAAGGGTGCCCTCTCGGTCCACCTGGCGAATATGTACAGTGATTCGCCATGGCTTCCAATGGCATCGCTACTGGCATGCATCTGTGGTCACAATCATTCGATCTTCTTGAAATTCAAGGGGGGAAAAGGACTCTCCAGTCTCGTTGGAGCTATGCTCGTCATCTGGTATCCCGGCATCTTCATCGTTGCCTTTCTTATCATCATGATCGGAATCCTGATGAAGGATTTCAACGCCGCCACCGGACTCGGACTCTATTCCATGCCATTCATCCTCTTCGTCAATGACCATCAGTGGTATTATCTGGTGTTCGGCGTTTTGATCGCCACCTTGATCATGTGGAAGTATCGAGAAACGATTCGAGATTGGTTTCACAAACACAAAAAGTCCGAAAACGAAGGTTAATGATGGTAGCTCCAATCTTTCTTGGTGGTTCACACCGAAAATATCAAAGATTTTATTCATTCATTTCTTCGGTCCGCTTGTCTCAAAAACGGGTTAAGGCTACAATAAATGGTAGAATATCGAGGTGATGATGTTGAAGAAACTGAAAGCGAGGCTTGCCAAAGCCCGCAGTATGATCAGTATCAAAACCTACAAACGACCCATGCTGTTCATCATCATGACGATGGTGCTTCTTAATTTGCTCATTTTAGTTCTCGCGGCCTTCATCGCACTTGCCATTGATGATGATTTTACCAGTTTTCTCGATGCGTTCGCCAACGGCAGTTTAAAATGGATGATGTCACCTAACTCCATCGTTTTGATCGAGAATCCCCAAACCTTGATTCTCGCGGTCGTGGTACTGGTGACGGGAATGATTCTCTTCTCTGGCACCATCATTGCCCTGACCACCAATGCCATCAAGGATTATTTTCAAAAGAAAAAATCCGGATCCGGCAAAATCCTGTTGGAAAATCATATCGTGATTTTGAATTGGAACAACAAAGTTCCCGAATTAGTATCGGACTTATTGCATCTGGAAAACCGCAAAGTGACGGTCATGATCCTCGCCGATATTGACAAGGAGTATGCCGAGAAACAAATCGTGAATGCGACTCAACAGATTCAAAAAACACAAAACGAACTATCCAGTTTGAACGTACTGGTCAAAAAAGGCGATCCCCTGATTCGCTCAGATTTGGAAGACATTTCCATTGCGAAAGCCAATGCCATCCTCATCATGAGCAAAGACATGCATGAGGAAGTCGTCAAGGACTTGCCGAAGAGCGATCTCAACGTCATCAAAATCATTTTAAATCTTGGTCCCATTGAGTTTGAAAAACAGCCGCCGATTGTCGCAGAAGTCAAAAATATCCATACCAAAGCGAAAATCATGGCATTGGAATCGGTCGTTCATACGCTTCATGAACACACGATCCTTCCCATCTGTTTTGATCGCCGTCTCGGGCAAATCATTGCTCAAACAATCATTAATCCGCAAGTCGAGGACGTCTATTTATCGCTGTTTTCTTTCGAAGGTAGCGAAGTCTATCAGCTTCCGAAAGTGGACTTTGAACAGTGCCTTGCCAATTACTCTCAAGTCATCCCCATTGCCAAATCATCAGAGGGTTTGTATGTCTTATCACTCGATGATCGGCATCTGACTGATCAAAATCCCACTCCCATTCCTTTAGTTCCCTTAAAAATCAAACCCGAAAAAGCAGTTCTTCCGCAATCCGTGTATCTTTTTGGCAATAACAACAAACTTCAGTATATTTTGGATTCTTTTTCCGAATACGAAAAACTCTACCACCAAGAATTCAAAGCCGAGTTTATTCCCGATGATCGCCTCGCGGAATTCGTCTCGAAACTGAATCAAGAAACGACCGCCGCAACCATCGTCCTTTTGTCTGACGATCATCAAGCGGTTGATGCGTTAGATGCCAACGTCATCGATAGTTTGATCTATTTGGAAGGGCATCTAAAACGCGAGGGCATCAACATCATTGTGGAGCTGTTGGAACCCAAAAACGACCATATCATCCGTGATTTCAACATTCGCAACACCATCATCTCCAACAAGATCATTTCTCTCTTGCTCAGTAAACTGGCGCTCTATAAAGAAACCGCTCCTTTCTATGAGAACTTGTTGACGATATCGATCAACGACCAAGGTGAGGATGAACAGTCGTTGCGATTGGTTCCAGCACGAGAAATGCTCAATGAATCGTTCCCGCTTGTCTTTTCATCAAAGAAAGCACTGATTCTTTCAATCTATCAGGCATTAGGCAAGAAAGCCATTCCCATCGGTATTTTCCATCAAGGCATCCTGACTCTCTTCTCCGGAAATCTTTCGGAAAAAAATCCGCTCTCTTTGGAGGAAGCGGATATTCTCGTATTCATGAATCTCTAAAACGAACAAAATAGGAGGGCGCACCGGTTTCCCGTGTGCGCCCCTTTTTTTTAGTTACGCCGGAACATAGGATCCGGTCACGATCGCATCAACGTCACTGATGAACATTTCGTAATAATCCCATTCCGTTGCGGGACTATTGCTCACATAAATGGTGGCACAATCGGTCGAAAGAGTAAAGGTTACCGCCGCCAATTGATTGACATAAAGATCAAAGGCTCCTCCGTACGGATTGACATTCAAAGCGGATGTTACGATCTGATCCAAAACGATTTCATCCAAAGCAACGGCGGCAAGACTTATGGATGTCGTTAAGGTAATTGCCACTTCTTCCAACCAAATCAAACTCAATAGATCCATCACGGGTCCATAATAGCCAATGAGCAAGTTGTTCGCTTCAACACGCTCTAAGTGGATGGATTCGAGCATATCGTAATCGGCATTCTCCCCGCCAATGCGGATAAAATTACCACAATCCACATCGGTGAGGGTTATATCCGTCAATAGGGGAAATTCACAATCTCTTTCACCGATATTGAGGTTACCTCCTTCAAAGTTCGTGAATGTAATCTCGGTCAAGATAGGAAACTGTGACCCAATACCGCCAATTTGAAGCGAAGGAATGTTGATATTCGAGAAGGTCAAACTGGCGAGATGGGGATGAGACCCAACGAGATACAAATGAGGATTGTTGCGATTGAAAAGAGTTGTTGCGAAACTGAATCCACTCAATCGGGAGGATTCCACCGTGCCACCTTCAACACTCAACACTCCCAATGAACAATCGGTAAAAGACAAGGTTGAAAATAGTGACCCACGAAGTGTCAATGACCAATCCGTTTGAATCCCATCGGCTACAAAGGCGGCAGCGGCTTCTTCTGGAGGCTTTGTCCCACTGATGAGTGCTTCGGACAGAAAAGTATCGGTCAAGGTAATGGTCTCCAGCTTAGGAAAATCGTTGTCTTCATTGCCAAATGTCAGAGTGCCGACAATGGAGTCGGATAGAACGAAATCTGTGAGTTTTGAAAACGGAGCTTGAACAGCGTCGGCACCGACTGTCAAGTTGTTTGCGTGACAGTCGTCAATCGTCAGCGTTTCAAGTTCAGGAAAAGAATACGGGCTGGTGTCTACCGCTTCAAGATAACTTTCATAAAAATCATTCTCGCTATTCGATAGCTCTGTGAGATAGATCTGATACCCTCGCGTATGCTGGAGAGTGAGACTGGTCAAAACAGGAAAGATTCCATTGATGATGACATCTCTCGTATCTGTCAATGCCGGAATCGACTCAAACACCAGTCCATCCAGCATCATGCTTGTCAAAAGGGAGAAATCCCCAAGGATCATCACATCTTCCGAGGCTCCTAAAATTTCCAGAGTGCTTATCCAATCAAGATCCTCGAGAATAACACAGCCAATCGGATAGCCATTGACGGTATTCGGGATGGAAAGCGTCGAGACCGCGGCGGTTTCTGCTTGTGAAAAATAAGTGGATTCCGGTGTCAAAATGATATCCACCACATCGTTATTCTTCTCAACCGGCACCCCAAGCGTCGTGTCAAAATAGGAGATGGCATGTACTTCAAAAAGCAGGGTAGTTGTTGTATTGTCGGGAATCTCTGCGGGGAATGTGCCGTCTGCTGTATCGCGAGTAAACAATATCTTGGTCAAGGAAATCGTTCTTTCCGATAAATAGGTTGTGTGATTCTCTGATCCAGGAATCGTCAAAATGACCCGGGTGGTGTAAGAACCGTCGCCCTCAGTAATGATTGTGGAGGAGGCTTTGTAAAGCGTGGATTGATCGGTATAGACACAATCACCGAGCAAACTGTCGTTTAATTCGACGCTGTAAAGCAAATCATAATTCTCTCCGTTCGTTTCAACCACGATTTCAAAATCCACTTCACTATCAATAATTGCCTCATAATCGACAGTGATATCGATGGTTGTGGAGGTCACCGTCGGAGAGGTTGTGGATTCGGTGACTTCGGAGAGAAAGATCGGAGAATTCTTGATTGGTCGGATGGTTGCGGAAGGCGACGAGGCATGCGAGTCATTATAATACATGTCAACCAATTCCGGTGGGTCTTTGACATCATTCGAGTTACAGCCGAAAAGTAAAAAGGAAACCAAAGAAATGATAATCAATGAACGAATAGTTTTCATATTTCCCCCTATGGTCAGATCAAATTTTCATTATACAAAAAAGAGTCCTTTTCTGCAGCTCTAGAAGCCAGTTGAAAGCACTCTGGTTGTTTTTTGAAACACGCTGAGGATGCGAGTATCAAAACACCTTTATCATGATTATAATGAAATGCGCTATATTTTTAATCTATAATACGGAGTCGGTGTTGTCAAGAGACTCCACCATCTTTTTATCTTTTATGAGTTAAAACAGACTGTGTTCCTCTTGACTTACCAAATCCATTCCGTCAACATCACCAACAGCGGAATCGTTGCGACACAAAGGATCGTGCTTAAGCAGACGATCCGAACCGACTGGTTGTAGTCCTGATCATAGAGCCCGGCAAAGACGGCCACATTGACCCCGACTGGCGCAATCGCCGAAATCAGAACGGCTGTCCGGATGACACTCACTTCTGCCGGCAATAACGTAAAAATGGCAATGGTCACAAGCGGAATCACCAAAAGCCGAAACACGCTGACCAAATATGCCTGGGAATTCGTAAAGATTTTGACCAATTTGTCCTTGGCCATATACGATCCGAGTATAATCATCGCGATCGGGGTATTGAGCGGAGTGATCATGCCCATCGCCGATGTCACGACATCCGGAATTGGCAGTTGAGTGAAAAAAAGGATCATCCCCAGCAAGAAAGCAACCACAACTGGATTCATGAATAATTTTTTTGGCTGAAAAATCGTCTTATCCCGAGTAAATAAAAACACGCCATAAGTCCATTGAAAGAAAAAGATGAACATGATGAACGATGCGATATAAAAGACCGCTTCATCGCCATAAAGCGCGCTTACGATCGGGATACCGAAAAAACCGGCATTTGAGAATGCCGTGCCAAATTGATTGACCACGCTTCGTTTTGAAAAAACCAATCCCGAAATCACCACCGCTATCGTGATGGCAAGAAGCGCCAATCCGAAGGAAATGAAAAGTCCGGTGATTTTTTCGGAAGTGTTTTCCGTGATAAAGGATTTGATGATGATAATCGGCACCACGACTCGAAGTAAAAGATTACTTAAATCTTTCGTACCTTGACTGGTCAACCATTTTCTTTTGGTCATGATCCAGCCAATCGCCATAAACGCAAACATAATGCCGATTTGACGGAGTAGAATCCATACCGTATCCATCCATGACAACCCCGATTCCTCGCTATTTGATCAAAATAGAAATGTCTGACCCAATTATATCACAGACGGTTTCAACTTGATTACCGGATTTAAAAGTGATAATGTACCCAGGATGAAAAATCGAATGTAAAGATAAATAAGCAATTCACTAGATGATAAGAAGACCGTTTTTTCCAGTATTATCGTTCCCTCACACCCAAAAATCAGGGCACATACCGGACCAACAATTGGTTGAATCTATGTGGCTCCACAGAAATAGCCACTTTGATTTCATGAGATGCATTAAACGGTTCATCTTTGATGATTGTCGCTCCGCGAACATCGGTCAAATCGACTTTAATAAAACGCTTCTCAAAATGACAGACGTTTTCAACCAGCGTCGCAATAGCCAAAGGATCGTGCATCACGCTTTTTTTATGGTGGAAATACTTTGTCCACCGACGAAGCCACAAAGATAATTCGCGACTGATGGCATCGGTTTTGGAAGATAAGCTGGCTAGATACTGTTCATCCAAAACGCATTGCATCGTGACATTCAACCCTACCAGTTCAATCGGAATCCCGCTTTGAAAAACAATATCCGCTGCTTCCGGATCGCAATAAATATTCCATTCCGGCTGATTGGCATCCGTGTCTCCACCCATCAAGACAA
>Ga0265294_10010023_pt1 | contig 10841 bp, 17 predicted proteins | sample MunlanPumphouse3_FD_192504 | JGI IMG/M metagenome (GOLD analysis project Ga0265294, IMG submission 192504) | Groundwater microbial communities from a municipal landfill in Southern Ontario, Canada - Pumphouse #3 | ecosystem: Environmental > Aquatic > Deep subsurface > Groundwater | place...
TCGGAAGAGAAAAAGGAAAGGTTCAAAAACCCGCCCGCATTCCTCCCCAGACCCCTCCTGCGGGCGGGAAGAAAGCCGAGGCGAGGCAATTCCTTAAGATTTCACAAAAAGTGAAAATTGGCAGGGGCTAGTCATAGATGTTAGAACTATAATCTATGATTTAAATTTATTTAATTTATAATAATTTTTTAATAAGAACTTCTTTTCATTATTTTTTCAGGATCTTCGATAATTTTAACATATAATTGATTACCTATATCTAATTCTCCGTTTATATCTATACTTATTTTTAAATTTCCTGAAATAATAGTTAAAACAAGGATTATTAACAGAATATAAATAGTTATTTTAAGAAATTCATTTAAAATGTTTCGATTTTTATGTTGGAATAAAAAAAATTTGATATTATTTAATTTCATTTTTTTAAAAAATAAATCATGTATATTTATTTTTCTAATCCATGCCTTAATAAACACTTATTATATAATTCTTCTTGGGTTTCTTTCCCGGAAGCATATTTATCGATAATAGACTCTATTTTAGTGTTGCTAGAAGATTTTTCAGAACTTTGATAACATATACTTCTTATCTGAGAAGGTCTTACTCCTTGCCAATATATAACAAATAATACGATTATTATGATAATCAATTTAAACCAATTTTCTTTAATGAAATTATTCATAATTTTATAATTAATTTATTTTTTCTTTCCGTAAATAATATAAATAAATCCTTTGAAATATATGAGCTGTAAAAATAGAATATTAAAATATGTTAAAAAGACGGAAATCAAAAATACCTCTAAATAGAATACTGGACTCTTTTGATAAGCAATTATTTTATCAGAAGAACAACCAATATCATTATTAATAAAACAATATCTTGATTCCGTATCTTCATCTAATACTCTGGTTAAACTATATATCGCCTGCTCTTTACTATCATTAATTGAGGGGTGCTTTTGAAGAAAAATTTCGGAAATCTTATCTATATTTCTCCTTATATCAGAACTGCAAATAGATTTTTCAAGTGCAAAATTAGAAAAATGCTTTATGCTATTATCGTTTTTTAAACAACCTACTTCGTAATTTAATAAATTAAATGCAGGAACAGTATTTGCTATATCTTTAGAACTATTTTTAGAAAATTCTCGTAGATTATATTTTATATCAACATTAAACTTATTTTCCGGAATTGAAATATTTAATAAAATTAAGGAACCTAAGAAAAAAATTACAACAAAAATAACAAAAAGAACAACAAAAAGTCTATGCCACCATTTATTTTCTAAATTGACATCAGTCCTTTTTAAAAAAAATAATTTTGAGATAATTTTCATATTTTATAAATTAAAACACCTCAAAAAGAGGTGTTGTTTTATTTTAATAAATTGTTGATTATTGACTAACATTAAGTTATTATAAGATAAATTATTAAAAATAGCAATATTATGGAAGTGGTAAATAAAGACTATAAAAATCTTTCCAAGAGTAATATACAATTGATAATTGGAATTATTGATAAAATAAAAGACTATGCTGATGTATCTGATTGGAATATTTTAACATTATTAGATTCTGATGGTGGCATTAATGAAGATGGAAATCCTTATTTTTATAAATATAAAGGTTTGGAAGTTTATATTGAAGGTTTTTCGAATATAGAAATTAAAATAATAAAAAAATTTAGTGAAGATTTTCCTATTTTAGAATACAAAGATAAAGAAAGAGACTGTGTTTTTTATCTTCCCGAAGATTTTTATGAATTATATAAGGATTATAAGGAATTTCTTGTCGAATTATTAGAAAAAGAAGGTGATGAAAGAAAAAAATTATTTGGCTCTCCAATATTTAATAAAGATACTTCTGAAATAATTTGGGGAGACATTAAGATATTCATTCGTCCCAACACAAATCAATCTGATGCGTGTAGAGTATTATTTAGCAAAAAAATAGGCGAAGAAGTCTCATGGGATGAAATATGGGAAGAGATATCTGGCGGGGAAGATGTTTTTGTTAAGGGTTGTAATATAAAAGTTAAAGATGCTCTAATAGCCGTAAATAAAAAAGTAAAATTTCAAACAGGAGAAAAAATATTTAGAACTGGCAATAAGTCTCATACCAGATTATTCTAATTTTGGTGAGTCACTAATACTCACCACCTAAATTGCTAAGCTATAGGTAGAAGCTTAGTTTTTTTATGGAAATAAAATCAGAAAAAATAAAAGAATTTCAAAGAATTTATAAGGATAAATTTGGAGAAGACATTACAAAGCAAAAAGCTATTTATTTAGCTGGTCGTCTTTTGCTTTTAATGAAATGTTTAACAAATAATAAGTAATAATTTAAAAAATATGAAATCGATAGAAAAAAGATTTAATAAAGCAAGCAAAGAATATCCATGCCTAAGTTCCTATATGTGTTTTACGGAAGCTATTAAGGGTCAAAAATTTAGCAAAAAAATGATAAACATTTGGTTCAACAAATTAGTTGAAAAAGATGATTATTCTAAGAAAGATAAAAAAGAGCTATTAAGACATCTTTACCTAATCTCAAACAGGCCTGAGGAGGGCGAAAAATGGGAGGAAAACCCCATGCAGAGCCTTCTTAATAGTGGGTTGAGCAATATATCTAATATAAAAATAATAAACGTTAAGAAGGCAAATTTTAATGAAAAAAGAATCAATAAATTTTGAAGGATTTCCTGCTAATCCTAAAAAGGGAGATTTTTGGATGTATCCTGCTGTGATGGATCAATATTGGCAGTGCTTAAATGGTTCTGAACAAAAAGTTTTAGATTTTATTCTTCGTCATACATGGGGCTTTAAAAAGATTAATGATCGAATTAGCTTAAGCCAATTAAAAGATGGTGTCGGCAAAATGGATAAAGGAACTGGAATCACTAAACCAACAATAATAAAATCAATAAAGGGATTAATTGAAAAAGGAATTATCGAAAAATCAAGAAAGAAAAAAGGCAATGAATATAATTTAGTGGTAAAAAAAATTTATCAATACAGTAAAGAAAATGAACTAATCGCCAGTAAAGATAATTTATATACAATAAATAATATTACAATAGATAATAATACAATAAATAAAGGTTATTTTTCTTCTGATAAAAAATTAAAACCTTTTTACATGGGAGAAGAGATGAGAAAAAAGAATGGTGCTTGGATGGTAATACCAAAAGATGGTGGGCCGTGGTGTGAATATGCAGATAAAGAAGAAAAGATAGAATGGAAATAATTAGGTATAGATATATTTTCAAATATATTGCCTAATATCTAATTTCCATATATACAAACCATAAATTTAAAAACAAAATTAATCGGTATTATAGGGGGGGGTGGTAAATAAAGTCTTAAATATTATAAATATATATAGTGTTCCCTCTCGCAATACTTGATTTTTGACAAAGTTTAGTGATACAATTTAATTGTTGAACAATACATATATATTTTTTCCGAAGTTTTTTATTGCTTTGTTGCCCTAAAGGGGCGGCTTGTCAGCAAGGCTATTCTTCGGAATAAGTGTGTTGTTCAACCAGGCCGTCCCTTTAGTTATATGAAAAAAGAAAATAATAAAATAAAATATTTCCTTTATGCTAGGAAATCTTCGGAAAGCGAAGATAGACAAGTTCAGTCAATTGATGATCAAATCGAACGTTTAAAAGATTTATCCTTAAGCTTAGGAATAAAAGTAATAGATATTTTTATTGAATCGAAATCTGCTAAGAAGCCAAGCAATCGGCCCATTTTTGAAGATATGATGACTAGGGTTGAAAAAGGAGAAGCAGATGGTATTTTATGTTGGCAAATTAATCGCCTATCAAGAAACCCAATAGATAGTGCAAGGATTCAATGGTTGTTACAACAAGAAATTTTAAAATCAATTCAAACCATTGATAAAGAATACTGTCCACAAGACAATGTTCTTGTTTTTAACGTTGAAAGTGGGATGGCCAATCAATTTATATTAGATTTAAGCAAAAATGTTAAAAGAGGAATACAAAGCAAATTAGAAAAAGGTTGGAAGCCAGGAATTCCTCCTCTTGGATATTTAAATAATCTAATAGAGCATACAATAATTTCAGATCCAGAGAGATTTATTTTAATTAGAAAAGCATGGAACTTGTTGCTATCTGGTAATTATAGCGTTTCTCAGATATTAAATATTTTAAATAATGAGTGGGGCTTTAGAACTGTAAAAAAGAAAAGGATCGGCAATAAGCCATTGTCTTTAAGTGGCCTCTATAAGATATTTACGAATCCTTTCTATATGGGGATAGTAATACACAAAGGAAAAGAATATATTGGAAAGCATGAAAAAATGATTACGGCAGATGAATATGATAGAGCACAAATAATCTTAGGCCGTAAAGGCAAGGCTAGACCTAAAAAGCATCTATTCCCTTTTACAGGCATTATTAGATGTGGAGATTGTGGATGCATGATAACAGCTGAAAATAAAAAGAAAATAATAAAAAGTACCAAAAAAATAAAGGAATATACTTATTATCATTGCACACTAAGAAAAAAAGAATCTAATTGTTCTCAAAGAAGTAGTATTACCCAAGAAAATTTAGAGAATCAAATAGTAGAAAAAATTAAAACATTAACAATAATTCCTGAATTTAAAGATTGGGCACTAGAAGTTTTAAGAGATAATAATGATTCTGAGGTTAGAGATAGAGCTGTCATATATGAATCTCAACAAAAAACATTAAACGAAACACAAAAACAAATAGATAATTTAGTCAAAATGCGTTATCGAGAATTAATAAATGACGAAGAATATTTAAAAGAAAAAGAAATTCTACAGCAAGATATTAATAAATTAAGAATGGAAATTAAAGAAACTGAAGAAAGGGCTGATAATTGGATTGAATTAACAGAGCAAGTTTTTGAATTTGCAGTTAATGCTAGGGATAGATTTATCAATGGAGATATTGAAACAAAAAAATCAATTATTAATGGTTTAGGTTCGAACTGGGTTCTTATGGACGGGAAAGTAAGCATGGAAGCTCATAAATGGCTTAAGCCTATTATCGAAGGATATTCTCCACTAGAGAAAGAATATAAAGCGTTAGAACTAACAAAAAAGCCCTTAAATAAAGGGCAAATGGAGCATTTATCTTCCGTAATTACACGATGGCAGGCCAAGTCGAGCTCGAACCCCAGGGATGTATACCCCACAAGGAAAATTTAAGTACTTTTATCTTATCATAACGACGCGACTTGAGCTATCTAAAAAGTGACAAAAGTGACACAGATAACCATTAAAAGTTACATCATATTGTAACTTTATAAAGATTTTATCTCTTTTTCTGAAGGCTCGTTGAAGTCAATGCTACCAATAGTATTTTTTAACTGCTCTTGATTTGTGGTCGGGTAAGATAAGCCTAAAAAAGAAGTTTCTTTATTTTTATCAATAGCAATATCATAATCATCAAATCCTCCAATAAAGGTTAGACATGGTTCCCCACTTTTATCAAGCAATGGAACTTTTTGACAAGATATTGTTAATACGTAGTCTTTGGATGGATTATTCAATAACGAACTAACTAAAAAACCATGAGTATATTTCCCCCCCGATCCTGTTATTATTTGCGGTCCAAAGGTTTTACCTTGCAGATTTATGGGGGTGACGTTGCTTTTAAAATAATCCAAAGAGTACCATCTGCCAACTAACTTTAAGGCTTCTTTATAGCTATCTTCTATTTTAAAATTAACTACTGTCCTTTTTGGATCACTATGGTCTAAATCCTTTTCTTTTTTAGCTTTTTCAAAATTTTCAAAACCTTGTAACATTATAGTAAATACATGGCCACATAATTTTTCATGAGGCACAGATTGTCTTTTTATTTTAGTATATACTTTTCCATCTTGAGAAAAATGAACTCTTCCATCTGGATGATGAGAGTATTTAACTAAATGAGAAGTTACCTTTCCCTTTTCATCTAATTTTAAGCTTGTTGGATAATCAATGCCAGCATTTAATGTTAATTCACTTACAATGCCTTCCGTATCTAAGAAATAAGGAAAATCAACACATAGACTGCCATCCTTTAAGTAAAAAACTTGGAAAAGCTTATGTCGCTCTTCCCCCATTTGAACAGTGATAACATGTCTTTCCGATCTTAATATTAGTAATTCCCTTTCCATTTTTTTATCTAAGCAACATTTCTTATACTTTTTATTACTACCGCATGGACATGGATCATTTATTCCAATTTTAGGCATATGCTTTATTTATCATATTAATTGGCCATTTTTATACCAATCTTTTGTAATGATTTCTCCCGCTCTATCAGATACGCCGAATACTATATATAGTCCAAGTGTATAATTATAACCATTTGTTCCATTAGTCATTTTTTCAATTTTCCATAAATCATCTCCTATTGGATTATTATTGGTTTCAATTTCTATAACAACTAAATTTTTCTCGTCAGTATTTCTTTTATGGACAGCTATATCTAGCTCTACTGTGCCTTCTTCTAAGTATTTGGCTTTAGTATCGTGATTATAATGTTTGTTATAAAAAGGATCGCTACGAATATTTTCTATGTTTAAATTATTAAATATATGAGCAGCTAAATAGGAAGTAAAAGTTCTTTCAACTTTACCATTCTTCAAAAGATCTATTTCATCTCTAATTGTAGATTGTATAGCATTCTCAATTTTAGATATTAGATTTTGTTCTTCTTCTTCTGTAATCATGGTATAAATTTATTCAATATTTTTATTTTTGTAATCTTTTGGAAAATATTCTTTACCAGCTTGCCAAAGATATCTATCGATATCTTTAATGCTGTAATTATATATTTTATAGAATTCCTTGAATTGTTGTAGTATATTGCTAAACTTTTTATAATCGTGAAGATCTTCTTTTTTGAATTTATAAAATTTATCTTGTTTTTGGAAATGCATAAGCATTTTATCTACAAAAGAATCATATATTGGGTAGCGTTCTGGCCAATGATGGCTACAATATTTTGATGCAAAAGAATAAAAATTACGAATTTTACCTTTCGACATTTCTATCTTAGCAATTTTATTAACAATATCTAAATTGCCTGTAATCAAATAATTATCAATGTTTAATTTTAAAATATGTTTTGCAACAATAAACGGAGAATAAATATTGGTACTGTAAAATTGATTAAGGCAACAAACTTTTATTAAAATATGTTCTAGTCTTGTATTCTTTGGATACGCTTCTTTGAATAACAAGTTTAAAGCGTTTTCCTGAAGGACGTAATTTTCAAGGTTATCCCATTTTTTTAGATAATCCTTAATTATTTTTACTGTTGGTTTAGGTATATTAAATTTCATATTTATTCGATAAAACTTAAAAATTGATCACCTATTTCCGTTGTTCTTTTTTCAAAAACTCCGTGCCCAGTCATTGTTGTGTGCAAAACACTGTGGTCTATTTTAATTAATCCTTTATTGTATAAATCTCTAGTAATTTGTTCGTAGAGGGTACGGTTGTCTGCAATTTCTGGAAATACAATTCTAAAAAGCTGACTAATTCCACCCATCGACATCTCAGGGCAGGCACCTTTTTCTTTAGCGATATAAGATCTAGGGTCTTGAAAAAGTTGTAAAAAGCGGATGTGCCAAGAAGTTAATGTATCAATATAATCCAAAAACATTAACTGTAAATCTTCGTCTGGAGAATTGCCCTGAGCAACATTCAAAACAATATTTTTAAGTGCTTCTAGCTTTTCTTTTTGATGGTTGCGGATTGCTATTTGAGTGGCATGCATGATAATTGTTATGAAGGCTTCATTTTGAGAAAGGGATTCCATAGAAAAACCTTCTATTTTTTCTTGCAGTTTCACCAACTCATCTACAATAGATTCAATCCATTCCTCCCTTCTTTTACTTAAAGGTGAATTGATAATTGCTCCGAATATTTCTACGGCTGGTCCGCCAACAATAGGAATGGCGGATAGTCCAGCCCTAACCAACATGTGTGCGGTATCTCCCCCAGTTGGCTTAGGTGTTTTTTTGATGTTTTCGTTCATTTTTTATTTGCTTAATATAATTTTGAGGATTTACTCTTTTATCTACTTCAAGTAATAAGCTAAAGAAGCCCAATAGGTTTTGCCTTGCTTCCCATTCTTTATCGTCTTCCATTTCCCTATTATTTTGTTTCTTCTCTTCGTTTTTGGACTCTTTCATATTCTTCTTTGGTCATCGGTTTATATATAATTTCTACCAGTCTTAATAATTTAGTTGCCGATTATAAAGCATCTTGATCGGATAACTCTACATCAAATTTTTTCTTATATATTGCTTTAAATTCTTTTAGTGCTTTTTCGGAAATCATTTCTTTTAATTTGATGTTTATTCTTCAAAGTCCCATTCTACTATTAAAAAATTCTCAGGACTGATTCCGCAATCAAGAGCTCCTCTTATAAACTTCAATTGAGGTTGCGTTAATTTGTCTTTTTTAAAATGTTTAGCTTCAAGAAAAATTATATTATCATCACGATCCCAAGCTAAAACATCGAAACAGGCGGTAGTTTTTCCCTCTTTCCATATCTTTTTTAATAAATCTTCTTTATCTTGAGGTATTGATATGTGTTCGGACTGAAGATTACAACTATTGGGCATACTTCTTAAATAATGAGTGCCTCCATAGGTTTCTATCCATACAGCATCTAATCCATTGTCTATTAATAACTTAGCAATAAGTAATTCTGCAAAACATGCCTTTCCTCTATAGTCTAGCAATGGCTTGCCACCATAGTCAAAAATACGCTCACCTTTCCAAAGTTTAAATTTTGGACGAGAAATTGGTAATTCTATTTTTGTACCATCCAAAAGTTCGATTTTTATTTTATCTGCTATTTTAAATTCTTCTAATATTCTTTCAATCATTGAATCAATTATCAATTTTAATTATTTTTGATCCTTCATTTGGGTCTTCACTTTTTTGTTGTAGCGTTAATTGTCTATAATGTTTACAGGAAAACTTAAGATATTCATCTATTTCATCTAAGTCAATATTCCCTTGCTCTAAATCAGAGGGATAAATCGATATGATGAGATTTTCGCAAATATTTAATTGTTTAGAAGCTTCAACAAAGCTAGCAATTATTTCCTTGATTGCTGATCTTCTCGATAAATTAGAATCTCGGCCGTGTTGAGTATTTATTAAAGGAATTGTTAAGTTTTTATTCCTTCCAGACTCAAGTGCAACGTATTGCCAAAGTCCATTTAAAGTTTGAATAAAATCATCTATTCCTGACTTAACTCTATTATTATTTTGTTTAATTGAATTCACAACAAGATAAAATTTCTTATTGCTTTGTTCGATTTCAATTGTTTTTCCTGTTTCGTATTTTTGACCTATATCAACTTTACTGGAAATATCTATATTTATGTGTTCGATTTTACCAGCATAGTATTTTTGAATAACTTGATTTTGAATACTGCTTGCTTTCATTACATTGCCGTCAAGAGACATATCAAACTGATTATTTACTGGCACAATCAGGGCCCCATCATTATCAAAAGCATTTCCCACTTTAATTTCAATATAACTATCTTTATTTCGTAAGCAGTACTTAAATGATGTTTTAGGTTTGTTTTTTATGAGGGAACCAATAAAAACTAATACAAAAACAGATAAAAATAAACCAACATTTTTAAAAAATGAATCAGTTGCTCCGTCAGTACTATAGCTAAACATTTCTACAAATAACCAAAAAATACCAATCCAAGAGAATATATCAACAAGAATATTTTTCCATCTTCGGAGCCATCTTTTCAGTTCGTTTATCATAGTCCCAAGGTTTTATAAGTTTCTTCATTATACTTATACGGTCCAGTCTTGCCTTCCCTTTTGTATCTTGAATGTATTGATTCCCATTCATTTAAAGCTTTATCAATTATTTTTTGATTAAAGCTAACATGAACTGCTAATTCATCATCCAAAATTGCAGGACATAAATTTTCATCTTTATATCTTGCACCATTAAGATTAACTACAATTATAGGCAAATCTCTTCTGATTGCCTGCTCAATTTCCCAACGTACAAATTTATGAAGGTATTTTGTTTTTTCACCAACAAGCAGGACGAAAACTTTTGTGCTTCTAAGTCTTTCTTGCAAGCTTGCCTTTATAGTTTCTTCGCTTGACCATGGCATTAGATTTGTTAAATCGTGTGCATCGTAAAAATTAAAATTTGTATTATCGTTTTGTTTCCATGCCTGCATTAATCTGTAATAGTGAATGTCACTATCTGCATCAAAAGCAACATATGTTTTGTTTGTGTATGCCATTTAATTATTATTTATAATATTAATAATCGTTCAATTTTACTTATTTGAATTATTTTTTATTTTACTAAATTTAATCAAGATTATTACTTTCTTTTCCGTCAGGATTTGATACAGGAGTTTTTAGTCCGTTAATTTTACGAATATGATAATCATCAAATTTTCCTTGTTCAATTTCTTTAACAAATTCTACGCGATTCATATTTTCACCAGATTTAGTGTCGTGGAATTTTTGATTTCTTCCAGATTGACTTTCTAGTGTTACTATGACTGATTTTGCCATATATTTATTATATATCTGCAGGAAGCACTGAAACAACCACTCCCTGTATTATACAATTATCTGTTAGTATTATTGGTTTATGTGTATTGTCTGTCGACTTTGGTCTAAGTATGACAACGCCGTTTGCTCTTTCTAAAATCTTTACTGTCGCTGCATCATTTATAAGGGCAACAACTTTTTCTCCATCGTCTGCAGTTTGTTGTTGTCGGACTAGAAGTAAATCTCCACTATTGATTCCTGCTAAGTCCATAGAATTGC
>Ga0265294_10010025_pt1 | contig 10838 bp, 6 predicted proteins | sample MunlanPumphouse3_FD_192504 | JGI IMG/M metagenome (GOLD analysis project Ga0265294, IMG submission 192504) | Groundwater microbial communities from a municipal landfill in Southern Ontario, Canada - Pumphouse #3 | ecosystem: Environmental > Aquatic > Deep subsurface > Groundwater | place...
TTTAAAACTATAATTCTTTCCCTCTTCAGCATTGTACATTTGATATAGATATCCACCTATAGATTTTGAAATTATTTCTTTTTCATCATCATACATCAAATACATTTTCGTTAAAGTTTTGTCTGGATCATCATAAGTAACAAACACTTCAAAACCATTAATAGAGTCGTTTCTAGTTATTTGTAATGAAAAATTACTAGGAGATGTTTTTTCATATTCACTTTCAAAAGGCTTTAAATTGACTCTTTTGTTGACAAAAACATTTGTATATACATTTTCATTAATAGTATAATCAACCTCTAAACTAACAGTATATATTTCTCCTAGTTCTAAGTCGGTAAAGTTAATAGATGTATTAGTATTATTCAATAATTGCCCATCTAAATAGACACGTGTTTCAATGACTTCACCTATCCCGTCATTAATACTATAATAAAAATCAAAACTATTATAGTTAAGGTTAGATACTTCACAATCTACAACTACTTTAGGAGCTACTATCAAAACAGCATTAGCTACTCTTCTATTCTCTGAAGGTGAATTAAGATATACAAACTCGCCTGAATCCTTAATAACTAATTGAGTAGATCCTCCTCCATCAAGATTAAAAGCGTTATTAACGCCTAAACTCTCCATAACTTTAGCTTCTTCTCTTAAATTGGCTCCCGCCATATCGACTTGACGACCATCGATTGTAAGTAGAACAAAATCACCATCTTCGGTAAATCCAAAACTACTTCTTGGATGTCTTGTCTCCGCAAAACTTACTGACTGATCATTAATATCTTCAAAAGCTTTAATAACACCATTTTCTAAAGGTTGAGATCCAACTCCAATAACACTTTCAATTCCAGTATAAACACCTGACATATACTTTTGAACTCTTATTTCATAACCATTTAATAAGTATTCTGAAATTTCATCGGATTTAGTAGCTATTGAAAAATATTGTTCATCAGAAACGATACTATCTACTTGTTCATTCACAAAGCCTCGCAGATAATATGTACCATAATTTAACGCTTTAGATATTCTAACTGAAAAGATATCAGTATCAACCAACTGAGGAATGTTAATCAAATTATAATAAACTGAAGTATTTCCTTCTTGAGGAATTTGATTAAACCCTTGAATTTCAATTTCTTTAATAACTCGATTATCATCTAATATCGTTAAACTATAATATGATTCAACTTCATTAGTCTTATTTGTTATATATAAGTCATCATCATTTGTAAATCCTACAGAAAAATATCTATCTAAATTAAAATTCTGGCTTTTGATAGTTATCCCGTTTTGAACATGAGCATTAACTGGTGTAAAATCTGTCATATTATAATAATCGCCATTCATTGCGGCTAACACTTCATATTCAGGGTTATTATATTCATAATCTTCGGCTATAGCAATCAAGTTGCCACCGTTTATTTTATTGGTATATGTCATAGCCCAAGTAACAATTTTTGTATTAGATCCTGATAAAGCTTTAACATAAGAGATATTTTGCTTACCTAAAGTACCAAAATCAGTTGTTGTTTCCGCTGAGAAACTTTCATAAGTCACGCCATCAAGTAGCGTTCCCGACTCATTAACCGTTCCTTTGGTAAAACTCAAGGAAGACCCTTTAACACTTAAAGGGACAATTCCCGTTATTAATAAAGCAATAATCAACAGTAATTTCTTCACTATAAATTCACCTTACTTAATTTCAATATCAAAATCTACTTCAAACATTCTTTTCCATGGCATATTAACATTTACCATATCAAATTGCAGCTTTAATTCTTCTAAATGTTCGTCAATAAAATCTTGAAGTTCTTTTTCTACTAATTTAGCAGCTTTACCTTTTTGTTCATGAACATCAAAATAGTTCATTCCCAAATCACCTAGTTTCTTTGTAACACTAGTTCTGACCAAATTACAATAACCTATATCCTCAATATAACGCTTGATTAAGAAAGCTAAATGTTCTTTATCAAAACCTTTTTGCAAATATCTGATACCTTGAGCTATACATGTTCCTAGAGTATTACTTGAAGTGTTCCATCCAGCATAAGCAGCTAAAGAAGTTAATAACTTGTTCTCTTTTATCAAATCTAATACCTCTAAAGAACCGGCATTTAAATAAAATAAATCAGCTATAATTATTGGTTTTTTATCAATAGCCCAATTGATAAACTCAAAAGTTTCAATCAAGTTAGTCATCACATCAATATCTCTTTGATTGTGATAAACTGTTGGAAACATCCTAGTAGCTCCCATCAAAGCGACTAGAATAATATCTGCTTCGTCAACTGAAGATACAATAATTCCTCCAGCTGAAATAATTTGATACTTGATTGTATTGTCAAGATATCTATCTTCCAATACTGGAATTACTGTCCCTGAAGTTAATGAAGGATACTTAATATAAAACTTTGGTTTTTGTTTTAAAAGACTATTCACCATTCTCGCTACCATGATTACGCCTAACTCATCAGCGCCAGAATATGCATAAACTTTCATTCGCAAATTCTCAGATTTTATCTTTTCAGTCACAACTTCTTGATCCATTGCTGGATATCCAAACTCTCCAGCATCATCTTGACAAAGAATCAAAAAATCAATTACATCTTCTTTTGCGTAATCAATAGTATGTAAATCCAGTTTCAAGTTTGTTCTTCTTCTATTTTCAAAATCATTCAAATATTCAGGAGTTATCTCTAAAGAAGACCAATATTCTTTTTCTTGAGGAGTAATAATCCCTAATTTTTCTTTATGACGATAAAGACCATTCAAATGGATTTTTTTACCCTCAGTCTTATAATATAAAGGCTCTTCATCAGCGCCATTTCCACTAGGGCATCTCATAATAATCTGGAAAGCATAGATTATAATATTAGGATTATTGCGTTTGATTTCATCAATTACTTGCATTCTATCAAAAATTTCTTCTTCATCAAGTTGATGAATTCTTGACGGAACCAAACCTCCATAAAGCAGCGTATCCATAGATATGACTAACCCATAAGCATCTTTAGTTTCTTCTAATAGAAAAGTTTTTAATTTTTCAAAATCACCGGGATTACGCTTGTAAGGCATAATATTCATATTTGGAGCTACAATTTTGTACTCCTCACTTTTAAAAATTTCCTCAGGGAATTTATAATTACAAGGTCTTTCATCTAAAGCAACATATACTATTTTTTCCATCTTTTCTCCTCAAACACCCTATACCAAGGTCTTCCTCTTCTTTTAGTAATTAATTCTTCGTATTCTTCTAGACTTAATATATCAGATTGTTTAATTAAGCGATCAATAACTTCCATTCCTAGAAAGTGTTTGTCTTCTAAAAATTTTAAGATATCCTCTTTTACATAATTGCCATCAATTATCTTAATAAATATTTCTTCTTCCTTTATAAGTCTTAATAACCAAGGTTTTAATTCTTCAATAATCTCTAGATCAAGTTTTAACAAATCTTTTGCGCTTTTTACAGCGGCTTTGTAAACTTCTCTAAGCAAATCATAATCTTTAACGTCAACCGCGTAATTATACTCATGTAGTAATCCATAATTTAACACGCTTGGATAGTTAAACTCCACAAATTTTTGGCAGACTGAGAAAAACTCTTCACCATTCGCTTTCAACGCTCTTTCAAATGCCATACCCTCATTATAACCTTCGCTATTCCAAGCATATTCAGCCATTGTTTGCATTCCAATTTTTGAAATATGATAATGGATACTAGGATTTATAAAGAAGCCAGGTGCGTAGTCACTCATTTTCGTATAACGATTAGTTAGAGGTGCAATAAACTCTCTTACTCCATAGGTAAAATCACTTACAGGAAAATTATCCCAGATAAATAAATTCTTTTGATAAGCTTCTTTTGTAAGTTTCATATCAGACTCAGTAATAGCTTCTGCACATACATTATCTCCAGTGAAGAAAACAAAAATATTCTCATCAAGATTTTCCTTTAAATCTGTACGATACTGGCTTTCTCCGATATGATGATATTCTGTAGGACACATTACCATCTTAAAATCATCAAGTTTTGAAGCTAAGTATTTATTTAAAGCATTACAAATATAAGCATGTGCTAAACCAGGTCTTGGAAAACTAACTTGTTGGTCTTCAGATATCTTATAATCAATATCATCAAGCAATAATCCAAAATTGCTAATACCAATCTCAATAAATTGATCAATTTTTCTATATAATCTTTCGAAATCTTTCTCATCGGTATAATCAAAAGCGTAGTCACCTTCTTTAATATATCCCGGAGAAATTGTGTAATAAAAATCGATAAAATTTTCTTTAGCTTCAAGGTATAAATTCTTTAAATCATTAAAAAAATCTTCAGGATACAAATCACACCATTTAGCACGATGATATTCGTCAGTCTTTGGAGCGTAAATGTAAGAATTTAAACGATTTTCTACCATAAACTTAATCATATCTTTTCTTTCTTCAAAAGTCCACGGTGTTCCATAATACCCTTCAATTATCCCTCGATACTTGAAACTAGGTTCATCTTCAATAAAAACTATTGGTAATCTAAACCCACGAGGAGTTTGTACGCAAAATTGATTCAAGTAATTAATAGCGAAATTAAATCCTCTAACATTTGAAGCAGATAACTCTACGTTTTCTTTTTTAATGTAAATTTTATATCCATCTTCCTTCAGTTCTTCATTGATAAAAACCCTAAGTTTTAAGTCTTTAGAATCACTGTTAAAACCAAATTTCGATTTATCAATTCTTTTAATAAAAAACTCATCGCCTAGCTTTGTCTCATTCACAAAATTAAGATTTACTTTCCCATTAAACTCTAGAAAAGAATTTAAAAAATATGAGTTTCTAAATAATCCATTATTCATATTGTGAACCTTTTGCCTTTCCTGGATGAATTTGAATCATTTCTTCAAAATCATCTTTTCCATAATTAATTGTAAAAGCCTTTTCTGATGGACAAGTCATAATCATTTGTCTGTTCTTTGTAAAAGGAACCTTATAGATTTTACCCTCTATTTCTCGGTACAAGAATGTCTCGTGCCAAATAGCTTCAGATACAGTAGCGTCCGTATCTTTAGCATAATATCCTTCATTTCCAAATTGATCAATTGAATTAACTCTTTTATAAACCGCCATAACATCGCCATGTCCTTCAGAGATAAACATTGGACTATAAAAATCTTTCGGTTTGTTATTAGGTAAATTATATGATTCTCTCAATTTCACATATTTTTCAATCTTAGTTGGTTCTATTACTTCAATTCTTAACTGTAAGTAATTTTTTACTGGAGAATATATTTTCATTCTTAATAAATCTCCAGGAAAATAATAATAGCATAAACTTCGAGGTTCAGAAATATTCCAAGAATTACGATTTATTCTCTCAATATTCCCTTTAAAATCAATTGTTTCTTTATATATGTATCTCCAAAAAGGTCGATAAGCTAATTTGGGAGAACCTAGATTTAAGTCTTCACTTAAATCATTAGAAAGATAAGTTAAATTTAGTCCTAATCCTGCATCGCTTTCTTCTAAGGCGTTACCACCCATGTAAACACTAGGATTGTCCATGTATCTTCCATGTCCATCGAGGTTAAAACGAGTTTTATCCGGTGTAAACTCACCCAAACGGATTAAACCCTCTATCCCTAACCATTTATCCTTCGATGACATTACTTTATGATACCAAGCACCTGCAAAACACTTTTGTTTTCCTTCGGGAAAAACTTCATTAGCAATCTTTTCAGAAAAAACTTCAACATTGTCAAATTTAGAGACATCATAGGCGTGTGAATCTAAAATAGGTTTTACTAATTTCGTGAAATTCATACTTTTCTCCTTGCGACAGTCACATTAACAACCATCAATATTATTGTTACCAACAAAATAATTGCTGGAATTAAAAATTGAAATAAACCACTTGAATCATCAGAATCTTCTGAAATATCAGTATCTGTTGTTTGTTCGGTAGTATCTACTTCAGTAGTTGTGGTGGAAGTTTCTCCGTCATCATTTCCACCATTATTACCATCATCATTATCTTCATCATCAGGAAAATCATATTCAAACATAGTAGGATCTGGTCTTAAATCATCAGTTTCAGGATTGTAATAACCTAAGACAATTAATTCTCTAGTGATTCTAACATCTAAAGTATGTTCTAAACTTTCTAATTCATCCTTAACTAAACTAGATAAAACTGAATCTGTTATATAAGGAGTCAAATCTTTCATGAACTTGACTTTATCGTAAGCTATCTTGTATTCTCCGGGATTTCTTACTTCTAGAACATTAATATCTTCAATATCATCTAAAAACATTCTTTTAACTGTCAAATCCTCAATGTTTTCATTGATCAAATCATATACTCTTGTCATAACACTACTAACAATAATATCCATATCAGCAAAAGGACTAACGGCTTCATTACGATAAACACCATCTTTTAAAGATTTTTCTGAGTCAGTATTTCCAATAACATTATGACTAGCAAAGATAGCTGAACCTCCAGTCCTTCCTGATATAACGATTTGTTCTTGTTGCTTTTGAACAGTGTCACCGTAATAAACAGGAGCTATGCCTGAAGATAAAAAGGTTTTATCTTCAAGTTGATTAAATATAGTTTCCGATAGACTTTCTAGTCTAGAATTAGATGAAGTATATATCATTGGACATAATAAATCAATATATCCGTTTTCTACCCAAGTTAACCAGTCTTGCATATAAGTGTTTCTAGCACTTTGAATCTCACCAACAACATCCGCAGAAATAATTAAATCAGATTCTATTGCTTTTAAACTATTAACAAAATATTTCACGGCGTTAGTTACATTTTTTTGTCGCCACTCAAACCACATACTTCTAATGTTGGTATCAAGAATCAATGTTCTAACATCACCACTTAACTGATACTCATCAAGAAATATTTGATTAGCATTTGAGTTATATCCGCTATCTCTAATTTGAGATAAATCGCTGTAATTATTATCATAATATCTAATATAATCTAGTTGAATGCCTTTAAACTGATACTTTTCAACCATTTCTTCTAACATTGATAAAACAAAATCTAATACTTCTTGATTTGAAGGATCTAAATAATAGCTTCCTCCATATGTATTAGGATGTAAGGTATCACCTTGGTAATTTTCTACCAACCACTCTTGTTTTACAGCACTTGATAGATTAGTTGCATTTCCAGCATTAAAAGTATGAACCCAAGCATGAACGTCTAGACCTCTTTTATTAGCCTCTGTAATAAAAGCTAATAAATAATCATTCCCATATTCTTCTCCATAAGTAAAACTAGATAAATTAGGATGAGTATCTAATATATCAGAACGTCCACTTACATACCCATTCCAAAATGACTCTAGATATATTGCATTAAAACCAAGTTCTTTAAATCTATCTAAAAGATTTATAATCCCCTGAAGAGTGTCTTCTTTTATATCAGTAGCGTTAGGCCTATGCCATACGGCTCTTACTTCTATAGTTTTTGTTTCGGTAGTCATATAAATCACTTTTTCCGTTCTTCCTTGGATTTCATAAGCTAAAGTTACTAACTGCGTTTCATCTTCAGCGGTAATAGAATCACTATTATAAATAGTACTCATATTATCAAAAGCTAAATCGATTTTTTCAAGTTCAAGCTCAACTTCAACTTGATCAAAAATAACATAATTATTTTTTGCGTAATTAAAGCTAACATAAGCTTTATCTTTGTTTGATAATGATCTAAGATAAGAGCTTTCAATTGGATCTCGATAAATCTCAACTGTCATCGCTTCTAAATCAACGTTTACAATATCGCCAACTTGAACTTCCATTAAACCAGTTTTTTTTGTACCGTGAGCCGATAGAATAAAGCCACCTCGAACCATTTTAACGTTAGTAGAACTCTCTACAACAACATTATTTTGGTCGACAGCTACTTCATAGCCCCAAACATTAGCGCCTGAAAAATCTTCACCTTTATCTGAATAATAAACCAAGTTATTTTCAAATCTAATTCCATCGATGGAATCGATGGTTTCCGAATAAACTACATTAGAATATGCTTTCACCGTGAATGGCATGAGTAAAAATGTTAAAGCAATCAAAATATACACCTTTTTCATAGTCAATTTCCTTTATATTTTTTTCTAATTATAACATTATAAAGAATTGAAAACAAGCCCTTTCATAACTTGTCTAGACAAAATGTCAATTTTGTGAAAAAAAAGACCAAACTAATGTTTGATCTCTTATAAAATTTAAATCATTTTTTGAACACGATTAAATACATCGTTTTGAAGTCTTTTAACAAAATCTGTCGCAAACTCCAAGATATCTAAATCGTCATTTTCAATAAGCGGAGTTAAATCCATGCCATAAATCATTTGTTCTGCTTCATCAATACTGTGTGATTCTGTGTAAGTTGCGTTGGCTTTTCTTCTTCCAATAGCACCTAAATCATATCTCTTACCGCCAACAATTTGCGAATCAAAAATCTCTACTAAAGCACTAGCTAAATTGGGGTGAGCACTAGTATCAAATAAAATCTTATCATTTTCCATTAACCAGTCAAGGTTTCTCCAAACCTCACAACCATATAGTTTCTTAGGTCTTTTGTTTGGTTCTATCATACGAATTGCTTTAATCGTTTTTACGACCACACCGATATGAGTATCATGTTTATCAGCTAGATTATGAGTATAAATAACTTCTGGATTAGCTTCTAAAATTAGGTTCTTAATTTCTTTAACGATTGTTTCATTATCTTTATCTTTAGTCTCTTTTGAAGGATAATCCAACATAGCAACAGCGCTATAATCTCCTAGAATGGCTGCTTTTTCTTGTTCTTTTCTTCTTATTTTTATCATTTCTTCGTTGGAATAGTCTTTATATACACCAGTTCTAGCTGAACCAGCGCCATCTGTAACAACCACACCAAAGAACCATTTGTCTTTTTGATTAAAACATTTAACTATACCGTCATATGCCATAATTTCAATATCATCAGGATGTGCGGCTATTGACATATGAGTTGTTCTTTCAAAAGCTTCACTCTCGCTTTTATTATCAGGAATGAAGATTCCTGCAGTCTTATTCTTAAATTTCATCATGTATCTCCTTATTATTAAATTTTTGGTAAACTAGCTGCGGCTATTGATTGCCCTACTCTACGAGATTTTTCATCAGGTAAAATTAACTTAATCTTTTTTGAAAGTTCTGGAAACTCTGATTTTAGCACCTTTTTTGCATATTTCACTATTTGAAGCCCACCTTCTCCTGATGTAACTCTTCCTAAAATCAAGATACTTTCCAGATCATAGAATAAATCATAGAAACCTAGCGCATAACCTAAGTAAACTCCAATATTTTGAAAAATTTCTAAAGCCTTCTTATTACCTTTTTTAACTTCATCTTGAACAAAAACCAGTTTTTCAGCTAAAGACAAGTTTTCATCAATTTCAATTCCAGCATTCTTAGCTAACTTAATTACACTATCTTGTGAGAAATATTTACATCCCACTCCATAATCACCAGACCACTCATCAACAATTGAATTAACATTAAAATCAACTGGAACAAAACTCAACTCATTTAACCATCCAGTAATATTCCCAAAATGATCGATATAACCAGCTGCTTGTGCAGTACCCATCGCAATTCCTAAAACTTTATTTTTATTTAGAGACATTGAACCAGCCAAAGCCGTAACATCGCCATCATTTGCGACTTCTATTGGTACATCACCTAACTCTTTAGCTACGTTTAAATATATATCTTTTACTTTTTCTTCAAATAAATCATCAGGAACTTTTATAAACAAAGAAGCTGCCATAGTACGATTATTTACGTAAGTTCCAGCTGAACTAACTCCAATAGCATCTACTCTAGGCATTTTTGAAGCAGCTGTTTTCATCGCTTGTAAGATTTCGTTATAATGATAGTCTGGATCAGAAGTTTGTTTAGGAAACCAAATTACTTCTTCACTATAAATTGATTTTCCATTTACAACAGCTGATACTTTTCTATCGCTTCCACCCGCATCAAAACCGATTCTGTATCCATCTAAATTTCTACCTATTGGTTTGGAAGGTTCAGGAATAATTTCAATATCATCCTTATCAACGAACTCAATTTCAAATGGTTTTTCATAAATTCTGCTCATAAAATTCGAGTCAAAACTTCTATGACCTTCATTAGAAAAAGTCTTCTTAATAAACTCACCAAGTTTTCTAGGTCCAGAGTATTGAATTTTATAACCACCTTTAACCCATAATAATGACTTAATTAATCTTTCAATATAAAAACAGTTATCATCATGTTTATCCGCTTCATCAGAAAAGACAACTGTACGATAAAACGACTTGTCTATACCACTTCTTTCTAAAGCGATAAAAACCTCTTCAAAATCTCCTGATTTCAAGACGTCCAATAAATATTTTCTTATTCCAACAATCGCCGGTTCAAATCCAGGATCTAAACTAGCTTTAACTCTTAAATTTTCCTTGTATGCAAATGACTTCATTCACAAATCCTCCTAGTCCTTTAGTACCATTATCATTTTACTACAACCTAATCTTTTTTCAATAGGTATTATACTGTTAATTTTTTATACTTAATCTATGATTAAGTATCATTTTAAAACTTTAAAACAAAAAAGCAGTAAAATAAACTGCTTTCTCTTATTAACTGATTAAATCCTAAATTCGTTTTTAATCTCAAAACTAAAATCAGCTTCATATAATCGATTCCAAGGAAAAGAGATCTTCTTGAAATCTACCATTCCATATAAACTACTCATATTTTTCTCTAGAAAACTACACATAAGATTATTAGCTAACAGT
>Ga0265294_10010027_pt1 | contig 10835 bp, 10 predicted proteins | sample MunlanPumphouse3_FD_192504 | JGI IMG/M metagenome (GOLD analysis project Ga0265294, IMG submission 192504) | Groundwater microbial communities from a municipal landfill in Southern Ontario, Canada - Pumphouse #3 | ecosystem: Environmental > Aquatic > Deep subsurface > Groundwater | place...
ATTTTCGTATACATCAGCTAGGGAAAACTCGACTGACATGCCCGAAGCTCTTCTAATCAAATCTAAATCAGATCCAGTGCCCATCACGCCCGCAAAGTAAAAACCAATAATCGTTGTCGCTCCACCGGAGTTTGTCATCACCGAAAAGTCATTCATCTCAAATACATAAGGAATATATAGGGCATTATTGTGGTCGTAAACATAGATTTTGACCTTGATGTTAACTTTAACATTAAAGAAAGTCGCTTCACTTTCATCAGCGCCCCTAAGAGCGAGGGCAAAATAGCGATAACTAGATAACTCTTTAGGAAACAAAGTTCCGTAACCCTTCTCATCAATTTGAACCCGTGTCTGCGCATATGTCACACCATCACAGTGCACGCGTCCATCATAAAGGCGAGACAAAAAGCCACGCGCAAAAGCAGAATCAATCGCGCTTAAGTTATTGCTCGGCCCATAGCCATATCCTGTATGTTCGTGAGGAGTGTCGGCGACTAGTGAATAGAATTCTTCTTCTTCAACATTTCGATAGGCGTCATTGCCCCAAAGATTATTTGGGTTTTCTAAATCGCTTTGATTATTTAATTGAAAAGAATTAATGGAAGTTACTTGATAAGTTTTTGCGACTTCACCGACGCGATTAACGAGATTATCATCCCACGTTGAATAATAGTTCTCGCGGAAAAGCCCTGTATCGTAAGCATGGCCTTCATACAGTTCGGAAACATCATTCATGCATCCGGTTAAAACAAATGAAGAGACCATTAAGAGAACAAATAATGATTTTTTGTTCATAATTTGATTTCCTCCTCTTTTTCAAATTGTGGGGTCGATAGCGCTTCGTTATTTTCAAGTGGCGACACCACCTCTTGATCAATTAATGGTATTCCCCTTAGGGGATAATAAGCATAGCCGATGATAAACAAAATAAGCAAATAAGGTGCACTCCTGAAAAAGGAGAAATAATAGTCATCGCTATACGCAAGCGGGAAAGTATCCCATAAGAAACTACCATGTAAAAAGGTAGCAATTAGCAATGTTAATATAATTATTTTAATATAGCCGGCATCCTTACTTTTTGCCGAATAACGATACATTGAAAAAATGACCAATAAGATAAGGGCAATAATGGCAAGAAAAGCCAGAAATCCACCTTCTTTAACAATTTCGAATTCAAAGGCGCCAGTATTAGCTAATAACCCATCAATATATGTTAGTGGGAAGCCAAAGAAGCCTTGGGAAGTGAGCGTAGCTTTTAGCACTTCGTTCCAAGGCGACACAAATCGATTGGTATTAAAGAGGCGATTCAAAAGGGAATTGCCAGCGATAAAATCACTTAAAAATTTAACATTCGCGGCATTAAGGACAACAATTAGCAAAACGACGCCCGCGATGCCTAAAAGAGCAAAAAAGACATATTGAACAACGACTCCGACTTTTTCCCTTGCCCGCACAAAACGGTATAAAAGGGCAAATACTAAAACAGGAATCAAAAGATATAGTGCTTCGAGATTCGGAAGTAAAACGATTGAAAGAAGTCCGACTAAGCCAATCGCTAATGTTATATAAAACTTGCGAGGTTCACTTCTTGGAGAAATGTAGAGAAGACCCGCCAATGCTGTCGAAAGCATCGTGCCGAATAATGTGACGTAATTTGTCGATATTTCGACGAAAGAGAAACCAAGCAACCACTTTGTTTCTTCGCTGACGACGAAAAGACGACCATCGTAGTAGTAAACCAATCCATCATATAATGCGACATGAAACGGACCATATTGATAAAGCGAATAGACGAGACTTAAAAACACGAGTAAGGCCATCGCCGCTCCAATGGTGAGTAAGGCGATGTCTATTTTGAACTTTTTAACTCTGCGAACAGCAAAACCGAGAAAGAAAAAAGCCAAAGTACCAAGCACAACTGATAAGTTATCTAACGATCCATAGCCCATACCGCGACTAAAGGTCGAAAAACCAGTCAAAAAGGCGATGATAATTAACGGAAGGGAAAACAAGCCAAGAGAAAGCCATTCTTTCTTTGATGTAAACATCAACGCGAAAGGAATCAAAACGATGGCGATTAAAAAGCCAAGGTAACGAAAAATAATATTCGCATCTGCTAAAGAAAAAGCTGTTAAAGCAAGACACTCAATTACTAAAAAGATGATTAACGCATCGTATTTATCGACTAAAGCATGCAATCTTGTTTTCAAATCCATTTTTATGCCCCTGTTCTTTTAATTATATAAATAATAATGCGCGATGCAAAAAAACTAATCAGCTTTACGTTTTTGTTTAGAAAAGGGTAAAGGAACAACCATCCATGTTTCAGCACAATAATCGCTAAATCCTGGTTTATAAGTAGCTAAGCGTCTTTCGGCCATCGGAATGGATATAACCATGAACATAAGAGTATTAATCAAAGCGCCAAAAAAGACAAACCAAAGAGAGGGATTTAAAGCAAAGACTAGTGCATAGATGCCCCACCACATTAGTATTTCGCCAAAGTAATTAGGATGGCGATTGTGTTTCCAAAGACCAACGCGAATAATTTTACCTTTATTTTCCGGCACACTTCTGAAGTTTTGCATTTGAATATCCGCTAGTGTTTCAAACATGATGGCAATAAGGGCTAAGACGACACCAATAATGCCTAGTAAACTAAATGAGGAACTGCCTCCCCTTTCCACATAAATAAGCATTGGATAAATGCAAGAGTAGACAACAAGCGTCGGAAATAAATGAATACCAAAAAGATTGACGAGTTGATAAAAGCGACCACTCTTTTCTTTAAGCATCGTGTAACGCCAGTCTTGGTAAGACAAATCGGTAAAAGTATAAATGAAATTGGCTGTTAATCTCAGACTCCATAAAGCAACGAGCGAAAGTAAAACAATCGCCCCTAAATCCCAGACGCCAAATTTAATCATCATAGCCAATAAAATAACAAGGGGCTGAACGCTCCAATAAGGATCGTAAATCGAGGCTGTCTTAAATATAAGGCCAACGCCCCAAACAAAAAGAGTGGCAACAACATCAGCAATCAAGACTGCTAATAGAATACTATTAACCATATCGACTGTAAGATGATAAACAACCAAGCCGACGGCAAAGGCGCCAAGATAGGCAACAAGTAAGACGAGGAGACCAATAATTTTGTTATGTTTCATTTATGAGACCTCACGAATGAAAATATTATATCAATAAATTGATGATATTTCAGTCATGAAATCTTACTTTGTAAAGTAGACAATGCCGACGCAGCCTGGTCCAGCATGAGTGCCGACCGCAAGGCCAATTGATGCTTCCTTATCGAGCGGGAAATCAGGTTTATGAATATGAATTAAATCGGTAAACCGTCTATACATTTCAACATTATCCGTATGACCAACAAAAGTTGGCAGAGAATAATCGACGTCGCTGTCTGCAAGATTGTAGACGATATGATTTAAAGCCCTTTGCATGCCAATAACCTTAGCGGCGGAATGAATTTTTCCGTCTTGCATGGTGATAATTGGCTTCATATTAATGACCGAACCGAGGACGGCGAGAGTAAAAGGTATTCTTCCTCCCATTCGCAAATATTTCAAATCATCAAAAGCTGCTTTGACAACAATGCGTTTACTGATTTGTTCTATTTTTTCGGCGATAGTTTTAGCATCATCGCCCGCATCACGAAACAATACAGCGGCGTTAACAAGAGCCAATAAGCCTAGCGTTGCTTGTCTTGTATCAATAAGGGTTATATTGCTACGACCGGATTCTTTGACGGCTAATTGCGCTGAAGAATAGGTTGCACTTGCATCGCTTGATATCGTCATGATAATGATTTCTTCATCGAGGGGATGGCGATTAATCTTTTCTAAAAAAGACGCCGGACTTGGGGCAGAGGTTTTTGGTAAAATCTTTGCAGTTCTTAGCTTTTTGAAAAAATCTTGGTTGCTAATTGTCAGGCCATCAATATAATCGACGCCATCGATATTAACGTGTAATGGCACAACATCGATGTTTAATTTTTCGGCTTCAAATTGACTGATGTCCGAGGTACTGTCTGTAATAATGTGAACTTTCTTCATAATCTCTCCTGTCTAATAAATTACTTTTTCTTTTTAGGGAACCAGGGAATAAAAACACTAACTCGGGAAGCATATTCAGCAAAACCCGGACGGTCTTTAAAGGCTTTTTCTAAAAGAGGAACTCCGGAAACAAAAAGGAGTAAGGAGGTTATCAAAATATATGACACAAATCCAATGTAGCCATACATAACAGATAAGCCCACCACGCTTAGTCCAAACCACATTAATGATTCGCCAAAGTAATTGGGGTGTCGAGTATAAGCCCATAAACCTTGGTCCATAATTTTACCACGGTTTTCGCTTTTAGCGATGAAACGTCTTAGTTGAGCGTCGCCAACACTTTCGAAAAGGAAACCGATGATCCATAAAACCGCACCGGCAATCGTAAAACCATAAACAAGCCAATTAGTTGCGTACACTGTTCCATTTAAAGTAACGATAATAACAGTAGAAACAAGAATTGAAAGAAGAGCTTGTGACATGAATATTTTTAGAAACGCCAAAAGGCGTGGATGCTTTCTACCAACTAGATTTTCACGCATTTTAACGTAGCGATAGTCTTCTGGTCTATTCCAGTTGCGCTTAAACAAATAACTAGAAAGCCGCAATCCCCAAATAGTCACTGCAATCGTAATGACAATAGCTGGTATGCTCGGCCAATTATACTTGATAAGCGATGAAATTAACAAAGTTAGCCATGCATTAACAACGAAACTAGCTCCCCAAACTATATCGATATAGCCATAGTTTTTCTTTTTTTCGGCAATTAGATAAGTCAAAGCAAAGAATAGAACAACAAAGATCGGCGGTAAGATATAACCCAAAATTACCATATGCCTATACCCCCATCAAAACCGCTAAGTAATAAACAGCGACGGATGTCGCAGTCGACAAGAATGTTCCCCAGACAATATCTGCCAATGTCACATTAAGAGGCCACTTTTTAAGCGTTGCAAAGTTTGTTAAATCATATGTCGAGTAAGTAACCAAACCAAAAACAGCTCCGTAAATCAAAGCGTAAGACCAACCCCGACCGCCAGCATATGCCGGTCCAATTACAAAGAGAGTAATACCGACAATAAAGATGAGATAAAAAATGATGGCCGGGACATAATTAACTTTCTCTGCCATCAAATGCCCGAGGTTTTTCTTATAGAAACGAGGTGATATTTTGACGAGCCAAACTAAATCAAGGAGAAGAAAAACAACAAACGTAAGTCCAATTAGAATTAAATATTTTAAAAACATTATCCATATTCCTCCATATTAAATTTAACATGTGTCATATAAGGGGTGTAAGCAAATTACTCGCTGTTTTTGCTAACTAGTAATTATTAATAATTGCTACAATGCATATATGCTAAAGATGCGACCATCAAAAGTAGGTATTATCTATGCTTCTTTATTTGTTTTTATAAGTGCGGTAATTTTTATCTTCGCAGGTTTTTCTGGTGATGTATCTTCTTCACAAAGCGGCTTTGTTGTTAACGTTTTAAACTCGATTCTTCGATTTTTCGGTGTGGTTTTAAATGAAGGAGAATTAGCGGGTTTTGCTCTTTTTGTCCGTAAGTTTTTTGGTCACTTTTTAATTTTTCTAATCGATGGTGTCTTTGCGTATTTGGCATTATACAAATTATTTTCTTTTAAGAAAAACTTAATTATTCTTCTATTTGGTGTCCTTTTAATGTTTTTGGTAGCTGGCATTTCTGAATTTATTCAATTCTTTGCTGGGGGGCGGAGCGCTAATTGGATTGATGTCGCAATCGATTTAGGCGGAGCGACAATTGGTTTAATAATTGCTTTTGCTTTCACAATTAAAACAAATGAAAAAGCGGGTAATGAACCCGCTTCGATATAAAAACTATAATTTATCCGATTAATTTGCTTATTTGCTTTAAAAAATCAACGCGACTTTCTTGACCGCTAGACAGAACGGTGTCTTTATTTATCCAAACATTATTCTTAACTCCTACGCCTTCGAGAACGATTTTTAAGAAGACATTATCAATCGGATTACCTAAGTGTTCTTTGTAAACAAAAGTCGGTGTTTCAGAAGTAGTGATAACGTATGCTTTTTTAATGTGTGTTAGTTTACCAACTAAACCAGTTGCTCCATGATCGTAAGCAAAACCTTTAAGCATTACTTTATCGATAAAGCCTTTTAAGATGGCTGGGCTATCGCCCCACCAAATTGGGAAAATAACGACTAGTTCATCGGTATCAAGGAGCATTTTTTGATAGTTGCCTACTAGGGGGTCAGAAAATGAACCTTTGGAAAATAAGGAAAGTTCTTTTTCGGTCATGACCGGATTAAATCCATCCTTATTTAAATCGATAATTTGATATGGTTTTTCTCTATCAGTTAGAGCCTTAGCAACTACGTCGAGAATGGCTTTGTTGAAGCTTCCATGCCAAGGGTGGGCAAGAATAATTGTTGTTTTCATAATATTTCCTTTTGCTTTCGGCGGAATTATCCGCAGCACTATCATATCTAATTGGTAACGGGTGTATCAATCGAAACGATAAAACGGGCAAGAGATTCAAGAGCGGCATTTTGTTTTTGAACGAGTTTTGATATTTCTTCACTATCAATATTTGCCGCCCTTAATGCTTTATTTGCATATTCGGTTGCGTGTAAAGCGTGCTCTTTAACGTGGGCGGTGGCAATCACGTGGCCATAAGCTCGCAAAAGATTGCATCTTACTTCATTTTTTTCATGACGAGCAATTTCGTGCATCTTGAGGGCTTGATTACGCATGTGAGAAACTTTATGAAAGCCAGTCAGAAAACGATTTGTTTCCAAAACCATCAGGCGATACTCGTCATCGTTTCTAACATTAAAGTTAAGAATATCGATGACTTCGCGGACGTTGCGTAAAGCCCATTTCATCATTTCCCGATTGGAGAGAGAATCGCTGTATTTTAATAATTCAACAATTGTTTTTGAAGGCATGTTACTCACCCATTTTTCTTTTGATCTTCGCTTCTATTTTTTTCGACTTTTTTTCTAAATTTTTCTCGCGGGTAAAATAATTAGACATCAACTCTTTTGCTAGATCCAAAAATGTTTTGCGCAGCAACTTCTTTGTATGGCTGTCTGATTCGCGATATTCGCCATAGATAAGTTTTGCGTTAGCTTTAAAGTTTTCGGTAAACTCGCTTAAAGTTGTACATTGGGAAATTTGAAGCAAATCGAAGAAGTTATCGATAATTATCTGCCGATCGCTAACACTAAAACCATTTAACCAAGCATATAGTGAGTTTTTAATTTTTCGTGACGAAACGCTCAAGTTCGTCTCGTGAAGCAAGTCGCTCGTTTCGCTATCAATTTGCCAGTTATATAAATTGTGCTGAGCAAAAAGAGTTCCTTGAGACTTTACTATATAATAGTAAGAATTGGTTTGAAGAATCATTCCAATGATGCTTTCTTCAGGAACAATTTTAATGACCTTAGGTAGGAGGTTAATATACTCAGTAGATGACGATATATCTTCACGAAAATCAGGGCCATCTAGATTATAAATAGAGCAAACTCTATTCTTAATCTTGTCTTTTTGTTTCATCGTGGCGTAAAAAGCTAAATTACCACCTTTAGAATGACCAACGACAATTATTTTGGAAAAACGATATTTGTTCGCTGTCGCTTTTAAGTATTCAACGGCTCTTGTTTGGGCTGGTATTTCATCAAGAAAAACCATATTAAAATCTTCTTTCCAGCCGTTGATGGTGTCGTCTGTTCCCCGGAATGCGACAACAATTAAGCTGCGATTCACAACAAATGTTGTTGCCGAAAATTGCATCTCAAATAAGAGATTAGTTTCTGAAACGTGATTGGCGACTTTTACATTTTGAAAGCGTAAACTTTTTGAAACGCAAAGCAGAAGTTCTTCATTTTGTTCTTTTGAATGACTTTTGCTGGCGGCAAGTTTGGCTTTTTCGCCAATTAGTTCAAGTCTTTTCCCTTTTTTTACTACCGAAAAATCAAGATATGATAGCTGAGCAAAGACTAAAGCATCAGCATCGCGAAAATTGCCAAGCGATAGCCGAGCATTTTCTTTTCGTACATAATTAGTGATGTTGATGACTGCCATTAGATAATTTTCCGCTCAAATTAAAATTTGAACGCCTATTTACTATGGTATGAATAATTACGTCCTAATTCAATGTTAATAACCAAGAAATTGCATAAAAAAGCCACTCTTGGATCAGGTGATTGATTCCTATTCCAAAAATGGCTTTAATTTTTTAGATAAAGAGTGTTACTCCGGCTTTTTCTGATTCGGCCAAATATGTTGCCACGCCGGCGTATTCAATTCCGTCAATAAGTTCTTCCTTTTGAATACCCATGACGTCCATACTCATCGTACAAGCGATGAACTTAACGCCCGCTGCTTTGGCTTGGTCAATCAAAGTATCGAGCGAATCGACATTTTTCTTTTTCATTACCGACTTCATCATCTTGGCGCCCATGCCTCCAAAATTCATTTTTGAAATCGGCATCTTTTTTGCTCCACGAGGCATCATCGCTCCGAACATTTTTTCAATAAAGGATTTTTTCACTTTGACACGCTGATCTTTGCGTAGCAAATTTAGACCCCAAAATGTACAAAAGATAGTGACGTTTTTACCCATCGAGCGACTGCCTTGACCAATAATCATGGCCGCCATGGATTTATCCATTTCGCCACTGAATAAGACAATAGTTGTGTTTTCATTTTCGACGCTCTTGCTTGCTGGCTTATTGGAGCCTTTACGTATGACCGCAACATAGCCTTCCTTGGTCGCTTCTTTTTTCAAAAGCGTGTTTCCCGTTGTTTCACACCATTTTGCAACATCATTAAAATATCCGCTGTCAGTCGCGATGATCTTCACCACTTCGCCAATTTTAAGTTTCTCCACAGCCTTATATGTTTGCATAATTGGGCCAGGGCATTGTAAGCCGCAAGCATCGATGAAAATTTTGACCTCATCTTCACGATAGTCGGTATTGATGATTTGGGGTTCATCACCGTCGAGACGGCGATGTTCAGGATTATGTAATTCTTCAACGATGTTTTTTTGATGAAGAGCCTTATAAATCTTATATCCGCCCAGTAAATTTGAAACATTCGTATAGCCATTATTGACGAGTACTTTTATAAACAAATATGCTGTATGGCCGACATTACAATAAACGATAATTGGCGTGTCTTTGTCTTTGGGTAATTTATCAAGATTCTTCCGTATTCCATAATATGGAATGTTTATCGCTCCATCAATATGGCCGATACTAAACTCTAAAGGAGTGCGTGAATCAATGATTACTACTTTTTTTTTACGAAATTCGTCTAATTCTTGCTGGTTAACTACACCAAATTCTTTCTTCATCATATTACTGCCGACATAACCGGCGATATTGACTGGATCTTTTGATGAACCGAAGGGAGGAGCGTAAGCAAGCTCAATATCTGGTAAATCAAAGATTGTTAAACCACCCCTAATTGCTGTTGCAATAACATCGATGCGCTTATCGGTGCCGTCTTTACCGACCGCTTGTGCGCCTAAGATCTTACCGTTTTCCGGGCTGAATAATAATTTGATGACAATATCGCTTGCTCCCGGATAATAACCGGCGTGATTTGATCTGGTAATTACTACTGAGCGGTAATCGACTTTTTTCCTGTCGAGCGTTTTTTGATTGTTACCCGTGCTAGCGGCCGTCAAAGAAAATACTTTGACAATCGAGGTACCTAAACTGCCATTAAATTTAACATCCCAGCCATTCATGTGGTCAGCCACTAACCGTCCTTGCCGATTCGCAAGCCACGCAAGTGGAACGGCGGTAGGAGTTCCATCAATGAAGTCTTTGACTTCAATCGCATCGCCAACTGCATAAACATCAGGTATTGCTTCACCGCTTTTCGCATCAATTGTTTGCAGGTGATCATTAGTGACAATATGCCCTTTAGGGCCAACTTTAAGACCGCCAGCAATAGCCAGACGCGATTCTGGGCGGACACCAACAGCCATAATAATCAAATCGGTTTTTAAGGTAATACCGCTTTTTAAAATAACCGTCTTACCTTCATCTTTAATTTCCGCAAGTGAATCTTTTAAATATATTTTTACACCATTGGTTTCCATCTCATTCTGAGCCATTTTTGCCATCTCAAAGTCAAGGGGGGGCAAAATTTGGTCGGCTAAATCAACGATTGTTGATTGTATACCTCTTTCGACAAGATTTTCCGCCAATTCGATACCAATAAAACCGCCTCCGATTACGACTGCGTTTTTAACATTTTGCTCATTAATAAAATTAAATAATTTGTCGGTATCAACTAAATTTCTCATCGAGAAAACGTTATGAGCTTTTTCTAAGCCCGGGACTTGTAACCATATTGGTGTGGCGCCAGGAGAAAGAAGCAATTTATCATATGTTTCATCATAAGTTCTTCCTGTCTTTACTTCACGAATTGTGACCGTTTTGTGTTTGGTATCAACGGCTATGACTTCCGAAAAGATGCGGACATCAATATTGTGATTTTCTTTAAACGTTTCCGGCGTTTCTGCCAAAAGACGTTCGCGGTCAGTAATTAGACCACCAATATAATAGGGGAGACCACAATTAGCAAAGGAGATGTGCTCATCTTTTTCAAAGATGATAATTTGGTCCTTCTCGTTTAATCTCCGCAAACGAGCGGCCGCCGTCGCACCACCAGCTACTCCACCGACAATTACAATTTTTTTCATATATTTTTTACCTCATTAAAAGAACTTGTTTTT
>Ga0265294_10010029_pt1 | contig 10833 bp, 10 predicted proteins | sample MunlanPumphouse3_FD_192504 | JGI IMG/M metagenome (GOLD analysis project Ga0265294, IMG submission 192504) | Groundwater microbial communities from a municipal landfill in Southern Ontario, Canada - Pumphouse #3 | ecosystem: Environmental > Aquatic > Deep subsurface > Groundwater | place...
AATGACAAAAAATAAATCTCTTTATATCGTTTTATCCATTTTACTGGCTGTCTTCCTGCTGGCATCCTCTATAGTGTTTCCCCTCGATAAAGGCTTGTTGGGAAACCTCGGTGTTTCACTGGGGCGCGACCTGCAGGGTGGCACGTATTTAGTTTATAAAGCCGACCTCTCATCTGTTGAAGAAGGCACCGAAGACGACATTATGAAAGGTGTATCAAACGTAATTTCCAACCGCATCAATCCACTGGGTGTTACCGAATCATCGGTTGAAATACAGGGTGACAATCAGATAGTGGTGGAAATACCGGGTGTCAGCCTGACCGATGACCAGAAAACCAGCCTCGGCAGCACAGCACTGCTTGAATTCCGTGAACTGGCTACCGTAGACGGAGAGGAAACATGGATTCCGGCAACCGGCACCATCGATGGCGAAACGCTTGCCCTTACCAGCGCCTACTTCAAAGATAATACCTCGGTTCAAAAAGACCAGTTCGGAAATATTTTTCTGGTATTCGAATGGGATGAAACCGGAAGCGAACTCTCAAAACAAGTTACTACGCGCCTGATGGAACAACACCTGGCAATCTTTGAAAACGGCCAGCCGCTTTTAACCGAAGACGGAAATATGATTGCGCCCAGAATAAAGGCTGTCATAACCGATAAAGGACAAATAGAAGGTTTGGGATTGGAAGTAGCTATGACGCTTTCCAAGCAGCTCAATGCCGGGCGTCTGCCTGTATCGCTGGAAGTAATCTACGAGGAAACTGTTACTCCCACACTGGGTTCCGATTTCGTTAAACTGAGCCTTATAGCAGGTATAGTCGGCTTGTTGCTCATCATGTTATTTATGTGCTTCTACTATCGCATACCCGGCATGGTCGCATCACTGTCCCTGGTATTTTACGCCGTCCTGGTGCTTGCCATATTCAAACTGATTCCGGTAACCCTTACACTGGCAGGTATCGGCGGTTTCGTTCTATCTATTGGTATGGCAATTGATGCCAATGTCCTGATATTCGAACGCATGAAAGAGGAACTGCAAATGGGCCGCACGCTCGGCGCCGCCGTCGAATCCGGTTTCAAGCGCGCCTGGTCCGCCATCAGGGATTCCAATATCACCACCCTGCTGGTGTGCGTTATCCTGTTCTGGGTAGGCAACAGCACGGTTGAAGGAGCACAGGTACAGGGATTTGCGTTGACACTGTTCGTCGGTGTCTGTGTCAGCATGTTTACGGCAATTACAGTTTCCCATTCATTGCTTAGAACATTCATCGGTACAGGGCTGGCTAAGAAAACCAATTTGTTCACTCCTTACGTAGAAAGGAAATTGAAGGTAAACAATGATTAATATAATTAAAAAACGGTTTTTGTTTTTTGCGATTTCAATATCGGCACTTTTAATAAGTATTATCTTCCTGCTGTCTGCGGGATTGAATATAGGTATGGATTTTTCGGGTGGCTCACGCCTTACGGTCAACTTCGAACAGCAGGTTACCATCGAAGAGGTAGAAGCGGAACTTTCCTCTATCGGTTATGGAACAGCGATTGTACAGAAGGCATCGAGCGATGACTTTATTATCCGCACCTCAAAGTTAAGCGCTGCAGAAAAAGAATCCATTAAAACCGATTTGGCAGCCGCTTTCGGTGAGTTCACCGAAAAAGGATTCGAGGATATTCCTCCCGAAACCGCCATCGGAACCGCCAGAGTTGCCGTCTTCGGCTTGATACTGGCAGCATTGGTGGTTATGGCTTATATTACATGGGCATTCCGCGCCATGCCGAAGCCTTTCCGTTACGGCGTCTGTGCCGTAATTGCCCTGTTGCATGACGCACTGATTGTTCTGGGAATATTCGCCATACTCGGGCTTACGCTGAATCTGGAAGTCAACCTGATGTTTATTACCGGCATTCTGGCGGTAATCGGTTATAGCGTAAACAATGTTGTCGTTATATTCGACCGGGTACGCGAAAACGTCAAGGCAAATCCGGGTGCCAGCTTTGAAATGATAGTCAATAACAGTGTTAATCAAACTTTTTCACGCTCCATAAATACCAGTCTGACAACAACCATAACCGTACTGGCACTTATTCTGTTTATAGGCTCCAGCATCGAGAGTTTTGCCTGGGCACTCCTAATCGGTATCATCGCCGGCACTTTCAACTCCCTGTTCGTCGCCACTTCGCTTTTAGTAGTCTGGGAGAAAAGAGAATGGCGCCGCTTTATTGACTGGCTGCCGATGTTTAAAGCCAAGAAAGCAGAATATTAATCCGTAAGCCCATCCTTTACACACTGTAAGAAGGATTTCCGGTTATGTTATCATCCAGGGAAAACGTCTCACGTTTAGCCATCGCTGTCATCGGCGCATTAATCATAATGAAGCTGATAGCGAGTTTTGTCACCGGAAGCATCGGCATTCGCGCCGATGCTATTCATAGCCTTATCGACCTTGCCGGAGCCGTAATCGGCTATATCGGCATCAAAATTTCTTCCAAGCCACCGGATAAGCAGCATGCTTTCGGACACGGCAAGGCTGAAAATATCTCGGGTACTATTATTTCCCTCTTTATATTCGGTGCTGCCGGTATGATTGCCTATCAGGCGATAGACAGGATTATTTCGGGCGGCGAGGTAGAACTGGTAACTGTGGGCATCTATGTAACCGCCGCCGCCATTATCATCAACCTTATATTTGCCGCATACGCCCTAAAAGTGGCACGCAAAACAGATTCGGTTGCACTGGAAGCCACAGCACGGGATATGCAGGCTGATGTTTACAGCTCGATAGCCGTACTGATCGGTTTGGTACTGGTTCTTGCTACCGGAATGGCTATACTTGATTCTATTGTCGCAATGCTGGTAGCAGTACTGATATTGCGAACAGCCATTATTACCTTCAAAAAATCATTTTCCGGAATAATGGATACCGCCCTGCCGAAAGAAGAAGTCGATATCATAAAATCGGTACTTGTAGGGCACAAGGCGCAAATCGTTGATTTTCATGCCCTGCGTACCCGTAAATCGGGCAATCAGCGCTTTGCAGACCTGCATCTGGTAATGCACCGCACCATCAGTGTCGAAGAAGCACACGATATGACCGATCATCTGGAAGAAGACCTCAAAAAGCAGCTCCCCAACTTAAGCATAACCATACACGTAGAGCCGTGCGACTCCGCTTGCAAGTGGTGTTTGGATAATATACAAAAGCAAGATTAGACGACCAATTGTATGCCGGATACTATAAACCACACCCCGAAGCCTGCCATAAGCGCCCCGGCTGCGATAAAGACCAGCGCCTGAACAGTCGCCCCCCACATATTGTGCGTTTTATAAACCGCTGCCGAAACAAATGAAAGCCAGATGAGGTCGCATAACCAGTGCACTATAATAAATACCGCCAGCCCCAAAGCCACTATTTCCCAATATGCCATAAACTTCATCAGAAGTAAAACACCGACAGTCGCCCACCACATCAAAAAGAAGGGATTGAGGCCGGTCATAACAGCCCCGGCTGTAAAAGCGCTGTATCGTATATCCTTACCGCCGGCCGCCATTTCTTTCGGTGTTCGAAACAGACCGATTGCCAACCAGATGAGCACAAACCCTCCCAGAAGGCTGAAAACAAACTGGACTACAGTGTTTTCAAAAAAGTGCGAAAGCCCGAAATACAACAGCAGGATTAAAGGGACTTCCACTACCGCATGTCCGAGCGCCATCAGCGTTCCCGCCCAGGGTGATTTAAAGCTCTTGGTTATGGTAATGGCAAACATCGGCCCCGGAGCCATAACCCCGGAAAGAGATGTCCCCACTACTGTCATCAACATAGCAAACATTTATTACGCCTATATAAGATAATTGTTAATTATATCATTTTCAGCTTTATATCTCCCGCCGGCAACCGATTTGTTATAATAATTATTAGATAAATAATTGATTTTAAGGGGAGGAACAAATGGAATTTTCGGAAGTTATTAAAAACAGATACAGCGTCCGGGCTTATAAACCCGTTCCGGTAGAAGACGAAAAAATAAATGAGATTTTGGAAGCGGCACGCCTGGCTCCCACCGCCTGCAATCTGCAACCCTTCAAGTTCATAGTGGTTCATACGAAAGGTAAAGAGGAGGAATTAAAGCGCATCTACCTCGGTTCGTGGTTTTCACAGGCGCCGCTAGTCATCTGCGCCTGCGTTGTAGAATCTGAGGGCTGGGTGCGTAAAGATGGTGCCAATTATTCTTTTATCGATTTAGCCATCGCCGTTGACCACCTCGTTCTGGCAGCTACCGATTTGGGGCTGGGCACCTGCTGGGTAGGAGCGTTTGATGTAAAAGCAGCACGGGAAGTATTGAAGCTGCCGGACGATATAGAACCGGTAATATTCATTCCGCTCGGCTATCCGGACGACAAACCGGGAGTAAAACTCCGCAAACCTATTGAGGAGCTGGTTAGATACGAGCACTATTGATGACTTGTTATCAAGTGCCATCCGAATCCCGACTGGTCGGGATAAAAGTTAGGAGTAGAGTAATTAACGCATTAATCCCTCCTCCCCGGATGTTGAGTCTCATTTTGAGGAAACGAAATCCCGATTTATCGGGGCTTCGTTAGTCCCTCACGAATTCAGTATGACAATTATGTATCGTCTTTGTGAGTTCCGCACAGCGGAACGAAGCAATCCCTATTATACAACTTAATTACCCTGCCCCGAGTATATAATAAAATGCCGTTCAACCCTTTGGCAAGCTCGGCGAACGAACTTTTTATCCCTTGTATAAGTTCATGTCGTAATTTGTAGGGACGGGCAATGCCCGTCCGCCATTTGCGGGCGACCAATGGTCGCCCCTACGGTTTAATAGCAACAGTCCGATGTAAATCGTCACCTTTAAATCCCAAAGAGGGAAATCTTGCAAAGACCATTAGAAAATTCCTTATCCTTTTACCGAGCTTGAGTCATCAATCATGATAAACTATACTAATGTAAAAGATTAAGGGGAGCGCAGATGTCGCTGGATTTAGACAAAATTGCCCCACAAGTCGAGAAGATGACCGAACACATCGATGCCGGCGATGCCGAGCGGCAAAAGCATCTGGCTAAAGCGATGTCGGTGCTTTGCGATAACTCATTAAGCCTCGACGATTTGAAGAACAAAATCACATCCGGAAAAATCAGCTGGATGCCTGCCGAACCGGTAGAAAATCTATCCAATAAATATTCTCCCGGAAAGCCTCCGGCAAACTTTACTATCCTTGCCACCGACGGCTCGCAAATCGATGTCGACCGCCATCACTCCACACGCTACTTTCTTATTAACATCGGTAGTGTTTACTTAAAATACGGAGATAGCCCCGATGCCCTGCTTGAAAGCAGACCCCAACTCTATTTCGATAAAACAGACCTGGTGATGGCATCCCCGGACGGCAGTAACCGCGAGGTTGCTATCGAAGGCAGCCTGCTTGGTATCAAGCGCGATATAGAAGAGTTTAAATGCCTGACGCAGATGGCAGCCTCGCTAAAAGAAGAAATCCCTACTCTGCTGCTTGCAGACGGAACGCTTATTCGCTGGAATCTGATGAGTAAAGACATTCCGGAATTTATAGTGAGTGAATTTTTGGAGAAGGGCTTCTTGAAATGCCTCGATGACATTAAAGAAATCAGCGATAAGAAAATGATAGCGCTGGCAAGCTATATCAGTTATCCGCGCTCTTCTGATGTCGTGGGAGCTATTCGCATTGCCATCTGTCCGAATGAGCCGGTAAACTGCGACAAGTGCCGCCGTGAGCACCCGAACGGCGACTATCCCTGCAACGTAGTGGACGGGATTCAGGACAAAGACCTGTTTTCAACGCTGTTGGAGAACGGAGAGAGGTCGGCTGTATTTATCAGCCGCTCTTCGATACAGGAACGCTACGGACTACACCGTATTTATTTTTATTATGTAAACATAGAAGACGAAATCGCCCGCATAGAAATACCCGAATGGATTGCCCGAAACGACACCCTGCTAGATATTACTCACACTTTAATACTCGACCAGTGCCACAAGGGTCAGGGCTACCCGGTAGCCCTATCGGAAGCCCACGAGCAAGCGGTGGTTACTGCCGCCGACCGCGAAAGTCTGCAAGCCCTGGTAGAAGCATCACTTTCCGGCAAGAATATACAGGTAAATAAATCGGCTAAAAGCTCCAGTAAAAGGACCAGATGGATTTAGAAAATAAAGACGCCGATGGCAGGAAAAAAATGGGAGGTTCGCTGATACATATCGGCAGATTCATTGCGTTTATCGCCGCCGCCTTTATGATTGTGATGCTTGTAAGCGAGGGGGCGCTGAAGGATATTTCGACCGGCGATATGGCAGGAATACTTCTGATTGTACTGGGGGTGATTGCACTTGCCGCATACGTTATCTCGTATTGGAATGCAAACTATGCCGGAATATTGCTGATTGCCGTTTCTTTGGCATTTGTGATGCACTCTTTTTATTATCTGAGTAACGGACAGATTGCCCTGTGGATGCTGACAGGAATGCCGCAGCTTGTCGCCGGTAGCTTACTGCTTATAGGCTGGAGAATAAAGAAAACCGGCTAGAGTGATTACGACTTATATCCGGAATATTCATTGCCAGCTTTCCTCGCCCATAAATAATTATACCTATCTTCAAACTAGAAAAAACGTTAGAATATATGTATGCTATGAAAAAATTACTTTTGGCAATATTGATTGCGTTTACACTGGTTGCAACCTCCTGCGGATACTTATTTATACCCAGAGAGGGTTATATCTACTCGGACAGCGGCGCTGTGATTGTCGGCGGCGATGACGAGCCTATCCGTCTTATTAACAGCGAGCAAGCCGACAATCCTTCATACGATGAACTTGTAGCCTTTATATATTCCGATGATACCAATACGATGCCTTACATAAAGGGCGGCCCCGAAGCATTCGTATGCAGTGATTTTGCCGAAAGGCTGCACAACAACGCCGAATCGGTTGGCATAAAAGCCGGGTGGGTCAGCATAGATTATGCTGACGGAAGCATCGGGCATGCCGTAAATGTATTTGAAACCAGCGATATGGGGCTGGTTTTTATCGATTGCACCGGCGAACTTATAAAAACCTGGAACGGTGAGGAATATATATACGAAGACGAATTCGAACCCTACCCCGACCCGAACAAATGGGACACGGTAGCTTATCTGGTCATCGGTAAAACCTACGGACATATCGATATAGATGAAGCCGAATCATTGGAATACTCTTATTTTGAGGACTATATCGAAAAATGGGAATCATATAGAACACTGCTTGCGGATTATAATGATGAGGTAGTTCAATATAACGACGCCGTAGAAGGAAAAACATTCATTGTCGGCTCGGAAGAATATGAGTATATGAAAGCATGGCAAGCCGAACTGATTCAAGTGGAGCAAATGCTGGATGAGATGGAAAGACAACTCGGGGATTATTATTATCTTCCGTCAGGCATTGTATCGGATTACACCATATACTGGTAATTTATTCCCTGCATTGAAAGCCGTATCCATCCCAAACTTGGCATTACCCGCCTTATTAGTAATATAATGTATGAAATCAAGTCTATTCATCGGATAAAGGAGAATAGCATATGCCTATCTGGTTTCCCATCGCAATTGTTGTAGAAATATTGTGGTTTTTGTTAGAAAGCAAGTGGATAACCATCAGGCTTCCGATGAAATAAGATTAAAGGAATGTGCCGTGAATACAGAGGAGATAGAAAGAATCGGAGAGGTAATTGAATCTGCCACATCCTGTTTTACCGCTCAGTGTTATGAACTCGACCGCTTCCCCGCTCTGGGTGCGCTGGTAAAGACTCAAAACTCCACCCGGCAAATCTACGGCATCGTATTCAATGCCAGCACCGAGGGAATAGACCCGGGCAGAAAACCGCTTGCGAGAGGTAAAGACGCCAGTAGCGAGGAGGCCCTTTACGAAGCCAACCCGCAGATTGCTAAGCTTTTAAAAAGCGAGTTCGAAGCGCTGGTGGTCGGATACAAAGAGGATGACAGGGTATTTCACTATTTACCCCCCCAACCCGCCCCCATTCACAGCTTCGTATATCTCTGCCCTGCTCGGGATGTAACAGAGTTCAGCCGCTCTTTTGAATTTTTAAACACCATACTAAACAGCTCCGTTACCCTACCGCATGAAGAGCTGATTGCGGCTACTTTGCGCCGCATGGGTCTTGTACAGGAGGATAAACACGCTTTCCTGGTGGCAGCCGGCAAACACCTTGCCTCAACTTTAAGCGGTGATTTCAATCGTCTCAGGACAATCCTCGAAAGGATAAGAGAATGAGCATAGAAGAAAACAGGATGGGAATTGTCGTCTCCGGTTCTTCCAATAAAGGCGTTGAAGTTCGGCTTGATGCCAATACCTCGGTGGAAGATATGGTCGTCGGACGTTATGTAACCATAGAAGGACAAAAACGCCGCTTTTTCGGTATGATTACCGAGGTGTTGCTGGGGGTTACCGATTTAAACCTGACGCAAACTCCTCCCGATACCAAAGACCCCTTTATTGCTGAAGTGCTTTCCGGTACAAGCACCTTCGGCACATTACAGGTGATGCCCTACCTGACCATCGGCGGAGATATTGAAAGCGTAGTGGAAGGTCCGCAACCGGTTAAGACCGTACCCAGCCACTATTCGGCAGTCAAACTGGCAGAGGACCGTGATATAGAGCTTGTTTTCGGAAAAGAGGACAAGGAGCGATTCTGGATAGGCAATCCGCTCGATATGGAAACCAAACTCTGCATCAATCTGCCCGAGCTGGTAAAACGCTCCAACGGCATCTTCGGTAAAAGCGGCACCGGTAAGACATTTCTGACACGTATGCTGCTAATCGGTATGCTGCAAAAAAGCGCCTGCGTAAATCTGGTTTTCGATATGCACAGCGAGTACGGCTGGGCGGGCACCAGTGAAAAAAATCGCAGCGTCAAGGCGTTAAAACAGTTATTCCCTTCCAAAGTAGCTGTTTTCACTTTAGATGAAGAAAACTCGCGCAATCGCGGTGTCAGCACCGATTATGTCGTTAAAATCGGCTACAATGAAATCGAGCCGGAAGATATGTCGCTTTTGCGGCAGACGCTCAATCTGACCGACCCGGCTGTGGAAGCCATCTACCAGATGAGACGCAAGTTCGGAAACGAATGGTTCCGAAAAACGACCGAGCTGGATGATTCGGAGGAAACCAAAGAATTATTAAACCGCCTAAATATCCACGAGAGCACCTTCCAGAATCTGCAAAGAGGACTTAACGCCATAAAAAGGCTGCCCTTTATTCAAGAGCATACCGAAAAGAAAGCGGTAAGCCATACTATTGAGTATCTTAACCGCGGCATAAATGTAGTTTTGGAATTCGGTCGTTATACCGATATAACTGCCTATATACTGGTTGCAAATTTATTGACGCGCCGCATCTATTCACAGTATCGTGATAAAACCGAAAAAGCGATGAGCGGCTCCGGCGAAACCCCTGTTCCTTTGGTAATAACGATTGAGGAAGCCCACAAGTTTTTAAATCACGACATTGCCGAAAAGACTATTTTCGGAACTATTGCCCGCGAAATGCGGAAGTATAACGTAACCCTGCTGGTTATAGACCAGCGCCCCAGCGGAATAGATGAAGAAATAATGTCGCAGATGGGCACAAAAATTACCTGCCTTCTGGATAACGAACGCGATATGGACAGCGTTTTATCGGGGGTATCGGGTAAAAGCGAATTGAAATCGGTTTTGGCAAAGCTTTCCGCCAAACAGCAGGCGCTGATTTTCGGGCACGCCGTTCCAATGCCGGTTGCTTTCCAGCCACGCGAATACGGCAGCGCAGAATCGTACAAGGGTTTTTCGGATAAGGTAAACGATACCGAGCAGGCTCAAAAAGATATCGAAGACCTCTGGTAAAAAGGATATTGGTTTTATGAGTAGGAAAAAAGTCGGAATTGCTCTGGGCGGCGGGGCGGCGCGGGGACTGGCTCACATCGGAGTACTGGAAGTACTGGAAAAAGAGCGAATCCCCATCGATATGATTGCCGGCACCAGCGCCGGCGCTATTGTGGGCGCCCTGTTTGCCGAAGGAATGAGCGCCGCCGAAATCAAAAAAGAATTGCTCGAGATGGAGCTTACCAAAAAAAGCTGGCAAATGGTCGATATTTCGCTGCCGAAAACCGGTTTCATCAGCGGTAAAAAGTTAATCGATCTATTAAAAAACTATATCGGTGATGTCGATTTCTCCGACTTAAAAATACCTTTTGCCTGTACCTCCACTGACATCATGACAGGTGAAGAAGTAATCATCAGCAAAGGTTCTGTACTGGAAGCGGTTCGCGCCAGTATTGCGGTGCCGATTATATTCTCCGCATCTCAATATAATGAGCGTTTTCTGGTGGACGGGGGACTGGTAGACCAGATTCCGGTAGCAGTCATTAAAGATATGAATGCCGATATTACCATTGCGGTTAATGTAACTCCGCGTATCAAAAAAACTAAAAAGCGCATCTACATCGAAGAAGCCGACCAATCCAAGCAACCGTTGGAAAAAGAACCTAATATGTATACCATAATGATGAACTATATGAGCATAATGAACTCACGTGCCGCCGACGCCAGCTTAAAGAAAGCGGATATTGTAATCGAGCCGCGCCTTGCAGGTATCAGTTTCACCGATTTCAAGAAAGCCGAACAGTGTATATTGGAAGGTGAGTTCGCCGCAATCGATGCCCTGCTGGATATAAAAAAGCTGCTGGATGAATAGTGCTGATTATACACGACCACATTTTAATAAATATTGATTGCTTCTGCTC